>Ga0256833_1002021_pt1 | contig 14621 bp, 26 predicted proteins | sample 356284metaG_FD_190535 | JGI IMG/M metagenome (GOLD analysis project Ga0256833, IMG submission 190535) | Hydrothermal vent microbial communities from Mid Atlantic Ridge, Atlantic Ocean - 356-284 | ecosystem: Environmental > Aquatic > Marine > Hydrothermal vents | place: Atlantic Ocean: Mid...
AGATGGTAATGCCGGGTGATAATGTAGAGTTAACAGTAGAGTTAATGGAACCAGTAGCGATAGAGGAGCAGATGAGATTTGCGATAAGGGAAGGTGGAAGAACTGTTGGTGCTGGTGTTGTAACTGAAATTATTGAGTAATTTTAAGGAGAGGAAAGAAATGCAGGAGAAAATCAGAATAAAATTAAAAGCTTACGACCATAAAGCATTAGACCAATCAGTAAAGCAGATTATAGAAACTGTTAAAAGAAGTGGTGGGGTTATAAAAGGCCCCATTCCTTTACCTACTCAAAGAAAAGTTTGGTGTGTTCTAAGGTCTCCACATAAGTTTGACCAGTCTAAAGAGCATTTTGAAATGAGAATTCATAAAAGATTGATTGATATAGAGAATGCTACACCTCAAACTATAGAGGCGTTAATGGATATAAGTCTCCCTGCGGGAGTAGATGTAGAAATAAAATTAAGTTAAAGGAGTGGAGAAATGCCAAAGGGCATAATAGGAAAAAAATTAGGAATGTCTAGAGTTTTTATAAATGGTAAAGCTATCCCTGTAAGTGTAATACAGGTTAAACCCAACTATGTTGTTGATATAAAAACTGAAGAAAAGGACGGATATAAAGCCGTTTTATTAGGAACTGAAGAAGCAAAAGAGAAAAATACAACTAAACCAATGTTGGGAGTTTTTAAAAAGGCAGGTTTAAAACCTTTAAAACATTTAGCAGAGTTTGAGTTAAAGGAAAATGAAAATTTAGAGTTAGGTCAAGAAGTAAAAGTTGAAGATATATTTGAAGTTGGAGATTTAGTTGATATAACCGGGACTTCAAAAGGAAGAGGATTTGCATCTGCAATGAAAAGATGGGATTTTTCAGGATTTCCTAAATCACACGGTGCAAGATATCACAGAGTTATAGGTTCGGTAGGTGCCTGCGAAGACCCGGGAAGAACCTGGAAAACTAAGAGAATGCCCGGACATTACGGGAATGAAACAGCAACAGTTTTAGGTTTAGAAGTGGTTGATATTATTCCAGAAAAAAATGTTATCTTAGTTAAAGGCTCTATTCCGGGAGCTCCAAACTCAGTAGTAAAGATATCTGAAAGTGTCTTATTAAAGAGAAGAAAAGGACAGAATAAACTAAAAAGAAGTAAAGCTTTCTATCAGGCTGAAGCTAAATAAGACTAAACCAATGTAAAGAGGTAAGGAAATGGAAGCAAATGTTATTAATATAAAAAATGAAGAAGTGGGAAAAGTAAAACTAAACGAAAAAATATTTAACCAAGATGTTAAAGAGCATACAGTTTGGGAAGTAGTTAGATGGCAGTTAGCGTCAAGAAGAGCTGGAACTGCATCTACTAAAACCAGAGCTGAAATAAGAGGCTCCAGAAGAAAGATACTTCCACAGAAGGGAACAGGAAATGCTAGACATGGAGATAAAAAAGCTAATATATTTGTAGGTGGTGGAGTTGTCCACGGACCGAAACCAAGGGATTATTACTATCCATTACCTAAAAAGGTTAGAAAGAAGGCACTAAAAGGTGTCTTATCTATGAAATTAAAAGATGGAGAGTTAATAATAGTTGAGGACTTTACATTTGATACTCCTAAAACAAAAAAAGCAGTTGAAGTTTTAAAGAATTTAGGATTAGAAAACTCTAAAGTTTTACTAGTTATACCTACTAAAGATGAAAACTTAATGAAATCATTCAGAAATTTACCAAAGGTAAAAATACTGCTAGTTGAAGGGTTAAACACATATGATGTTTTAAATGCTGATAAAGTGATAATTATGAAGTCAGCATTAGAAAAAATTGATGAGAGGTTAGGGTAATGAGTAAAACACCTTACGATATACTAATTCGCCCTGTTTTAACAGAAAAAGCAGTAAAGCTAAACGAAAAGGAAGGGAAATTAGTTTTTGAAGTACCTTTAGATGCTAACAAAATAGAAATAAGAAAAGCAGTTGAAGAAATATTTAAAGATAAAAAAGTTAAAGTAAAATCCGTTAGAACTATGATTGTAAAGCCAAAACCTAAAAGAGTTGGGTTTGGTCCTTTAGGACATAAAAAAAGATGGAAAAAAGCAATTGTTAGAATAGAAGCTGAAGAACCTATCAATATTGCAGAAATAATATAGAGGTGAGATAAAGATGGGAGTTAGAAAATTAAAACCGGTAACAAATGGAACAAGACATGCAATTTTATATGATTTTTCCGAAATAACTAAAAAAGAGCCTGAAAAATCTTTACTTGTTCCATTAAAATCAAAAGCAGGTAGAAATAATCAGGGAAAAATAACTGTTAGACATAAAGGTGGGGGACACAAAAGAAGATACAGAATAATTGATTTTAAAAGAAACAAATCAGGTGTTCCTGCAAAAGTTGCCGCTATAGAGTATGACCCAAATAGAAGTGCAAGAATTGCTTTACTACACTATTTAGATGGTGAAAAGAGATATATTATCTGGCCTGAAGGATTAGAAGTTGGTGATACTGTAATGTCTGCAACTTGGGAAGATTTAGAAAGTGGTAAATGTGAACTTCCAGAAATAAAAGTTGGAAATGCGATGCCTATAGAAAAAATACCTGTAGGTACATTTATACATAACATAGAGATAACTCCCGGAAAGGGTGGTCAGTTAGTTAGAGCTGCTGGGATGTCAGCCCAAATATTAGGAAGACAAGGTGATTATATACAGGTTAGATTACCTTCAGGGGAGATAAGACTTATATATAAAAAATGTATGGCTACAATAGGAACTGTAGGTTTAGCTGAGCATGAATTAATAAAACTTGGAAAGGCTGGAAGAGCAAGATGGTTAGGAATAAGACCTACAGTTAGAGGAACGGCTATGAACCCAGTTGACCACCCACACGGTGGTGGAGAAGGTAAAACCTTCGGAAAACATCCAGTATCTCCTTGGGGACAACCTACTAAAGGTTATAAGACTAGAAGAGGTGCTAAATACTCTGACAAATTCATAATCAAGCGTAGAGGTAAGTAAAGATGGGATACAAAGGGAAGTGGAATGAAAGATTTAAAAATCCTTATGTCAATGAAAAACTTTTAAAGAAAATTAGAAAACTAAATGAAACTGGTGAAAGAAAAGTAATAAAAACATGGGATAGAGCTTGCACAATAACAGAGGAGATGGTAGGGCATACAATAGCAGTTTATAACGGAATGAAATTTATTCCCGTTTACATACAACCTGAAATGGTAGGTCATAAATTAGGTGAGTTTTCTTTAACTAGAACATTTAAAGGACACCCTGATAAATCTGCAAAGGCAGTTAAGAAAAAATAAGAGGTAGGGAAAAATGGCAGAAACAGTCAAACAAAAAGAAGCAGTAGCAATAGTTAGAAATGCTAAAATATCTCCTACAAAAGTTAGACAGGTTATAAATCTAATAAGAGGTAAAGATGTAGGTGTTGCTTTAGCTATACTTCAAGGACTGAATAAGAGAGCTGCAAGAATAGTAGAAAAATTATTAAAAAGTGCTATAGCAAATGCAGAATTAAAGGATATGGATATAGACAACTTGTATATAAAAGAAATTAGAGCAGATAAAGGATTAGTTTTAAAGAGATATATTCCAAGGGCTTACGGAAGAGCAACACCTATAAAAAGGAGATATTCTCACATTTATATAAAATTAGCTGAAAGATAATAGAAGGAGGATTAAAATTGGGTCAGAAGGTAAATCCTATAGGCTTTAGACTAGGAATAACTAAAGATTGGAAAGCTAAATGGTATGCCGATAAAAAAGAATATGCAAGAACTTTACATGAAGATATAGCAATAAGGGAGTTTATACAGAGAAGATATAAACAAGCTGGAATAGGTGATGTAATAGTTGAAAGACTGGGAGAAAAGTTAAGGATTAAAATATATGCCGTAAGGCCGGGAATTGTTATAGGAAGAAAAGGTTCAAAAGTTGAAGAATTAAATAAAGTTTTAAAATCAATGACGAATGCAAAAGATATAATTGTAAATGTAGATGAAATAAGAAGACCAGAGCTAAATGCAAAAATAGTTGCTGAAGATATAGCTACCCAGTTAGAGAGAAGAGTATCGCACAGAAGGGCAATGAAAAGAGCTGTTGATATGGCTATGAAGGCTGGAGCTAAAGGTATAAAGGTACAGGTAGGTGGTCGTATAGGAGGAGTTGATTTAGCAAGAAAAGAGTGGATTATGGAAGGAAGAATGCCTCTCCAAACTTTAAGAGCAGATATTGATTACGGAACAGCTAGAGCTCACACTAAATATGGAATACTTGGAATAAAGGTGTGGATATACAAAGGAGATAAATTATCAGACCAAAAAGATGAAATAGTTAAGAGAATAGAGGAAGAATTAAGCACAATATAGTTTTCTTCCTTTTATCCATTTTAAATAAATTTTTTAGGATAGGTGTTAAGCTATGATAACGAAAAAATTAATAGAAGAATTTGATGAAAATATAATAAAAGCTTTCGTTCAAAAAAATAGCGATTATTATTTAAATAAATGGAAATTAATGGCTACTACCGGAAGTAAAATCTCTTGGAACTGGCCTGCATTTTTATTTGGAGTATTTTGGCTAGTTTATAGAAAAATGTATCTTCAATCTTTTATACTTATAATTGCAAGCATAATTACTTCATTTATACCATTTATAAATATGATATTTGCCTTAGCTATATGGATAGGATTAGGTTTATTTGGTAATTATATATACAGTTATTTCACCTATAATAAACTTTTAGAAATAAAAAATTTAGCAAAAAACGAAGAAGAAATAAGATTTTTAGCTATTCAAAAAGGAGGAACTTCAGTAGTAGGAGTTTTAGTTTTAATAGGTATTTTTATCTTATTAGAAATATTGTTTATGGTTATAATAGCAAGCGTTTCTTCAAATAGCTATTACTAAAAAAAGGATTAGGAGGAATAACAGAGATGTCTTTATTGCAACCTAAAAAGTTAAAGTGGAGAAAACAACAAAGAGGAAGAATGAAAGGTAAGGCTTCAAGAAGAAATTATGTAGCCTTTGGAGAGTATGGACTGCAGGCATTACAACCTTGTTGGATGACTTCTAGACAGATAGAGGCTGCTAGGGTTGCTATAGTTAGGGAAGCAAAAAAAGGTGCTAAAATATGGATACGAGTTTTTCCACATAAACCTGTAACTAGAAAACCTGCTGAAACCAGAATGGGTAAAGGGAAAGGTGATTTAGACCACTTTGTAGCTGTAGTTAAACCGGGACATATACTATTTGAAATAGCTGGGGTACCTGAAGAAGTTGCATATGAAGCTTTTAGAAAGGCTAGTTATAAACTACCAATAAAAACACGAATAGTAAAAGCTAGAGAAGAGGTGTAGAGGATGAAGGCAAACGAATTAAGAAAGATGACAAATGAAGAACTTAATGAAAAATTACATGAACTAAAGAAAAAGTTAATGGAACTAAGATTTAAAAATTCAATTGGAAGTTTAGAAAAACCTTCTGAAATTAAAGAAACAAAAAGGACTATAGCTAGAATATTAACAATTTTAAGGGAAAGGGAGCTACAAAAGGAGGGAAGTAAGTAATGACAGAGCAAGTGAAAGAAAAAACTCAAAAAGGAAAGAAAAAGGAGTTTGTAGGAAGAGTTGTTTCAGATAAAATGGATAAAACTGTTGTTGTTGCAGTAGAAAGATATGTTCCTCACCCTTTATATGGTAAAAGAGTAAAAAAAACAACTAAATTTTATGCCCATGATGAAGAAAATAAATGCAAAGTTGGAGATATTGTAAGAATAAGAGAACATAGACCAATTTCAAAATTAAAAAGATGGGTTGTTGTTGAAATACTACCTCAAAAATAATTTAAACATTGATTTTTCTAACTCTCCTCTGTAAAATATTAATCTGTCCCTTTTTGGCTGTTTAAACAGCCTAAGGGATTTTTTTGTTATTACAAAGAAGAATATCAAGAGGTAAAAGGAAATGATTAGAAGAGGAACATACTTAAATACAGCAGATAACAGTGGAGCTAAAAAGGTGCAATGTATAGGAATACCTAAAAAGGCAAATTTTGGAAAACAAACTGACTTTGCAACATTAGGGGATGTTATAACCGTAACGGTAAAAGAGGCTATACCTAACGGTACAGCAAAGAAAGGTAAAGTTTATAAAGCTGTGGTTGTTAGAACAGCTAAAGAAGTGGCTAGAGAAGACGGCTCATATATTAAATTTGATGACAATGCAGTTGTCTTATTAAACAACAACTTTGAGCCAATTGGAACTCGTATATTGGGACCTGTAGCAAGAGAAATAAGAGCTAAAGGATTTGGAAGAATAGTTTCTTTAGCACCGGAGGTGATATAGATGATAGTAAAAACAAAATTAAGAAAAGGTGATACTGTAATAGTGTTAGCTGGAAAAGAAAAAGGTAAAGTAGGAAAAATAAAAAAGATTTTAAGGGATAGTAATCCAAATAAAATTAGAGTAATTGTTGAAGGTATTAATATAGGTAAAAAACATGTGAAAGGAATTGAAGGGGTTAGAGAGGGTGGTATTTTTGAGATAGAAAGACCTATCCATATATCAAATGTTGCTCTCTACGATGAAAAAAATAAACAGAAGATAAAAATTGGAATTAGATACAGAGAAGAAGGAGATAAAGTAATAAAAGAAAGATTTAATAAAAAGACTGGTGAAACTATAGATATTATCTGGGAAAAACCAAAAAAGAAGTAAAGGGGTAAAAGATGGCAGAAGCGACAACTAAATATATACCAAGATTAAGAAAAAAGTATGAAGAGGAAGTAGCTCCCAAACTAATGGAAAGATTTCAATACAAATCTCCTATGCAAATTCCGAGAATAAAGAAAATTGTTGTAAATATGGGAGTAGGTGAGGCTGTTCAAGATATAAAGCAGATTGATAAGGCATTAGAAGATTTAATGGCTATCACTGGTCAAAGACCTGAAATTAGAAGAGCAAAAAAATCGGAAGCTGGATTTAAGCTTAGAAGGGGTTTACCTATAGGTGTGAGAGTAACATTAAGAAAAGAAAGGATGTGGGATTTTTTAGATAAATTAATTTCTGTTGCATTACCTAGAATTAGGGACTTTAAAGGTTTAAATCCACGCTCATTTGATGGTAGAGGAAACTATGCTTTTGGTATATCAGAGCAGATTATCTTTCCAGAGATTGATTACGATAAAGTTGATAGGATTAGAGGTATGGATATAATCATAGAAACTTCTGCTGAAAGTGATGAGGAAGCTAAGTGGTTATTAGCATTACTTGGATTACCTATAAGAGGCACATAACAGGAGGAAATTAAAAATGGCAAGAAAAGCATTATACGTTAAAGCATTTAGAGAACCAAAATTTAAAACTAGGAAACATGCGAGATGTCCTATTTGTGGAAGACCTAGAGGTTTTATAAGACAGTTTAACATGTGTAGAATATGCTTTAGAGAAAGGGCTTTAAGAGGTGAAATACCTGGTGTAAAAAAAGCAAGTTGGTAAGGAGGATAAAAAATGATAGTTGACCCTATAGCTGATATGCTAGCTAGAATAAAAAATGCTCAGTTATCTAGAAAGGATGAAGTTTATATACCACATTCTAAAATAAAAGAAAAAATAGCTGAAATATTAAAAAGAGAAGGATATATAGAAGATTATGTTGTTTCTGAAAAGAATAAAAAGGGAAATCAAGGAACTTTAATCATCAAATTAAAATATCTAGATGATAGAAATAGAAAACCTGCGATAATGGGATTAAGAAGAGTTTCTAAACCGGGAAGAAGAATTTATGTTGGAGTAAATGAGATACCTTATGTTAGAAAAGGTTTAGGAACGGCAATACTTTCAACTAATAAAGGGATTTTAACCGATGCTGAAGCTAGAAAAGAGAGAGTTGGTGGAGAAATTCTCTGTTATGTTTGGTAAATAAAACTAAATGGAGGAAAACAATAAATGTCTAGAATAGGTAGAACTCCTATAAATATACCGAATGGGGTAGAAGTTAAAATAGAAGATGGTAATGTTATAACTGTTAAAGGTCCTAAGGGACAGTTAACAAAAAAATTTCATCCCGAATTAGATATAAAAGTAGAAGGTAATCAAATAAAAATAGAGAGACCAAATGACACATCTTTTATGAGAGCTATTCATGGAACTACAAGAGCATTAATAAATAATATGGTTAAAGGTGTAAGTGAAGGTTTTACGGTTGAGTTAGAGATATACGGTATAGGTTATAGAGCTAATATGAAAGGAAAAGCTTTAGAGCTACAGTTAGGTTATTCTCATCCAATAGTTTATGAGCCTCCTGAGGATATACAAATTTCTGTAGAAGGTCAAACTTTAATAAAAGTTTCTGGTATTGATAAAGAAAAAGTTGGACAGGTTGCTGCAACAATAAGAGACTTTAGAAGACCAGACCCATATAAAGGTAAAGGTGTAAGATATAAAGGAGAACAGCTTAAACTTAAACCGGGTAAGTCTGTAGGTAAAAAGTAATAACTGCTAACTAAACGGAGGTAAAAATGGCAAAAAAAACTAGAAGGGAAAAGAGATTAATTAGACATAAAAGAATTAGAAAAAAGGTTTTCGGAACTGCTGAAAGACCAAGATTAGCATTCTACAAAAGCTTAAATAATTTGTATGCCCAAATAATAGATGATGATAAAGGACATACATTGGTCAGTGCATCAACAATATCTAAAGACTTTGTAGAAAAATATGGATTTAGAGGTGGTAAAAATATAGAGATAGCTAAAAAACTTGGTGAATTGATTGCTGAAAAGGCGTTGGCTCAAGGAATAACAAATGTTGTTTTTGATAGAGGTGGTTTTAAATACCACGGTAAAGTAAAAGCTTTTGCTGATGCGGCAAGAGAAAAAGGACTTAAATTCTAGGAGAGGTAAAGTATGGGTGTAAAAAATATTGAAAGAATGATAGAAGAAAGATTAAAAGAAAAACCTATAAATATTGATGAATTAGAGTTGGAAGAAAAAGTAGTTGAAATTAGAAGAACTACAAGGGTTGTGGAAGGTGGAAGAAGATTTTCATTCTCCACACTTGCTATAGTTGGAGATAAAAAAGGTCATGTTGGTTTTGGACATGGAAAAGCTAATGAAGTTCCACAATCTATAGCTAAAGCTATCGCTGATGCAAAAAAACATATAATAAAAGTTCCTTTAATAGAGGGGACAATTCCTCATGATGTTATAGGAAGATATGAAAGTGCAATAGTCTTACTAAAGCCAGCTAGACGAGGAACTGGGGTTGTTGCAGGTGGACCTGTAAGACCTGTTTTAGAGATGTTAGGTGTGTCAGATATTCTATCTAAGATTATAGGAAGAACTACAAATCCACATAATGTTGTTAGAGCTGTTTTTGATGCATTATTACAGATAAGGTCTCCTGAGGAAGTTGCTAAAGTTAGAGGTATAGATGAAGATAAGATTATCAAAAATTATAAAATATATGCGAACTCTCCAGTAGTAGAGTAAAAGACTGCTTCTTTATAGGAGGAAAAAATGGCTAAGATTAAAGTAAAATTGGTAAGGGGTCTTGCTGGAAAGAAAAAAGCTAAAATAAAGGCTGTTAAATCTTTAGGCTTAAGAAAAATCAATGATGAAAGAATTTTAGAAAAAAATCCTATGGTTTTAGGAAATATAAGAAAAGCTCATGACCTAATTAAATGGGAGGAAATAGACTAATGGGGATAAAACTACATAACTTAAAACCTTCGGAAGGAGCTACACATAGAAAAAAGAGAGTTGGTAGAGGAATAGGTTCAGGTCATGGAAAAACTTCAACTAGAGGTCATAAAGGTCAAAAGTCTAGAAGTGGATATGGTGAAATGCCTGCATTCTTTGAAGGTGGACAAACTCCTTTTATTATGAGAATTCCTAAAAGGGGATTTAAGAACCCTAATAAAAAAGAGTATGAAATTGTAAATATTAAAGTTTTGGAAGCTAAATTTGAGGCAAATGCAGAGATAACTCCTGAAGTTTTAAAGGAAAAGGGAATTATATCTTGCGATAAAGCAGTTAAAATTTTAGGTGATGGAGAGTTAACAAAACCTTTAAAAGTAAAAGCTCATAAATTTTCAAAATCAGCAGAAGAAAAAATAAAAGCAGCTGGTGGAGAAGTAGAGGTTATTTCTTAAATAAATCTCTTGTTTTTCTCTTTAAATTTCCTTCACTTTAAGATTTTATCTATTTTCTCTCTCTTTAAGAATTCTTTTGTATAGTTATAACCTATATCTATAGCCTTTTTTAAATCTTTTATTGCAAATAATCCTATATTTATAAGCTCAGGAGGTTGTATAAAGAGATTACACAATTCTTTACTTTTCTCAGTATTAGACCTAATAGCAAGAAATAAAGACCTAACAGATAGTTTAAAAATGTTTGGCTTATCTGAAAATATACCCATAGGGTTAACTTCAGAGCCTATTATAAAATCTGCATTTTCATTTAGTAGTGGTTTAATTGGTAGATTATCCATTAATCCACCATCTATATAAGGTTTTTCATTAATATATGTAGGCTCAAAAATAACAGGAAGACTACAGGAAGCCTTAACATAACTGATTAAATCTCCCTCTTTAATATACTCTACAGTGCCAGTTGTATAGTTCACAACAGTTATATAAGTAGTTTTGTTTAACTGGTTTAAATCTATCTTGCCAATATATCTTTCTAAAAGAATATCAAGTTTTTCTAATGAAAAAAAACCAACTTTTGGAAATTTAGGTTTTAAATATTTCTTTATATCTGTGTTTAGTAATATCTTTTCCATCTCATTTGGAGAATAACCTGCAGAGTAAAAGACGGCTATAATTGAACCTGCACTTACACCTGAAATTATATTCGGTTTAATATTAAACTCTTCTAATGCTTTTAAAACTCCTATATGGGAAGCTCCTCTTACAGCTCCCCCTGAAAGTGCTAAACCTATATTTAGCATATTAACCTATCTTGAATTTATCATATTATCAATTTCATTAAAACTTAAACTTTCTTTATTTTCTATCTCCAAATTTTCAATTAAATGCTCTTTTTGACTCATACCAATTAAAACAGTTCCAACTCCTTTTGTACTTCTAACAAACTGTATAGGTATTAAAGAAGGCTTATCTACCTTAAACCTCTGTAGGATAATTTCGTTAACAGCTCTTATTAATCTACCTTGCATTAAGGGAGCAGAGATATATGTATATATTCCTAATTTTTCACTTGCCTCTAAAGTAGAAAGTTTTTTGCCATCTAAATTCTGATTTTTTAAGTTATAAGCCTCCAACATAGCAATATTATAAGGTAATTGAATAAATTTAAATCCATTATTATTCCCAGCTACACCGTAAGCAATATCTAAAATCTCCTTTAGATTTAAATACTGTTTATGATTTTCAGGAACTCTAAAACCATTCCAAGTAGCTAAACCATAATATTTAAGTTTTCCTTTAATTCTCTTTTCTTCCAAAACTTCAAAAACCTCTTTTAATTTTTTATAAAATGTTTCTCTATCAAACTTTAAAAGCTGGTCTTCTGGATTATGAATAAAGTAAACATCAATATAATCTGTATTTAGATTTTTTAAACTTGTTTCAAAAGCCCAATTGATATATTTAGATGTTAATATGTTTCCTGTATCAGTTATATCTTTAACATCTACAATTTTAGTCAAAACCAGCTCTCTCTTAAACCATTCAGTAGGATTTTCAACCCCATATGGAACAGCTACATAGCCACCTTTTGTAGATAATATTACTTTTTCTCTATCTATTTCTTTTAAAACCTTTCCTATAACCTTTTCACTTCTCATATTTCTGTAGTTTATTGCAGTATCAATTACATTTATACCTTTTTCTATTCCCTCTTTTATAGTCTGATAATAATTCTCATCTGTTTTATCATCCGGATTTCCTAAATATGTTCCTATTCCTATCTCAGATAGCTTTAAATTTAAAAATTTTTTGTATCTCAAACTCATAACTCTCTAAAATTTAGTTGAATAGATATGATTTTAAGGATATTTAATAAATTTAAACTGATTTTTCTTATAAAGGGTTAATTACCACTATAAAAAATAAAAAATGCCTAAAAAGGCAAATTGAAATTTTCAATTTAAACAATTATATGAAAAAATGGGATTAAAAAGAAACATTTATTAAACTTTTTGTGCTAATATTTCTTCTAACTCTTTTTCATAGAAAAATTCATCTTCAAATGCAGGCTCAAGCTCGTCAATCCACATTGCTTCAGGATTGTATTTTGCAAAGAAAGGTTTTCCTACCCAATCAGGATTTCTTCCCTGTAAGAAGTCTAACACCATAACCTTTTCACCATTAATCTCGCTAACTCCTAGAACTCTAATTTTTCCGGGAGTTGCTGACATAGAAGGTCCTTTAACTGTTCTAGCTAATCCACTTACATTTTTATATGCATCTCTAAATATTTCCCAAGCTCTAACTAATGGAACTCCAAAGTAATGCTGAGCTCCTGTATCTCTAGCTACAAACATATAGTATGGTATCATCCTCATCTCAACTTGTTTTTGCCACATTTTAGCCCAAACTTCCGAGCTATCATTTATATGTCTTAGTAATGGAGACTGTGTTCTTATTACTGCTCCAGTTTCCAAAATTTTATCCACAGCTTTTTTAACTTCCTCTGTTTCTAACTCTCTATAATGATTGAAATGTGCCATAAATGCTAAGTGGTATCCCTTATCAACAATTTTCTTAAATAGGTCTAATAACTCTTGGGCGTCATCATCTTCAGTAAATCTGTAAGGCCAGAATGCTAAAGCTTTAGAACCTATTCTTATTGTTTTTAAATGTGGTATATTTGCCTCTAAGATTGCATCTATATACTGTTTAAATATTCTAGTTTTCATTATCATAGGGTCTCCACCTGTAAACAGTAAATCTGTAATTTCAGGGTGAGCTTTTATATATTTGATTAGAATATCTATCTCCTTCATTGCAAATTTTAGCTCATCTAAACCTACAAATTGTGGCCATCTGAAACAGAATGAACAGTAAGCATGGCAAGTTTGACCTTGTTTAGGGAAAAATAGTATAGTTTCTTTATACTTATGTTGTGCTCCCGGTAATTTCATTCCATCTATTTCAGGGACATTATACTTCTGACCTGCAGGATGTGGATTAAGCTCCATTCTTATTCTGTTAGCTTCATCTCTTATAATTTCAGCTGGAGCATTTTCTTTTAAAAGCTTTGCAATCTTTTCATAATGATGAGGTTTTAACATTCCTTTTTGTGGAAATGTCAGTCTAAATATTGGGTCATTTAAAGGGTCTTCCCAATTAATTAGTTTGTCTATAACATAATTATTAACTTTAAATGGAAATACTTGAGCAACTACTTCTATATCAAACTTTTGCTCTTCAGAAAGATATTTTTGAACCTGTGGAATTTGTCTAAAAGTTTTTACTGTGTATGTTTTATACTTCATACCTTGATACCTCCAAAATTTTTTGCCCCTCTAGTCTTTAGCTATGATTATAAGAAAAAAAGATAATATAAGCAAATTTCTTGCCAAAGATTAATAAGAGTAAAAAAATAATTCTTAAAAAGACTTACCTTTACTAATTTTTAACAAACAACTTGCAAGCTTTAAATCTTCTTTTGTAGTTATTTTAAAGTTTAAAGGGGAGCCTTCATTAAAAGTGATATTATAACCTGCTAATTCCATTAGATAACTATCATCTGTCCCAATAATATTTTTTTCTAAAGCTAAATCGTGAGCTTTTAAGAGTTTATTAAAAACAAAAGTTTGGGGAGTTTGGACTATTAAAAGCTCATTTCTGTTTAATGTTTCTATAATCTGTTTATTTTTATACTTTTTTACAGTATCTCTACTTTTTATAGCTGTAATACTACCATCAAACCCTTTTTTTATATTCTTTATACCATCTAAAAAAAATTTTTCTGTAGCAAATGGTCTAGCTGTATCGTGAATAATAACTATATCTGCATTATCTATACTTTTTAAAGCATTATAAACAGAAAACTGCCTTTCACTTCCTCCAACAACTTTTTTAACAGGTTTAAAGGAAAAAACTTTTACTCTGTCTATATCCTCTTCAGGTAAAACTAGAATAATTTCATCTATAAGCTCTATTTTATTAACAGTGTTTAAGGAGTACTGAAATATAGGTTCATTATTTATTTTATAAAACTGTTTTTTTCCTCCAAATCTTGAGCCTTTGCCACCAGCTAATAAAATAGATACAATTTTCAATATAATAACTCCATTTAAATTAATAATTAAGTAAAATTATACAAAAAGGGATTAAGTATGAGGGTTTTATTTATTGAGGATGACCCTGTTTTAGGGGAGAGTATAAAAGATTTTCTAGAATTATCGGGGATAGAGACAGTATGGATACAGGATGATAGACTAGTTAATGATATAACTGATTTTGATGCTTATGATGTTATAATCCTAGATTTAATGTTAAGATTTAATAAAGGTGAAGATATATTAAAAGATTTACGGACAAAGGGAGTTAAAACTCCAATAATAATTTTAACTGCAAAGTCAGATATAAAGGATAAAGAGGTTTGTTTTAATCTAGGAGCTGACGATTACTTAACTAAACCTTTTGACCC
>Ga0256833_1002022_pt1 | contig 14617 bp, 14 predicted proteins | sample 356284metaG_FD_190535 | JGI IMG/M metagenome (GOLD analysis project Ga0256833, IMG submission 190535) | Hydrothermal vent microbial communities from Mid Atlantic Ridge, Atlantic Ocean - 356-284 | ecosystem: Environmental > Aquatic > Marine > Hydrothermal vents | place: Atlantic Ocean: Mid...
GCCCTTCCAGCCACACAGCCTGGGGCCGCCACTGGCCCGCCCGCCACGAGGCTTCCACCAGCAGCGTGGGCATGGCGTCCCGCTCGGCCCCGGCCGGAGCCTTGGGATCCACGCGAATGCTGCGCTCATTGACGTAGCGCAGGGCCAAACGCAGTCCTGCGGCCACGCTGGCCCGTTTGTTGCCGATGCGATCATGGGGCCAGACGTGCATCTCGCCCCAATCGACGCCTTCGGCTGCGAGATGCAGGTAGACCAGGCCCACCGGTTTTTCGGGCGAGCCGCCGCCGGGCCCGGCGATGCCGGTGACCGAGACGGCCAGATCCGTTTGCAGCAGCTTGCGAACGCCGCGGGCCATCTCCTGCGCTGTTTCGGGACTGACCGCGCCGTGGGCCTCCAGGGTCTCGGGCCGCACGCCCAACACGTGCATTTTGGCGAAATTGCTGTAGGAAACCACGCCGCCCGCAACGTAATGAGAGCTGCCGGCGATGTCGGTGAGGACGCTGGCGATGAGGCCGCCGGTGCAGCTTTCGGCCAGGGCGATGGTGAGATGATGGTCATCGAGTCGCCGGCCCAATTCGGCGCTGAGTTCGCGCAGTTGGGCCAGGGTGGGGGCGTTGTTGGTCATGGTGGGAATAGGAGTGGGAAGGGTGATGTGATGAAAGCTTGCGTAGTTGAGAGCAATGATCAGAGATCGTTTTGAAGATGTCTTCCTCAGTCATCAATCCTCAACCATTTTGCCAGAAACTGGCTGTTTTGTCACGCAGCGTTCGCCAATCAGCATCCAGGGGCGATTGGCGACGCGGGTGAGGATGACGACGACGGGACGTCCGCTTTTTTGCCTGTACAAACGCTTGCGAAAGGGCTCCGGCTCGATGGGGGAGCCCCGCTTTTTGACGGCGACCACACGCGCCGCCAGGGCCCGCAGGCGACGATTGAGATGTTTGAGATCGAAGGGATGATGTTCGAGGATGCGCCAGGCCCGGGCCAGGGGCGTATCCATCAGCGCATCGCCCGAGAGATAGGCGATGTCGGCGTCGATCTGCCACAAGCCCAGTTGCTGCGCCAGATCCCCCACCGCGCCGGCGCGGATGACCGCGGGATCGGGCTCGTAGAGGAAGACGCCCGGCGCTCGCACCGCGGCTCGGGTGCCGCGGGCCCGCAGACTGACGCCAGCGGGCAGCGCCGTGGCCACGCGCCCCGGTTGCGCGACCAACGTTCCAAACCACAACACCGCCTCCTTCAACTCGCCATTCAGGCTGATCCATTCGGCTTCGGCTCCGGGCGGGATGGCATGATGGGGCAGGCCCGGCATGAGCTTGACGCCGAGGTGGGGAATGCAGCGTCGCTGCAAATCCAGCAAGGCGGAGAGGGGCGGCAGCAGGGCGTCGGGATGGAAGATGCGGCGGGCGTCGGTGCGGCGGCCCGGATCCGCCCAGGCGGCGGCGATGCGCCAGGCGGGACGGGTGACATCGGCCCGCAACGGCTGGATGCGAGCGGACAGATTCAACGCCCGGGCGTTGGCCTGAACCAGGGCCGCGGCCAGAGAATCGCGATCGACGGCCAGAACGCGCACGCCCGTCTCGGCCAGAGCGATGCTATCAGTGCCCAGACCGCATCCCAAATCGACCACCTGAGCAAACCCCGCGTAGCGGCGGGCGGTGTAGCGAGCCACTTCCTGCGGGCTGGCCTGCTGCAAGCTGATTTTGCTGAAAAACATCTTGCTGGCCCCAGCATCGAACTTTTTCTCCGCCCTTTTCCGCAGCCGGGCTGTGGTCACCAGCGCCGACGCCTGTGCGGGGGTGAAGCGCTTTCGCAATCCGGTCAACGTCGGCAACAGCGCCGCATCTTCGGGCGGGTTTTGCGTCAGCCGTTGCAACGGGCCCACAGCTTCATCCGATTGCAGCCAGCGCAGCAGCTCGGGCGTAAGCGTCATGTTTCGGAACAGGGCGCGGCCACGGGGAGATAGATGCGAAAAACGCTGCCCTCGCCCGGAGTGGATTCGACCTCGATGCGACCATTGTGCGCATCGACAATCCAATTGACGATGGAAAGGCCCAGGCCCGTGCCCCCGGCGGCGCGGGTGCGGGCTTTGTCGGCCCGATAGAAGCGATCGAAGATGTGCGGCAGGTCTTCGGGGGCGATGCCCTGGCCGGTGTCCGCCACGGTGAGCATCGCCTCATCTCCCAGGCAATGCAGACTGAGCTCGATGCTGCCGCCCCGAGACGTATAGCGAATGGCGTTGTTGATAAGGTTATCAAGCACCTGCCGCAGGCGATCGGCGTCTCCCATCACCACCGCCTGATCTTCGTGGGTGAGATGAATGGAGAGCTTATCCTCCGCCCGCCGTCTGGCCAGACGATAAGCTTCCAGCAACAGCGTATCCAGCTCCACCGGCGCCCGATTGATGGCAAGCCCGGAATCCGCCTGGGAAAGCAACAGCAGATCGGAGATGAGACGGTGCATGCGTTCAGCCTCGGAGTGCATCTCGTTGAGCATGTCGTTCCGCTCATCCTCGGGCAGATTGCGGGCCCGGCGCAACAGGCTGAGATTGCCCAAAATAGTGGTCAAGGGCGAACGCAACTCATGGGAGATGTCGCCCGTGAAACGTCGCTGTTTCTCGAAAAGCTCCTCCAGCCGATCGAGCATCTCGTTGAAAGTGCTGATCAAGGCGCCGATTTCATCATTACGCTGGCGGCGGATGGGGACGCGGCGTTTGAGATTGCCGGTGCGGGTGATGGCCAGGGCGGTGGCCGTCGCCTCGTTGATGGGCTGTAGGGCCACGCCGGTCAGCCAGTAGCCAACGCCTGCGGCCAGGGCCAGGGCGATGGTGAAGAGCAGCAGCAGATTATGACTTAACTCCCGGAGAATAGTCTGTTGAGGCGCCAGATTGCGGGCTACCTGCACAATTCCCTCTGTGCGGCCACTGACGATGATAGGCGCGAAATAGACGCGTAGATCATCGGGCTGACGGATGCTGAGGTTGTAAAATCCCGCCATCCCGTGCATAGCCTGCTGATAGTAGGCTTCGGGCAATTCGATGACAGCCCGACCCAGATTACCGGAACGAACGATCACCCGCCGAGAATTGTCCCGCACCTGTACGTAAATGTCGGGCTCGAAAGTGGCGGTGACGATGGTCAAAAGGGGGTCGGTAATGGTGGTCGAGCCCGATGTCAACAACGTCAACTGAGCGATCTGATCTCCCTTTTGCTGAAGTTCCCGATCGACGCCGCCGACGACGCTGGCCTGCACCCGCGAGAACACCATCGCCCCCACAAGCAGCAGCAACGCTGCCAGAAGGCCGGTATACCAGAGGGTGAGACGAAGACGAAGCGACATAATTCTCAGGGTTGGCGCAGGATGTAACCGGCGCCGCGCTTGGTGTAGATGAGCCGCGGCTCGCCTTCGGCCTCCAGTTTGGTGCGCAGATAACGGATGTAGACTTCGATGATGTTGGATTCCCCGCCAAAGTCATAATCCCAAATCTCATCATAAATCTGTGTGCGGGAGATGACCTGATTGGGATGGCGCATGAAAAGCTCCAGCAGGTCGAATTCCCGCGCAGTCAGTTCGATCTCGCGATGGTCGCGGCGCACGGTGCGGGCGGCGGTGTCCATCACCAGATCGGCAAATTCCAGGATCTGCTTGGGCTGGCGATGTTCCGAGCGGCGTAATTGCGCCCGCACCCGGGCCAGCAATTCATCGATGTCAAAAGGTTTGATCACATAATCGTCGGCCCCGCTATCCAGGCCCAGCACCCGATCCTCAACGGTGTCGCGGGCGGTGAGCATGAGAATAGGGGTGTCGCTCTCTTCGCGAATGCGTTTGCACACCTCAATGCCGTCGATGCCGGGCAGCATCAGGTCCAGGATGATGAGATCGGGATTTTCGTCATGAAAGGCGCTGATGCCTTCCAGACCGTTTTTCACAAGCCGGGCCTCATAGCCTTCCAGCAGCAAAGCGCGTCGCAATAGTTTGCCAATGGAGGGATCATCTTCGATGATAAGAATCTTTGTCGTCATGGTGGTTTCTCACTTGAATGGGGGAGCGTCTCTGCTTTGTCCGAGTGAAACGTGATGCGTGATGCGAAGCTCCTCACGTTTTATGCATCAGCTTGATTAGCAACGCCGGCGTCGTTACGGTAATCGTAACTGTTCAGGTTGTTTTTGCTGACCACAACCTGACAGGTTCCATATGTCCAGATTGGCTCACCGAACGAGCTGGCAGGAGCAAATTTGGTCGCGTATGCGTCATTTCTGGCGGGGAACCTGCCAGGTTTGAGCGCAAATGACCCAAAATCTGCATACGTTAGCAGTTATAATCAATCATAGTTTGAAAGCCGGGGAGCCTTCGGCCGCCAGCAGGCCGCGCAGGCGATCGATGCTGAGGTTGCCGCCGCTGAGCACGACGCCCACCCGTTTTCCCGCCAGTTCCTGACGCAACCTCAGGGCCGCGGCCAACGATGCTGCGCCCGCGCCTTCGGCCAGGTTGCGGGTGTGGGCCAGCAAGATGATGATGGCCCGGCGGATTTCATCATCGCTGACCAGAATGAAATCATCCAGATAGCGACGCAGGATCTGCTGGGGCAGCTCGAAGGCGGTGCGGGTGGCCAGTCCCTCGGCAAAGGTGGCCATGGGAGCTTCCAGCAAGCGGCCTTCGCGCCACGAACGCCAGGCCGCGGGCGCCTGCGCCGATTGCACGCCGATGACCCGAATGGCGGGATTGACGGTTTTGGCCACGATGCACACGCCCGCAGCGCCGCTGCCGCCTCCCACCGGTGCGATGATGACGTCGAGATCAGGCTGATCGTCCAACATCTCCAGGGCGTAGGTTCCCACGCCCGCTATCAGCAAGGGCTCGTTGCCGCTGTGGATGTAGCGATAGCCCTGCGTCCGGGCCTCCTGCTCCACCCACTCCCGCGCTTCGTCAAAATCCTGACCCTGAAACACGACCTCGGCGCCGAGGTGACGCATGGACGCCACTTTGGCGGGATTGGCGCCCTCGGGCACGGCGATGACGGCCCGCACGCCGAAAAGCCGGGCGGCGTAGGCCACCGATTGGCCATGATTGCCGGTGCTGGCGGCGATAACGCCCGCCTGGCGCTGCTCCGGGCTGAGCTGCGAGATGAGATGCACGCCGCCGCGCACCTTGAACGCGCCCACCGGCTGATGGTTTTCATGCTTCACCCAGATTTCGGCGCCCACCATCGTGCTCAGGGCGGGATAGGTGTAGAGGGGCGTGGGGCGCAGCCAGGCCCGCAGGTTGCGGCGGGCCTTGAGCACGTCGGTAAATCGAACTGGCAGGAGGTCGGTCATAAAAAATCTTTGGCGAAGTGAGAAAGGATGGGTCGCCTGAAAAAGCCTCACCACGGAGGCGCAGAGGGCACAGAGGAAGAAAAAGGTGGCGGTTCGGATGTCTTTTCTCTGTAAACTGCCATGATTTTCTCCGCGTTCTCCGTGTCTCTGTGGTAAAATAACCTTTTTTCAGCGGAGCCAAGGATGGGAATACAGAGCATTATAGAGAAAAGAACGCGACAATACAAAGATGGCGGCGGGGTTGAACCTCCTGACTTGCTATCCGGCTCCGCAGCTTTTATCATAACGGCATGTCTTTGCTTTGCTTGCTGCCCGATGAAATGAGCGTTGCCCGTCTGCCCGCCGACGCCGCCATCCCCGCCTGGGCGACGGCCTCCCCATTTTTCAGCATCACCCGCACGCCCGATGAGCTCTCCATCCTTTGCCCCGCCGCCCGGGTTCCGGCGGGCGTGCGGGCCGAAGCGGGCTGGCGCTGTCTACAAGTGGCCGGGCCGCTGGATTTTGGTCTGGTGGGCGTGCTGGCGGCGCTGCTCGGGCCTTTGCAACAGGCCGGGATCAGCGTCTTCGTCCTTTCCACCTACGACACCGACTATGTGTTGGTGAAAAAAGCGCAGCTTTCGCGGACGCTGCACGCACTGCGGGCCGCGGGCCATGAAATCAAAGAGGGAAGCGCCAAGGACGCCCCCTCTTCTGCATAAACGCGTGAAGTCCGTCAGTTTGTAACTGCTTAGGTTGTCTGCGCTGACCACAACCTGACAGGTTCCAAGCGTCCAGATTGGCTCACTGAACGAGCTGGCAGGAGCCAATTTGGTCGCGTGTACGTCATTTCTGGCGGGGAACCTGTCAGGTTCGAACGCAAAAGGACCCGGAATCTGCATACGTTAAGTAGTTACGTCAATTTTTGAGGATGCCGGCAAAGGCGAAGGCGCCGCCCGCCAGAGCGGTGTCTTTCAGCAAATTGGGTAATGACATGGCCATGGCGTCAGGATTCATCACGCCGGGGAGATGGATGGTGAGGGCGAAGGAGAGCAGTAGAATCCCCAAAAGCAGACTGGCCCATACGGCAAAACGATTGGCGAGGATGGCCACCGAGGCGGCAAGCAAGGCGATGCCGGTGAGATACACCCAGATAATGCCGCCAGGCACAAAGGATGGCACCAACGCCGACATGGCCTGGGAGTTCATAAAATGCAAGACGCCGAACACCATCAGTGGCAGGGCGAAGAGAATACGGCTGGCGGTTTTGGTAAGTGCGGGGCTAAGAGTCATGGTTTTTATCCTCCAAACATGAGTGAAAATGAAGATGATAACAAAGAGCTGACAGCATTCTACACACCCCAGAGCGCCTATCCTCTTCTTTTCTTACCCACTGGATTGCCTGAAAAAGCATTGTCTCACGCAAAGTCGCCAGGGCGCAAAGAAAAATGTCAAGGTTTCGCTAAGAAAAATCGGCTGAAACCCCACCATTTTAGCTGTTTTCTCTGCCAGTACTGCTGATTCCGACCTTGTTTCAGGGGAGTCGCCTCCTGCATCAGAAAATTCACAGGGCGCTGTCTCACTGCATCATAACGACTTTCATTTTCCAGCCAGTTTCATGTTACAATAGAACATCTGACATGCAGCGCAAAGCGTCGATGATGGCTTTTTGTTCCGGCGGAGAGAAAAAATGATCCTTTCGGCCCAACGCCCTGAATATCTGAAGCTCTCTGCGCGAAAACAGACGCCCTACTGAATTCAAAAATAAAATCCAAAACCGTTTCTCAAAATAAAAAAGGCTTTTTCAATGTCCGATTTCAACGTTACCAAACAAATTCTGGAAGACTCTCACGAAATCCTGCTCACAGTCGAGGTTGCTCCCGAGCGCGTCGAGAAAGCGCTGCGGAGCACGGCCAAAAAGCTGGGCAGAAAGATGCGCATCCCCGGCTTCCGGCCCGGCAAAGCGCCCGCCAACATCATCATCGCCCGACTGGGGCGCGAGTATGTGCTGCAGGAGGTGGCCGATGAGATGATTGACGAGGCGCATCAGGCAGCCATCGAAACCGTGATAGACGAGGTGGCCGGCGCAGCCGCGCTGCGCGACGTCCGCCTGGAGCCCCTGACCTTCGAGTTTGTCGCTCCCCTGAAAACAGAAGTGGATCCGGGCGATTATCGCGGCATCCGCGTGCCGATAGAAGAAGTGGACGAAGACAAAGTTCAGGAGATGGTCGCCGACGAGCTGAAAAATCTCCAGGAGAAAAACCAGGTCTGGATTCCTGTAGAAGACCGGCCCGTGCAGTTTGGCGATCTGGTTACCCTGGGCGTCAAACTGACGGTGGATGGCGAAGAGGCGCTGAACGAGGAGGAGTGGGACTTCATCCCCAGCGAGACCGATTACACCATGTCACCCGAATTCGACGCGAACATCGTGGGCATGGCGTTGGGCGAGAGCAAGACTTTCACCCTGACCTTCCCCGAAGACGCCGTCTCAAAATGGGCGGGGAAAGAAGGGGAGTTCGAGGTGGAGATCAAGGCCATCAAATCGGAAGAGCTGCCCGCGTTGACGGATGAATTCGTCGCCGAAAATACTGATTACGAAACAGTGACGGCTTTCAAAGAGGCGCTTGAAGAAGGCGTCCGCACTTATCTCGAAAGCGAAAAAGAACACGAGTTCCAGAAAAAACTGTTGGAGGCCCTGAAGGAAGGGGCGACCATCAACTATGCGCCCGCCACATTTCAATACGAGGTGGATCGTCTGGCGGCGGAACGCGAAGATCTCTACAAATCCTATGGTTTCGAATCCCTGGACGAGCTGCTAAAATTGCAGGGCAAGACTCGCGAGGAGTTTCTCAAGGAACTGGAGCCCGAGGCCAGGGCCCGCCTGGAAGAAGAACTGCTGCTGGATGAAATCGCCCGACGCGAAAAACTGGATGCCAGCGATTATGAACTGGAGCAATACATCGTCAGCGCCGGCCTCAGCGATGATGATACAACAAGACTCATCGAACGGCTGACAGAGGATGAATACTATCGACTTTACATCCGCATGTTGGTGTTGCGCAAAAAAGCGCATGAGCTGCTGACCGCCATCGCCAGGGGCGAGGATGTGCCCGAGCCGGGCCAGCATCCGGTGGAAGAAGCGCCCGAAGCGACTGAGCAAGCAGCGGACGAGGATGTTGAGATCACCGAAAAGGACGGCGCCGAAGACGTGACCGAGATGGCGGTTGAAGACGATGAAGATGAAGTCATTGCCGAAGAAGTGATCGAGGAAGAGGAAACCGAAATTCCAGACAGTGCATCTGAGTAATCATCAACGGCCAATGGCCCATTGAAATCTGAATCGAGAGAAGACGCATTATGAGTGAACACAAATCGACTTTACCCCAATCCCTGATCCCGATGGTCATCGAACAGACGGGCCGCGGCGAGCGGGCCATGGATATCTATTCACTGCTGCTCAAGGAGCGCATCATCTTTTTGGGCACGCCCATCAATGATCAGGTGGCCAACAGCATCATCGCCCAGTTGCTTTATCTGAACCATGTGGACCCGGAGCGGGACATCCAGCTTTACATCAATTCGCCCGGCGGACACGTATACGCGGGCCTGGCCATTTATGACACCATGCAGATGATCCAGGCGCCGGTTTCCACCTGGGCGGTGGGCATCACCGCCAGCATGGCCACGATTCTGCTGGCCGCGGGCGCCAAAGGCAAGCGCTACGCCCTGCCACACAGCACCATCCACATGCACCCCGCCGGCGGCGGCGCTCAGGGCTACACGCCCGATGTGCGCATTCAGTTCAAGGAGCTGGAACGCCTGCAGGACGCCAATTTCTACATTCTTTCCAAACACACCGGTCAATCCATCGAACGCATCGAGAAGGATTTCGATCGGGATCATTACATGCACCCGCAGGAAGCCCTGGAATACGGTCTCATCGACCATATCTTTGGCGAACCCAACCCCGTACTGGAGAAAACTGACAAGGAATGAGCCAACAATTCTGTTCTTTCTGCAATCGTCCCGAAAATGAAGTGCAGCGGCTCATTGCCGGGCCTGACGGCGTTAATATCTGCGATGAATGCGTCGGGCTGTGCGTCGAGATTCTGGAAGAAGAAGACATCTCGCTTTCAGAGAAGAAAAAGCCGCCCCTGACCTTCAGCCTGGACCGCATTCTCTCGCCTCGCGAGCTGGTGCGGCGGCTGGATGACTACGTCATCGGACAGGAGCGGGCCAAGAAGGTGCTCTCGGTGGCGGTTTACAACCATTACAAGCGCATCATCTCCGGCGCCGAGCCCGAAGATGTGGAGCTGCAGAAGAGCAACATCCTGCTGCTGGGCCCCACAGGCAGCGGCAAGACCCTGCTGGCCCAAACCCTGGCCCGCATCCTCGATGTTCCCTTCACCATCGCCGACGCCACCAGCCTCACCGAGGCGGGCTATGTGGGCGATGATGTGGAAAATATCCTGGTGCGATTGTTGCAGGCCGCGGATTGGGATGTGCAGCGAGCCGAAATCGGCATCGTCTATATCGACGAGATCGACAAAATCGCGCGCAAATCGGGAGGCAACCCCTCCATCACCCGGGATGTGTCGGGCGAGGGCGTGCAGCAGGCCTTGCTGAAGATCATCGAGGGCACGGTGGCCACTGTGCCCCCGCAGGGCGGGCGCAAACATCCCCAGGCGGAGCTGGTTTCCATCGACACCAGCAGCGTGCTCTTCATCGCCGGCGGCGCTTTCGCGGGCATCGAAGACGTCATCGCAAAACGGCTCGGCGCCCATGGACGCATCGGCTTCAATGGCGCGCCCATGGCAAAATCGGCGCTGGAAAAACGCCGCACCCAACTCCTGGCCAAAATCAATCCCGAAGACCTGCTGGAATACGGGCTCATCCCCGAATTTGTGGGACGTCTGCCCGTGACTGTGAATCTGGAGCCGCTGGACGAGGAATCCCTCATCGCCATCCTCACTCAGCCCAAAAACGCGATCCTGCGCCAGTTTCAGCGTCTGTTTGAGCTGGACCATGTGCAGCTTATCTTCAGCGATGAGGCGCTGCGGGCCGTAGCCCGCGAGGCCATGCGTCAGAAGACCGGCGCCCGCGGCTTGCGCACCATCGTCGAGCGGGTGTTGCTGGATGTGATGTATGAGATTCCAGGCCGGGACGATGTGGCCCGCTGCATCGTCAACGACGAAAACATCACCCAGGGAACCCGCCCCCTGCTGCTCAACAGCCAGGGCAAGGCCGTCGCCTGGCGCAGCGATGAACGCCTGCCCAAAAGCGCATGATCGGCCACTGAACACTGCATACAGACCTCTGATCCCCTATGTCTCTTCCGCATCTCTCCATCCACGCCAACATCTGGCTCGAAACAGATGAAGGCGACGTGGCGCTGAGCCGCTGGCGCCTGGAGCTGCTGGACGCTGTAGCCAGCACCGGCTCTATCAGCGCCGCGGCCCATGCCATGGGCATCCAATATCGGCTGGCGTGGAATCGCATCCACGAGATGGAGGAGCGGCTGGGAATGCCTCTGGTGCAGACCACGGTGGGGGGCAAGGGCGGCGGCGGGGCGCAGCTCACATCCGAGGCGCAGATCATCATCCAGCATCTGCGGGAGATGTTCGAGGCCATCGACGCCTGCGCCCAGGAGCAGGGCGTCATTCATCTGCAGCGATTGCAAAAAGCGTTGCGCGAATAGGGCATAACGTCAGGGATTTTTCCGCAAAAGCGGTATGTTGAAGTATCATATCGGCGTTGAGCGTCATTCGCGTTCATGGTCATCACTTCCTATTCCCGAGGAGTTGTGAGATGTTTCAACGTCATCCTTTTCATCGTTTTTTTGGGGCATCCGGTATGCCCATTCGACATATCGCAATCCTGACAGGGCTTGTTGTGAGCGTCATCACTCTGACATCCTGCGCCCCGCCGGCGCTTCCTCAACATAGCGGAGATCAAACAGTCAACCCCGCCCAAGCGTTGGCGCTGGCCACCACCACCAGCACCTACGATAGCGGTCTGCTGGACGCCATCCTCCCCGATTTCGAGGCGAAGAGCGGCATCAAGGTGGATGTGGTGGCTGTGGGCACGGGCCAGGCCCTGAAGCTGGGACAGGCCAAAGACGCCGATGTGCTGCTGGTTCATGCGAAAAGTCGAGAAGTGCAGTTCGTGTCTGAAGGCTACGCGCCTTTCCGCAAAGATGTGATGTACAATGACTTCGTCATTATCGGCCCGGCCAGCGATCCGGCTGGCGTCAAGGGCATGACCAACGCCGCGGACGCATTCAAAAAAATCGCAGAAAGTCAGGCTACGTTCGTCTCCCGCGGCGATAATTCCGGCACGCATATGAAAGAGATGGCCATCTGGCAGGCGGCGGGCGTGGAGCCCGCGGGCGATTGGTATCAGAGCGCGGGCCAGGGCATGGGCGCAGTGCTGACCATGGCCAACGAGCAATGGGCCTACACGCTCAGCGATCGCTCCACCTACCTCGCCCGCCAGGATGGCCTGGACTTGAACATCCTGGTGCAGGGCGATCCCATGCTTTTCAATCAATACGGCGTGCTGCCCATCGCCCAGGATGAGGCGCACCAGGACAAGTTCGCTGCGGCCATGGCTTTCGTGCACTGGATCACCAGCCCTGAGACGCAAAAACTCATTGCTGAATTTGGCAAGCAGCAATACGGCCAGCAGCTTTTCTATCCCAACGCTGCGCAATAACCCCCGTCATGGATATTTTTCTCGAAGGCTTAGGCCGGGCGCTCCAGCTCATTTTCAGCTTCGACGCCGATCTGATGGCCATCGTGCGGCTTTCGCTGGTTGTGAGCGGGATGGCTCTGGTCATCAGCGCCATCCTGGGCCTGCCCGCGGGCATCATTCTGGGCCTGAAGAGCTTTCGGGGCAAGCGGCTGCTGGTGGCGTTGGTCTACACCGGCATGGGCCTGCCGCCGGTGGTGGTGGGCCTCACCATCTACATCCTGCTTTCCCGGCAGGGCCCGCTGGGCGAGTTGGGCTGGCTTTTTACGCCCCGGGCCATGGTCATCACCCAGAGCATCCTCTCTCTGCCGCTGATCATCGGCTTCACCATGACCGCTATTGCGGCCGTGCCCGCGGCGTTATCGCAGCAACTGCGCTCGCTGGGAGCCACCCAGCGCCAGATTGTGCTGACGCTGTTGTATGAGGCGCGGGCGGGCGTGTTGGCTGCGCTCATCGCCGGTTTCGGAGCCATCATCTCCGAGGTAGGCTCGGTAATGATCGTGGGCGGCAACATCGAACACAAGACCCGGGTGTTGACCACCGCCATCGTGCTGGAAACCAGGCGCGGCAATTTTTCTCTGGCCATCGCCCTGGGCGTCATCTTGTTGGCCATCACTTTCTCCGCCAACTGGCTGCTGTTGCACTTGCAAGGCCGCCTGGATCCAAGACAATAATGGAAACTATTCTGCGTCTGGAAGACATTCGACATCGCTATGGTCAGCGCATTGTCTTGCGCGTGCCCGAGCTGCGTATTCGGCCGGGCGAGATTTTCGCGGTGGTGGGGCCTTCGGGTGCGGGCAAGAGCACGTTGCTGCGGCTGATGAACTTTCTGGAGAAGCCCACCCGGGGCCAGGTCTTCTTTCATCAGCGGGCATGGACGCCGCGTTCCTTGCCTATCGAGTTGCGGCGCAGGATGACGACGGTGTTCCAGCAGCCGTTGCTGCTCAATGCGTCGGTGGGAAGCAACGTGGCCTATGGGCTGCGGGTGCGCGGCTCTCGCAATGGCAAAGCCGCCATCCGACAGGCGCTGGAAGAAGTGCGGCTGGCGCATCTGACGGATCAATCGGCCAACACGCTCAGCGGCGGCGAGGCCCAGCGCGTCTCGCTGGCCCGGGCGCTGGTGCTGAATCCCGAACTTCTCTTTCTGGATGAACCCACCGCCAATCTCGATCCGGGCAATGTCAAGCTCATCGAGGAGATCATCCGCCGGGCCAACGCCCAACGGGGGACGACCGTAGTCATGGTCACCCACAACGTGTGGCAGGCCCGCCGTCTGGCCCAGCGCGTGGCCCTGCTCTACGATGGAGAGATCATCGAGATCGCGACCACCGATGATTTCTTCCACCATCCGCAAGATCCCCGCACGCGGGCCTTTCTCACCGGCGATCTGGTATACTGAGATTTGCTCTGAATCGTTCTATTGCGTAACTACTCAAGTTGTCTGCCCCGACCGCAACCTGACAGGCGCCATTCAGCCGGGTTTACCTATCGAACAAGTTGGCAATAAGCGGAATTGGCCCATCATTCGGCCTTGCCGACAGGGAACCTGTCAGGTTTGAGCGCAAAAAGTCTTACGAACCTGCATACGCTAGCAGTTACTCGACTGCGCTTTCATTTCCTTACCTTCTTTTCTCTTCGCGCCCCGGCGTGAGATCAATCCAAATTATGTCTCAATTAACCCATCTCGATGACAGCGGCGCCGCCAAGATGGTGGACGTCAGCGCCAAACCTATCACCCATCGCACAGCCATGGCCGAGGCCCGCGTGGTCATGCAACCCGAGACTCTGGCCGCCATCAAAGCGGGCAATGTGAAGAAAGGGGATGTGCTGGGCGCGGCCCGGGTGGCGGGCATCATGGCCGCCAAACGCACCCACGACCTCATCCCCATGTGTCATCCCCTGCTGCTGACCAAAGTTGCGGTGGATTTCGATTATGTGGACAATGGCGTAGCCATTCGCACGCTGGTGAAGACCCAGGGTCAGACTGGCGTGGAGATGGAGGCGCTGACCGCGGCCGCGGTGGCGGCTTTGACCATCTACGACATGGCCAAAGCTCTGGAAAAAACCATGCGCATCGAAGGCGTGCGCCTGCTTTACAAAAGCGGCGGCAAAAGCGGCGCGTTCAACGCATCTCCCCACACCCACAAGGAGTGATTTCCATGAAAGTCAACGTTCGTCTCTTTGCTTCTCTGCGCGAGATTTTCAAATCGCCCTATCTGGCGGTGGAGCTGCCCGAGGGCGCAACCGTCGCTGATCTGGTGGCGGTCATTCGCGAGGATGCGCCGCATCTTGGTCATGGCGGGCGCTTCCACGTGACTATCAACAAGGAATTCGTGGAGCAAGACGCGGTTTTGCACGATGGCGATGAGGTGGCCATCTTCCCGCCCGTGGGCGGCGGCGAGCGCGTGCAGAAATTTCGCATCACCACCGAGCCACTCTCGCTGGATGAGGCGGCGAGCCTGGTGACTGCGCCTGCGGTGGGCGGCGTGGCCCTGTTTTCGGGCGTGGTGCGGGGCGTCACCGATGACATCGACACCGAGCATCTGGAATACGAAGCCTACGTAGAGATGGCCGAG
>Ga0256833_1002023_pt1 | contig 14614 bp, 10 predicted proteins | sample 356284metaG_FD_190535 | JGI IMG/M metagenome (GOLD analysis project Ga0256833, IMG submission 190535) | Hydrothermal vent microbial communities from Mid Atlantic Ridge, Atlantic Ocean - 356-284 | ecosystem: Environmental > Aquatic > Marine > Hydrothermal vents | place: Atlantic Ocean: Mid...
GCTCCCACTGCTTGTACGCATACGGTTTCAGGATCTATTTCACTCCCCTCTCCGGGGTTCTTTTCGCCTTTCCCTCACGGTACTGGTTCACTATCGGTCAGTAAGGAGTATTTAGCCTTGGAGGATGGTCCCCCCATATTCAGTCAAAGTTTCACGTGCTCCGACCTACTCGATTTCAGCTCTAATCAATTTTCGTGTACGGGGCTATCACCCTGTATCGCCAGACTTTCCAGACTGTTCCACTAATCAATTAAAACCTTAAGGGCTAATCCCCGTTCGCTCGCCGCTACTAGGGGAATCTCGGTTGATTTCTTTTCCTCGGGGTACTTAGATGTTTCAGTTCTCCCGGTTCGCCTCCTACCCCTATGTATTCAGGGCAGGATAATGGGCTTATGCCCATTGGGTTTCCCCATTCGGAAATCTCCGGATCAAAGTTTGTTTGCAAACTCCCCGAAGCTTATCGCATGCTACAACGTCCTTCATCGCCTCTTACTGCCTAGGCATCCACCGTATGCGCTTATTCACTTGACCATATAACCCCAATCAGTCTGGCCTTGCACCTCCGCTTTCACTTTGGTGTTTTCGCTTTTCTGTTGAAGCTATCTGTCAACTGACATTTTCGCTTTTTCTGCTTGAGAACTCATTAAGTGTATTTCTCTCTTTCGAGGTCTATACCTTTAACTCGTTTTACAGATTTCCACATTGTTAAAGAGCTATTAGCTTTTTCAAAGGCTAATGCGATAATATCATCTGATGTTATCGCATTAATCTCTTTTATTCGCTTCGCTTTTGCTGGCTGAGCCTGCCTCAGTTTTGGTGGAGCCAGGGAGGATCGAACTCCCGACCTCCTGCGTGCAAGGCAGGCGCTCTCCCAGCTGAGCTATGGCCCCATTTTACTTGAAATCCAACCAAGCTTTTCATTTTTACCACTCCCTTCTTGCTCAACCTGAATTCCTATTCGAAATTTTATGTTGATCAAGGCAAATGATTACCTAGCGTAGCTAGTACGTGAGCGACCATTTAACACAAAGCAAGTAAAATGCCTTTTGTGCAGAACAAGGCAAATAAAGGCGAAGTGTGCGTTAGCACATGAGTCTTTATTTAACGCCGTTATGCGCAAAAGTGGTGGGCCTGGGAGGATTTGAACCTCCGACCTCACCCTTATCAGGGGTGCGCTCTAACCAACTGAGCTACAGGCCCAGGCTCATCTCTTCCAATCGAAATAATTTGTTGTGGGTACTCACGGCAGCTTTCCGCTGTCTTTGTAAGGAGGTGATCCAGCCCCAGGTTCCCCTAGGGCTACCTTGTTACGACTTCACCCCAGTCATGAATCACTCCGTGGTGACCGCCCTCCTAAAAGGTTGGACTAGCCACTTCTGGAGCAACCCACTCCCATGGTGTGACGGGCGGTGTGTACAAGGCCCGGGAACGTATTCACCGCGACATTCTGATTCGCGATTACTAGCGATTCCGACTTCATGCAGTCGAGTTGCAGACTGCAATCCGGACTGGGACCGGCTTTCTGAGATTTGCTTACTCTCGCAAGTTCGCTGCCCTCTGTACCGGCCATTGTAGCACGTGTGTAGCCCTACCCATAAGGGCCATGATGACTTGACGTCGTCCCCACCTTCCTCCGGTTTATCACCGGCAGTCTCCCTAGAGTCCCCGCCATAACACGCTGGTAACTAAGGATAAGGGTTGCGCTCGTTACGGGACTTAACCCAACATCTCACGACACGAGCTGACGACAGCCATGCAGCACCTGTCTCAGAGTTCCCGAAGGCACTCTACTATCTCTAACAGATTCTCTGGATGTCAAGGGTAGGTAAGGTTCTTCGCGTTGCATCGAATTAAACCACATGCTCCACCGCTTGTGCGGGCCCCCGTCAATTCATTTGAGTTTTAGCCTTGCGGCCGTACTCCCCAGGCGGTCAACTTAATACGTTAGCTCCACCACTAAGTCCTTAAAGAACCCAACGGTTAGTTGACATCGTTTACGGCGTGGACTACCAGGGTATCTAATCCTGTTTGCTACCCACGCTTTCGTACCTCAGCGTCAGTTTGAGTCCAGGGAGTCGCCTTCGCCACTGGTGTTCCTTCCGATCTCTACGCATTTCACCGCTACACCGGAAATTCCACTCCCCTCTACTCAACTCAAGTCTGCCAGTCTCAAAAGCCATTCCCAGGTTAAGCCCGGGGCTTTCACTTCTGACTTAACAAACCGCCTACGTACGCTTTACGCCCAGTAATTCCGATTAACGCTCGCACCCTCCGTATTACCGCGGCTGCTGGCACGGAGTTAGCCGGTGCTTCTTCTGAGGGTAATGTCAAGGCACAGGGTATTGGCCCGTGCTTTTTCCTCCCCTCTGAAAGTGCTTTACAACCCTCAGGCCTTCTTCACACACGCGGTATTGCTGGATCAGGCTTGCGCCCATTGTCCAATATTCCCCACTGCTGCCTCCCGTAGGAGTCTGGGCCGTGTCTCAGTCCCAGTGTGGCTGATCGTCCTCTCAGACCAGCTATAGATCGTCGCCTTGGTGAGCCTTTACCTCACCAACTAGCTAATCTAACGCAGGCTCATCTGATAGCGCGAGGTCTAAAAGATCCCCCGCTTTCCCCCTTAGGGCGTATGCGGTATTAGCTTGAGTTTCCTCAAGTTGTCCCCCACTACCAGGCAGATTCCTACGCGTTACTCACCCGTCCGCCACTCGTCAGCAAGAGAGCAAGCTCTCTCCTGTTACCGTTCGACTTGCATGTGTTAAGCATACCGCCAGCGTTCAATCTGAGCCATGATCAAACTCTTCAGTTTAATTTTGCTTTGAAACTCAGTAAGATGAGTTTCCAATCTTGGCTCGACTCAGTATTTAACGTAAATTCTTAAGTGAATTGACATGAATATCTGTGTCGAATATCTTAAATACAGCTTAAAATATCCACCACAAGTACCCACACAAATTATTTCGATTATTTTATTAAAGAGCGTGACGGGGTAACCCCGCCTGAAGCAGTTGTCACTGCTCCGTTGAGTCCGACTATTTTACAGTAAAAACCCAACCTGTCAAATCCTTTTTTCAAAAACCTTAAAGTCAAAAGCTAAAACCACTCACTTCCAACCCGGGCATCCCGCCCTCTCCGAAGACAATGTCTCCGAAAGAGCCGGCCATTATACCCACTTATTACAAACTGTCAAACTTTTTACTCCAGAATACCCGATTCATTTTGCAACTCACAGTACAGTCCTTTTTTGTTCATTAACTCCAAGTGAGTTCCCTTTTCGATTATCCTTCCCTGATCAACAACATAAATCACATCCGACTTGATAACTGTCGATAATCGATGCGCTATCACTATGGTCGTCCGGTTTTTCATTACATTTTCCAGGGCCGCCTGAATCCATTTTTCTGAATTCACATCCAACGCAGAAGTCGCCTCATCAAGAATCAGAATAGGCGCGTTTTTTAACAAAGCCCGTGCCAAGGCCAGCCGCTGTCTTTGGCCGCCTGACAAACTAACTCCTTGCTCCCCTATATTCGTATCAAAACCATCCGGTAGTTTTTCAATAAACTCTAAAGCATAAGCATCCTTTGCTGCCGCAATTATTTTATCCCGATTTGCCCCCGCCAATTCACCATAAGCAATATTGTTGGCGACCGTATCATTAAAAAGCGTAATGTTTTGTGTTACCAACGCCATTTGCCTTCGCAAACAACTTAGCTCATATTCTTTTATCTCCCTATCATCCAGTAATATTTTACCTTTCTGATAATCGTAAAAACGAGGCAATAAGTTTACTATGGAGCTCTTACCTCCACCGGAAGGTCCAACCAATGCTACCGTTTGACCCGGCCTGATATGGAAATTTATATCTTTCAAGACATAATCCCTCTTGTCCTGATACGAAAAATAGACATGCTGATATTTAATATCGCCTTTTACTCTCTGACAGACATAAGACCCTTGATTTTTTTCCATAGCTTCATCCAGTACCTCAAAGATACTTTCTGCCGCGACAATGCCTTTCTGTATTAAACTATTAGCATCGCTTAACTGCCTGATTGGTTTTGGCAACATAAATGCTGCAGTCAGGTATGCAACAAACCCGCCCGCACTTACATCTTTCATGAAAAACAACGCCAAATACATCAACCCAGCCAAGGCCAATGATATAAAAAACTGCAACAAGGGATTGTGAATTGCCATAGTCGCCGCAAGCTTAAGCGACTGATTACGATTATTCCAGCTACTGTCGTGAAACCGACGACTTTCATATTCCTGACCGCCGTAGCTTCTTACAATTCTATGCCCATTAACTAATTCAGAAACAACATGAGTCATATCCCCTACAGAATTTTGAATTCGTTTACCCAATCGGCGCAATCGTTTGCTAACATAAGTAACCATCACCGCAATAACCGGGGTAATTGCTAAAAAGACCAGTGTCAGTTTCCATTCCGTATAGAACAGATAGCCCAGCAAGCCCACTACCGTCAAACCTTCTCTTACAAAAGTTCTCACCGCATCCGTTACCGCCTTTGTCACTTCACCCACATTGTGGGTAATACGTGAAATCATGTAACCACTATTATTTTGATCAAAATATGCGGTAGGCAACATTGTGTAATGATCGAATACTTCTGACCTTAAATCATGAACAACCGTATTTGATACCCGAGCCAAAAAGTAATTACCTAAAAACGCACCAATCCCCCTGAATAAGACCAGCCCACTAAAAAACAAGGGAAGATACAGCATTTCCTGACGCTCACCAGCCTGCAATGTATCAATAATATATTTAATCAGCGCGGCAAATAATGGTTGGGTCACCGAATAAAATGAGTACCCGATAACACTAATCAGAAAATACCATCTATAAGGCTTTACATAGCTTAATAATCTTTTGTAAACCCCCAAGCTCCCAGAGGTTTTTTGTTTAGTCTTTTTACTCATCTTTAATGGATACTTTTCTACTGGTTTGCTCTGTATATTCGCCCAAGTCATTGTTTTGAAATTTAGTCAATATATTTAGAACAAATGCCGAACCTGTTAAAGCAACCGCATCAACCAGACAATACCATGCTGCCACACCACTGGGAGGGTTACCCTGAGCCAGAGATGAAGCCGGATCAATAGCAGCCCAATTCCATGTCCCCAATGAAGTACCGACTATTTCCACCCACGTGGTAATAAAAAAAGCCCCCAGGTAAACCATCGGTGATTTCCCCTTAAATAAGAATATTAAATAAATCACAAATAAAATAGCTCCGATTTCATCTTTACGCCCTATCGTTTCTGTTAAGGCTAAAACCGCCCAAAGTCCTCCGACTATAAAAACAAATAATGCAATCATGTGTGCATTTTTTTGAAACAAAGCCGTCCGCCCCAAAACAACAGCTGTTAAATAAACTATCCCATGCCCCGGGGGTACAAAAGAAGGGACATTTTCTAATCGATAGGTATAGCCAGACATATAGATAGAAGCAAAATGCTCACCGATTGTTGCAAACGCAACAGCGATTAATACTTGAATTCGAATATGAGCGCTTTCCCCCCACAATAAGAATAACAATGACAACCAAGCAACAAAGCCAAGAGCATACTGCAACTGAATACTGGCAACAGAATCAATTAAAAAACAAACTGTCACCGCAAAAAATGCATAGATAACCATTAAGTAATCACGATGATTATGAGCGATGTCGATACTTTTCTGCGGAAAGTAAGGTAAAGATAGCTTGGGCATAGTCAATATTCTTAGAATTTCAAACAACAGTTAGCGTAAGATAGGCAATTACTGAATAGCGAATCGCCTTACCTATTAGTATGGCTAAAAAGGCACTTAAAAGCGATAGTTTTATCCAGCCTGCTGCAAAACACAGCCCATCCCCAATCACGGGCAACCATGAAAACAACAAAACCCAACTCCCCCACTTCTTTACCGAATTGATCGAACGCTGCTTTTTTTTTGGCAAGACCTGTTCAGGCGGAAATTTTTTAGCCGCAAGATAACCCAGCCATAAAGTTGTCATAGCCCCCAATGTATTTCCAATTGTTGCTACTGTAACCAAATCCATCACACGCTCACTATTTTCACTGACCATATAAGCCAGTACCACCTCTGAACCGCCCGGTGCAATCGTTGATGAAACAAAAGCACTCACAAACAATCCCAACAACCCTAAAGATTCTTCCTGCATTTATTTTTCCCATAAAAAAAGGCCTCTGGAGTCAATAGCTCCAGAGGCCTTTCAGTCACTACTTATTTATCCTGAGGCAATTCAATAGCTTTTTTTGAAAATATTTTTTTAAAAATATTGCTAATTAAATTAATTACAAAACCAATAAGCTGAGAAACCAGTTCAAAAATATAAGCGACAACCTCACTGACTGTCATACCTTTAAACTTTTTCGCCAAAATTGGCGCCAGTATCAAACCAATCAACAACCCAATAACTGTTACTCCAGAAACTAACGAATCATCACCCGATCCGACCGTATTATCACCTGACGTTGAAGCCGAAGCATTCTTTACAGGAGCTGGGTTTGGATTGATATCAGGAATACTTTGACTATAATCATCCTGAATAACATTAGCCGTTACCCCAGGAATACTTGGCAGATCTCCACTTCCATTACCAATTTTAAGCTGAGCCTTCATCCCTTTTTCCATATGCTGGGAAATGTCACAGTGAACCAGATAAGTTTTGTCACCCGGCGGAAATATCAAAGTACCTGAAACTTCCCCCGGTCCAGTTACTTCCAGGTGAAACATGCCCTTAGGGTAAAGATATTTTGGCAAACCGTGCATCATCCACTGGTGACGAATCTCATCATCATTAATAAAATGAACAGTTAACTTGGTACAGGGCTCAAATTCCCATTCCTGTGTATCAAATGCAAACATTCTACCCGGGAATTTTTTTGCATATTTATGGCCCGCATGTACGGTAATCTCCTTGGTTGCTGCAATCTTGTCACAACCACCCGGCAAAGTATCCGTATTTTGCCCCATTACCATGGCACCATCCATATCCATGAAATGCCCATCGCCATGACTCATTAAATTATCATGATTGATAAATTCCTTTGCATGAGCTGCGGTCGAAAATAACGCAAACACCAGCACTGTCATTGATAGAATTTTATTCATTATCAATTACCCCCTTTACTTGATGAGACCAGTGCCATGACCTTTTCACGATTAATAATCAATAAGTAAACAACAATACCGATTATCAAACCAAAAAGAAAGTTAGTAAAAGAACCACTATTATCACTTACCGACGCCTGATCCGAACCCATCCCTTTCGGAGCCGGTTCAATTTCTACAGGAACAGCAGGAGGTGGTGGCACATAATCGCTGGCATCAACTTCGCCTAAGCTGTTCCATTCATCGATATCCTGCCATACCGGATATTTCCGCTGAAAAAAGGTTTTGGTAAACAAAGGAGTAATACTTTCCCCAATACCCTTTGGCAGACCTTCTTCAGTCAGGTATTTTTTATAAACTACCGCGCTGACATTTCCGCCAGGGTTCATTCCGTCCGTCGTAATACCCTTTTCACGATGGTCATGAAAAATCCAGATACCTTCCCCGTAACTATGAAGACCATCGTCCTTAGTACTGATCATCAAATCATTACGTTGAGCAGGAGCAAGATTATAAACATCTCGCATTATCTGGGCACTTGGATTATGCTCGACACCATCATAATGAGTAATCGTTCCTTTATGTCCATGTGTGTGAATAGCCAGTAATTCTCCAGTACTATTAAACATACGGATTTTAATTTCCTGATTAGGCTCCGTTACAATCATGGATTCCCGAATCGTATAAGGAAAAGAACGTCCATTCAAAGTATGGTAATCCTCTGTGGAATCAGTCATGTCATACAGACGATTCATGTCTCTGGCTATTAAGCGGGGATCATTATATTTCTGGATAATGCTGTGCAACTCTTTATCCATTGCATGATAATGCAAATCATATTCTGTATCGTATTTTTCCAGGATAGCTTTTGATGGATGACGAACCTGCCCCCCACCCACATTAAATGTCTGCACCCAGTTATTAGGACGATTTTCTTCAACAACAAACATCCCAACCAGCCCCATCGCCAAATGTACGTGTGTCTGCACATGACAATGATAAACAAAGGTACCCGGCTGTCTGGGACGTATTTCGTAAGTTTTACTCTGCCCAGGCAAAACAAATTTGTCACTCGTCTGAGGTACACCATCGTTTCCCTCACCTGAACTGTCTACCCATGGATGATCAACACCATGCAAATGGATAGTATGAGGAAAATAATGACTATTTTCCAGTTGAATCCAAACAACATCACCCTGTTCAACTCGAATAACGGGTGAAGGCGCCCTCAAAAGCGGATTAGCATCAGTCCCAACAAAACTATTGGTTGCCATGCCACGCGATTTAGGTGCAAATACCCACATCCCAGGTTGTACACCTGGCGCAATATCAAAAGTAGGTACATATCCATCAAAGTCAGGAGAATGACCATTTAGTTCCGCTACCTCCAGTTTAATGATAATCAGATCAGGGTCTCCATCCCCATCCATATCATTTTTTTTAATAATCGCATCGGCAGCATAATAAGTTTCCATTAAAGTCTGCATGGAAATATTATTCGTCCCTTTCACCTCTGCTGCAATCTGTGCGGGGTTATCAGGACTACACCGCAGTGATTCCTGAATTTTAACACCCTCAATTGTTTGCGCTTTACGCCAATCAGGATTATTCTGATTACAGACCGGCTCAACAGGACCCGGGTCAATTTTAACCGTTTTGGGCAAATCCGCCGCAGCTGATGCCAACCCAGGCATCAGCACAACAGCAGCCCCCAAAATCAAACTCAGGGTTATTTTCTGCATATTTTTACCTTAACAAATAAAGGTTGTTAAACATCTTTCGCTTTACCTAGTAATCCATCAACCTTCTCTTTAAAGCCGGCATTAGACAGATAAAACACATAAAGACCAGCTAATGCTATTAAAGCATACAGCCCCATGCTTCCAGAACTAACAGTCTCTCCATAACCCGCTTTAAAGCCCATATGTGCATCCAATCTTTCGCCATTATCTTTTGTCAAAGTTATATGAATTAAATATTTACCTTTCTCCGGTAAACCATTAGGCAAAGATAAAACAACTGTTCCGGATTTATGTTTCTTAGGTGGCATGTAGAAAACACGAGTACCTTCTGGCTCTTTTGTTACTTCAAATTCGACTGAACGGTTTCTATAGCGGATATCCTGATAATCAAACACCAGCTGTGTAAGCGTATTTAATGCCGGTAAGTTTCCACAAAACTCCTCAGCCGGATAAGCTTGTGGCTGATAAGCTGTATAGTGAATCCAATGATCCTTTTCCAATTCAAATTTACATTGGTCAGTATCTGTACCTGCCGCACCACCATGCGCCCAAAGTGCAGATGAAAAGACCAGACCTAGCAGTACTGTTAAACCTTGTTTGATAAATAATTTTTTATTCATAATTCCTTCCTGTGTTGAAAATATTAGTATATATGGTTTTTCTTATCCTTCAACATCCTTATACCATCCCTCTTTGTATTAATCAACCTTCCTTGACATCTATCCTTTTACTTAAACACTCCCTGACCAACCAACAACTTTAGCACAACACCCTACTCAATGAAAGACATTAAAAAGACTAAGTTTTATTCACCCTACAAACTCTCTCAGTTTAAAACTTCCTCTCAAAAACCATCTATGTTCAATGTTAAAACTTGTTTTATTTTACCCGGGTAACTACAGTCTTTATAATAGTTGCCTGAATAATAATTCACCGATTCTTAGACTTTCTTAAATCCTTCTCAATCAAGAGCCATTAAAATATGTCTAAACTAACCAATTCTGCTGAATGGAATGCTATTGAGCAACATTATCAAAAAATAGCAACTCATTTTTCCATGAAAGAGGCTTTTGAATCAGACAAACATCGGTTTAAAAAATTATCGCTAACTTTTAATGATATCTTATTTGATTTTTCTAAAAACCTGCTGACAGAAGAGACCATTTCTCTCTTACTAGCGCTCACTAAGACTTCCAGCCTTAAAGATAAAATTGAACAAATGTTCAATGGCGCCGCCATTAACATTACAGAAAAAAGAGCTGTTCTCCATACCGCATTACGCAATCGGGCAAACACACCAGTCTATGTTGATGACCATAATGTGATGCCGAAAATCAACCATGAACTGGCTAAAATGCGTTCTTTTTCAGAAAAAGTCCGTTCGGGCGAGTGGAGAGGCTATAGCGGAAAAAAAATCACTGATATCGTTAACATAGGTATTGGTGGCTCTGACTTGGGCCCAAAAATGGTTTGTACCGCACTGGCGCCCTATGCGACTCCCAAGCTTAATGTTCACTTTGTCTCCAATGTTGATCAGGCAGACATTGTTACCACACTTGATAAATTAAACCCTGAAACTACTCTATTTCTCATTGTTTCCAAAGTCTTCAACACACAAGAAACCATGACAAACGCCAATTCTGCCCGCAGATGGTTTCTTGAATCCGCACCGGACAAAGAAGCCATTAAAAAACATTTTGTGGCGGTTTCAACTCATCGGCGTAATGTTATCGACTTTGGCATCGACCCCGTTAATATGTTTGAATTTTGGGATTGGGTTGGAGGCCGTTATTCTTTATGGTCTGCAGTCGGCCTTTCCATTGCCTTATATATTGGCATGGATAATTTTGAACAATTACTGGAAGGTGCCTTTGAAGTTGACCAGCATTTCAGACACACGGATTTTGATAAAAATATCCCGGTTATCATGGCTTTGATTGGTATCTGGTACAATAATTTCTTCAAGGCAGAGTCGCATGCCATCCTTCCTTACGCACAACACCTATCCCGTTTTAGTGCTTATTTCCAGCAAGGTGACATGGAAAGCAATGGCAAGTCCGTTGATATTAATGGCCAACAAGTTGATTACAGCACCGGCCCTATCATTTGGGGACAGCCAGGAACCAACGGCCAGCATGCTTTTTACCAACTCATGCACCAGGGGACCAAATTAATACCCTGTGATTTTTTGGCAGCCGCACAAAGTCATTACCATCTTCCCGAGCATCATGACATTCTGATATCCAATTTTCTGGCGCAGCCCCAGGCCCTTATGCGTGGCAAAACCCGTGAAGAAGTTATTCAGGAACTCAATGAAATTGAACGTGTAGACAAGGTTTTGATTGCATCAAAAATTTTCCCGGGCAACAAACCCTCCAATTCTTTTTTATTTAAAAAATTAACGCCGAAAACATTAGGCTCTCTGATTGCACTCTATGAACATAAAATCTTTGTACAAGGTGTTATCTGGAATATTAATTCATTTGATCAAATGGGCGTAGAATTGGGAAAAGTCCTGGCCAAAGCAATTTTGCCCGAACTCAAAAATGACGATATCATCACCAGTCATGATTGCTCAACCAATGCTTTGATCAATACCTATAAAACACTGCGATAAGCCGTTGCTCAACCTTTTACTCAACCTGCTTTTCTTTTGTGTCACCACCAACCTGTTGATTGCTTGTGATTATCAATCAGATAAGCATGTTGGCTTAAACAAGCTGGAACAAGTCAAGCATAGAGGAACACTGAAAGTTTTGACCCGGCTGGACCCAACGACCTATTATGAAGGCCCCGAAGGGCCGACAGGACTGGAATATGACCTGGTGACGAAGTTTGCTAAACAATTAGGTGTTAAAGTTGAGTTTATTTTCCCGGATACTTTTGATACTTTGCTCGGCCAAATTGCCAATAATCAGGCAGATATTGCAGCAGCCGGGTTAACTATTACAAAAGAACGCAAACAATTCCTGCGCTTTGCTCCTCCTTATCAAAACATCACAGAACAAGTCATCTACCGTTCAGGGACAAAAAGACCCAAAAATATTAAAGACCTGAGCCAAGGCATCCTGGAGGTTGTCAAAGGCACCAGTCACATTGCTACGTTAAATAGATTAAAAAAACAGTACCCTGAACTTAACTGGATTGAAAACGCAGAATTAGATACTGACGGTCTGCTTTATCTGGTCAACGAAGGTTTAATTGATTACACCGTAGCCGATTCCCATCAGGTGGCTATCTTCCGAAGTTATTATCCTAAATTATATATTGCCTTTAACCTGACCGAACCTCAGCAATTAGCCTGGGCCTTGCCTTTATCCAGCGATGACAGTTTATATCAAGAGGTTGCAAGGTTTTTTGCAAGAATCAAAAAAGACGGTACCTTACAGTCCTTAATTGAAAAACATTACGGGCATACCGGAAATTTGAATTATGTCGGTAACTGTACCTTCAGAAAGCATGTTTTAGAGCGTTTACCCAAATACGAAGCTTTATTCAGACAAGCCGCCAAAAAACACATTCTGGACTGGCGTCTGTTAGCAGCCATCAGCTATCAGGAATCCCACTGGAATCCAAAGGCAAAATCCCCTACAGGAGTAAAGGGCCTGATGATGCTGACAAAAGGAACTGCTAAACAACTGGGGATAAAAGACCGGACGGACCCAGCACAAAGCATTGAAGGCGGCGCCTTGTATTTTAAGCAACGTTTAAAAAAAATCCCGGAACGAATCAAGGAACCGGATCGCACCTGGTTTGCTCTGGCCTCTTACAATGTAGGTTTCGGCCACCTGGAAGATGCACGCATTCTAACTCAACGAAGAGGCGGTGACCCTGACAAATGGATAGATGTAAAAAAAAACCTGCCTTTATTAAGCCAACGAAAATGGTATAAAAAAACCAAACATGGTTATGCCAGGGGGAAAGAACCTGTTCGCTATGTAGATAATATACGCAGTTATTACCATTTGCTCACCTGGCTGACCAAAGATGATAAAATTCCAAAAACAGTGATGTCTGAAAAAGAAAAAAAAGCACCTGCAGCAACTAACACAGGACTCAATATAAACAGCCCCGTTCTATAAGAAAGCACTAAACAACAATCAGACAAACAACAGCAATCGTTATTTTCTTGTATCTACTCAGCGTACTTCAAAAACAGATACCATTTAATATCAGTTACTTACGGAAGAAGTGTATGTGACAAGGATGTCACATTCAAGCCTACACGGATGTGTACGGCGTCTTCTGGAGTAAGTGACTGATATTAAATACCAAAATACGCTGAGTAGTTATATTTTCTCTTTCTTCGTTGTCGAAAGAAATCTTTTAACAACTCGCTGCACTGTTGCTCTAATACTCCGCCCTGCCATTCACAGCGGTGATTTAAAAAATCAGCTTCCGCCAGATTAACAGTATGGCAAACAGCTCCCCGTTTGCTGTCATATGCTCCAAAAACCAGCTTTTTGATACGTGCTTGTGAAATAGCCCCCATACACATGACACATGGCTCAAGAGTGACATATAAGGTGCTATTAGGCAGCCGGTAATTAGAAACTTTTGCACCGGCATTTCTTATGGCAACAATTTCAGCATGGGCGCTGGCATCATGCAATTGAATGGATTGATTCCATCCTTCCGCCAACAGCAAATCATTATCTTCAGCAACCAACACCGCCCCGACAGGAACCTCCCCTTGCTCTTCAGCCCGTTGAGCCAGACGCAATGCATGACGCATCCAGGCCTCTTCAGTCGCTATTCCCATTCAATCGTAGCAGGCGGTTTACCGGAAATATCGTAAGTGACACGTGAAATACCAGCCACTTCATTAATGATTCGTCTGGAAACCAAATCCAGAAAATCATAAGGCAAATGTGCCCAGCGAGCCGTCATAAAATCAATAGTTTCCACGGCACGCAGTGCAATGACATAATCATAACGGCGACCATCTCCCATTACACCCACTGACTTAACCGGTAAAAATACCGCAAATGCCTGACTTACCTTGTCATATAAATCATGGTTGTATAATTCCTCAATAAAAATAGCATCCGCCTGACGTAATAAATCGGCATATTGCTTTTTCACTTCCCCTAAAATTCTGACACCCAGACCCGGTCCAGGAAAAGGATGACGATAAACCATATCGGCTGGCAACCCCAGCTCCACTCCAATTTTTCTCACCTCATCCTTAAAGAGTTCACGCAAAGGCTCCACCAGTTTAAGTTTCATATTTTCAGGTAGCCCACCGACATTATGATGCGATTTGATTAAATGCGCCTTGCCACTTTTTGAGCCGGCAGATTCGATAACATCCGGGTAAATGGTCCCTTGAGCCAACCATTTGGCATCGACCAGTTTGGCCGCTTCTTCATCAAAAATATCAATAAATAAATTACCAATAATTTTCCGCTTAAGTTCAGGGTCAATGACACCCGCCAAAGCCTCCAGATAACGTTGTTCAGCATCAACTCGGATGACTTTGACCCCCATATGCTCGGCAAACGTTGCCATAACCTGGTCGCCTTCATGCATTCTCAACAACCCGGTATCGACAAAAACACAGGTTAACTGATTACCAATCGCCTGATGTAGTAATGCGGCGACGACGGATGAGTCAACCCCGCCGGATAAACCCAAAATCACATGATCATTTCCAACTTTTTCCCGCACCGCATGAATACTGTCTTCAATAATATTGCTGGCAGTCCACAGAGCCTGACACTGA
>Ga0256833_1002024_pt1 | contig 14606 bp, 18 predicted proteins | sample 356284metaG_FD_190535 | JGI IMG/M metagenome (GOLD analysis project Ga0256833, IMG submission 190535) | Hydrothermal vent microbial communities from Mid Atlantic Ridge, Atlantic Ocean - 356-284 | ecosystem: Environmental > Aquatic > Marine > Hydrothermal vents | place: Atlantic Ocean: Mid...
GGCGCGTCTTGCGTAAATTGCGGCTGACAATCCTCCCGGTCCGGCTCCAACAACGATGACATCGTAATCTTTGTCTACGTTTTCGTTGGACAATCCAGAAAGATTGAACATAGGCATAACCCGCTCACACTCCTTTTACAACGCTCATCACTTGTTCTACAAATGCATCTTCTGGAAGAGCTCCAACGAATTCTCCCGCTCCTTCGTTGATTATTATATGTGGAACCGAAGAAACGTTGTATTTCATCGAAAGCTCTGGGAATTCATTGGCTTCAACCATTTCACCCTGAATGTACTTCGACTTCATGGCGAGTTTCTGCGCCATCGCAACCGCTCTCGGGCAATAAGGACAAGTTGGAGTGACGAACACTTGAATTTTCAAAGGTCTATCGACTTCTTCAAGTATTTCAAGTGTTTTTGGAGAAAGATCCACCTTTCCTCCCTTTGAAACCGCTATAACGTCCTCTATCAACGTTGAAAATTCGTACCCGGAGGGCACTCCGTAAAATCTAATTCTCATGTCGTTACCATCTTTATCAAGCATCAAGATGGCCGGCACCATTTCCACACGATATTTTTCAACCAATTCGCTTTCGTTGTTGAAATCATGAGTTTCAACGTTTATCTTTTCGCTCGTTTCCGCCAACTCATCAAGCATTTGTTGAGTTATATCACAATACTGGCATTCATCTTTGTTATCACTTTTGAAAAACAGGATCTTTACCTCGGATTCCAATTCTTTTCCAAACAAATCTACAAGATACTTTCTATCTTCTTCTGAAAGAAGCGCTGCCATACGTTTCACCTCCATAAAATACGACTACCCCCATGGGGGTATGTCATCTAAATCATACCATATTTGTCGAGTAAAAAGATTTAAGAAATTTTAACTCTATGTGATTTTACGATGTCTAAAATGTTGTGGGCTATCAAACTTTTTTCGTTGCGTTTCAATGGTATAACCTTTCCATCCTTGCAAATGATTTTCACTTCGTTGAACTCAGAATCAAAGCCTATATCTTTTCGTGAAACGTCGTTGGCAACGATCATGTCCAAATGCTTATCTTGCAATTTCTTCATCGCATTTTTCAACAGGTTTTGAGTTTCGGCTGCAAAACCGACTATGAACTGTTCAGGACGACGTCTTTTGGAAATTTCTTTCAAGATGTCAGGTGTTCTCACCAGCTTCAGTTCCAATTCATCGTTTGTTTTCTTCATCTTCTCGGATAAAACTCGAGCTGGTTTGTAATCGGCCACCGCCGCTGCCATCACGACGACATCCGCCCAATCCAAATTTTCAAGCACCGCCTCTTTCATCTCGGATGCGTTCTCAACGTTTATTCTTTCCACACCTCGTATCGGTTTCATGTTCGCAGGACCGGAGATCAACTTGACATCGGCATTTCTCAATCTTGCCGCTTTCGCCAATTCGTGTCCCATCTTTCCGGAAGATCGATTCGTGATGTAGCGAACCGGATCTATCGCTTCACGTGTTGGACCAGCTGTTACAAGCACTTTTACACCTTCATAATCATGTGGAGTCAGCATTCTATATATCTCGAAGATCACGTCATCAACGTCAGGATATCTTCCTTTACCGTATTCCCCGTCCGCCAAATGACCGCTTGCGGGTTCAACTATCTCCCAGCCTTCTTCTCTTAGAGCCTTGATATTTCTAACAGTTACAATGTTTTCATACATTCGCACGTTCATAGAGGGAACCGCTATTTTCGGACCGCTAAAGGCTAACGACGTCATCGTCAACAGATCATCCGCCATTCCAAAATGAAGTTTGGCAGCGGTGTTAGCCGTCAATGGTGAGATGACAAGCAAATCGGCCCATTGAGAGATCGTCGTGTGGATTATCTTACCCTCAATCGTTTCAAAAGCGTCCAAATAAACCGGACAATTTCCAATACCGGCAAAAGTTAAGGGGGCAACGAATTTAGTCGCCTCCTTCGTCATGATGACTTTGATATTTTCTCCACGTTTACGCAGAATGCTAACAACTTCAAGCGTTTTGTAGGCGGCTATTCCGCCGGTGACGCCCACCAACAAATTGCTCATCGTTCAGCCTTTTTCACATCCGCCACCAGGGCTTTTAACATTTCGAAATTCTTTATCTCGACGTATCCTTCTGCCATTTCCTCCAAAGCTATGGAAACGAGATTGGTCTCCTTTGTCTTTATCAAAGGTCGAGAAAGCTCGTTCAAATTCTCGGCTCTCTTCGCCGCGGCCATGGTTATGGCGTACTTGTTGCCGTATTTGTTCATAAGGGTCTCATAGATCTTCTCCTTCACGGTCTCTCCTCCTTTCCACGTTCTTGTAGAACTTGTACTTTCCAACGAATTCTCCCCATCGAGAAACTTTTATCTGCTCGGCTATTATTATAGATTCAAGCTGCTTTATGGATTGATTCACATCATAATTGACTATCAAATAATCGAATTCCGATATCATTGAGAGTTCGTATCTGGCATCTTCTATTCTCTTTTCGAGATCCGCTTTTCCTTCCGTATGACGTTTTATCAACCTCTCTTTGAGTTCTTTAAAAGAGGGAGGCGCGACGAATATGAAAACCGCTTCTTTTATCTGCCTTTTCACACTCATGGCGCCCTTGACATCTATATCCAACAAAACGTTCACCCCGTTTTTCATTCTTGAGCGAACGTAACGTTTAGAAGTACCGTAAAGATGGCCGTGTACTTCTTGCCATTCCAAGAACTCTCCCCTTTTTTTAAGCGCTTTGAACTCTTCTTCACTTATGAAAAAATAGTCTTTTCCATCTATCTCACCTCGACGTTTCGGCCGAGTGGTGTAAGAAATGGAAAATTCGACGTCTTCCAACTCTTTCAAAGCACCTTTTACTATGGTCGTTTTTCCGGCGCCGGATGGGCCGCTCATGACGAACAGTATGCCTTCCATATCGTTCCTCAACTTCTGTTTTTCATCTTTGATTCCATAACTCTCAGAGCTTCCTCCATCTGGGTGAAGGATTCTTGAAATCTTTGGGCTATAGTTTCAGGCTGTATGGCGCTTAAAATAACATGGTTGCTATCCGTTATGAGGATGGATCGAGTTTTTCTTCCGTAAGTGGCGTCGATGAGTTTTCTATCATCTTTTGCGCCATCCTTCAACCTCTTAAGAGGAGCTGATTCAGGGTTAACTATGACGATAACCCTATCTCCTATTACCACGTTTCCGAATCCTATGTTTATAAGTCCGTACATGCCTATCCCTCCACTTTGAATTTATTCGATATTTTGGACTTGCTCTCTGAGCTTCTTTATCAAAGTTTTTCCCCTAACGACTAAATTCAAAACTTCTGGTATCTTCGACTTGTTTGAAAGCGTGTTCATTTCCCTGCCGAATTCTTGAAATACAAAATCCAATTCACCGCCAACGGCTTCGTTTGATTCCATCAACTGTCTCGCCCTAATAATATGCGCATCGAGTCTTGAAAGTTCTTCACCTATATCTGCCCTCTGGATCATCATGACTATTTCTTGTTCTAGTCTATCACGATCCACTTCAACTGTGGAAAATTTTTCCAATCTTTCCCTTATGATCTCCTCGTATTTTTCTCTGTTTCTCTCTTCATACGCTTTCATAGATTTTACCAAAGATTCCATCTCATCCACATACTCTTTAAGATATTCGTACAATTTCTTTCCCTCAATTTCACGAGTTGAATTGTATTCGTCAAGGGCTTTTCTCAAAGTATCCTCAAAACCAATCCATATCGTTTTCTCTCGCTCTTCATCCAATTCCATTTTGAAAAGTTCTCTTATGTTGAGGATGTCTCCAACGTTTATTTCACCCGTGGAAATCCCCAACTCTTCCTTGATCGAATTCATCGCTTTGTAATACGCTTTTGCCAACGCTATATCCGGTTTTACGAGATTAGACTCGAATTCTCCACGGATATCGGCTTTTATGGAAACACTTCCCCTTTTCACATATTCACGAACTATCGGTAACGCTTTCACTTCAAAAGAAGAAAAGAGAGAGGAAATTGAAAAGGAAACGTTCAAATACCTATGATTCACTCCCTTTATTTCCAAAGAGTAAGAGATATCGTTCACGCTTTGCAATATCTTGGAATAACCCGTCATGCTTCTCAAAGCTATCAACCTCACCTTGTAATTACCAATATTTGGATTCGTTGAGAATGTACGCCCTGAAATTCTCTGAGAGAAGTACAGTTAAGCCGGAAGGCTCGTTTTCAAAAAGAGTTCTAGTCTCTATACGCCTAACCGGTATTATTCCCGCGCTTGTTCTGGTTAAAAATATCTCAGAACAGTTGAAAAGCTCATCGACATTTACAAGCCTTTCCTCAACGGATATACCAAGCGAAGATGCGAGTTCTATGACGACTTTTCGCGTAATTCCATCCAAGATATCGGAATCCAACGAAGGGGTAACCAATACGCCGTTTTCAACCAAAAATATGTTGCTCATCGTGCCCTCCGCCACAAATCCTTCATGATTCAAAAAGATGATTTCGTAGAATTCACCTTTTTCTTTTCGTGCGAGTCTTAAATAAGCATGAGAGGTACTCTTAAGATTGGAGGGAATGCAAAAGGAGGGGATCTTTCTAAAACGTGAAATCCCTATATCCACGCCGTAAGTGTAAAGATCCTCATTTGGCGCTTGTAAATCCATTATGTACACGAAAAGATTCGTATCCTTTCCATTACCACTCGTTATCATCACGCGAATGGTTACGTCATTCTCAATTCCCTCAAGTCCTTCTTGAATTATGGACATAAGTTGGTGGTAATTCAACTTACATGTCAAACCCATGAGCTCCGCTGAACGTCTCAATCTTTCATAGTGCTGACGAGGGGCAAATATTCGACCATCGTAAGTTCTCAAGCTTTCGTAGATTCCCTCGCCGTACATGAAACCCCTGTCGTAAACACTTACGACCGCCTCTGCGTTCCATTTTCCGTTAGCGTACACCTTCATGGGTTACCACCTTCCCATTTATCTTGACGAACACTCCTTCTTCACCTTCGTATTCGAAGAAACGCCTCACGTAATATTCATCCAAACCCTCGCCAATCCCGTTTTTCACTTTCTCGATTAACACCGTTTTCTCCACATTTTCGGTCTTTTCCAAAAAGCGCCTTCTTAACCTCTCATCCAACTCTTTTAGCCTTCTTACTCTTTCCTTTTTCACTTGATTATCGATCTGTCCTCGCATAGACGCGGCCATAGTGTGAGGGCGAGGAGAAAAAGGAAAGGCGTGAATCCTAGATACTTGCAGCTCTTGCAACAGTTTGTAAGTCCGTTCGAATTCACTTTCCGTTTCTTGCGGAAAACCCGCTATGACATCAACGGAAAAGGCGAAGAGATCATCACCCTTTCTCAACGTTTCAACACATCTTCTCACATCATCGCGAGAGTAAGGTCTTTTCATTCTTTTCAAGACTTCATCACAACCGCTTTGCAAAGAAAGATGCGCGTGTTTGCACAATTTTGGTTCATTGAAAAGTTCCGCGAGTTTCAACAGATTTATCGGATCTATAGAACCTATTCTTATTCTGAAATCTCCTCTTATCTTTATCAAAGAAGCTATGAGATCGTACAGCTCATTTTGTCCATCGTTGTAAAGGGCTATGTTTATACCGGTTATAACAAGTTCTTTAACGCCGTTTTCTATCATGTTGGTCGCTTCTTCAACGACCATATCCAACGGTTTTGAACGAATTCGGGTTCCTCTGAATTGTGGTATCGCACAATACGCGCATCCCCAGTTACAACCGTTTTCAACGCTTAAAAAAGCCCTTGTATGATTCGGTATGCCGATTATGGAATAATCAAGTTCATCTTTCAAGTGGTAAGAGTTGTCTACCAAGTACCCTTCTTTGTCTATGAGTTTTGCTATCTTAACCTTTTCCCCGTTACCTATAACCAAATCAAAACCTTTCACTTCTCTTTTATCGTGAACGGCGCAACCGGTAAAGATCAATTTCGCTTTATCGTTGATCTTCTTAAAATGACGGGCCAATTGAAAAGATTTGCGAACGGCTTCATTGGTAACCGCACAACTGTTGACTATTATAACGTCTGCTTTTTGTGGATCTGCGGCTTCGTGTCCAGCTCCTTTGAGTTCCAAATCCATCTTCGCACTTTCGTATTGGTTGAATTTACACCCCAAAGTATGAATGTGATATCTCACGAAAGAAGAGCCTCCAAGATCAAAGAACGCGTCACTATTCCAGCGAGGTGTCCTTCTTCGTCTACCACCGGAAGAAATCTGTAACCGTGTTTCAACACCAACGTTGCCGCGCTCAAAAGCGTGTCCGTCGTTTTCAAAACGTTAACGTCCTTTCGCATATATTCCGAAATGGGTTTATCTTTTATCTCTTCAAGACGATTTTTCGTTATGTTGGTATCCGGAATGAAAGAAGTGGAATGAAGCATTTCCATGTAAGAAGGCACTATTTCATGGATGACGTCTCTTTCGGTCATTATACCTATAACGCGCATTTCTTCATCCACGACGGGCAAACCACTCCGGAATTGACGCACGCATGCGTGAATGAATTCCTCAACGGTTTCATCGGCGAAAACGGCCGTAACATCTCTTTCCATGAAGTCCTCGACTTTCACTCGGAAACACGCTCCATCTCTATGAGATTCATCGCTTTTTCCATTCCTTCAATTCCTCCGATGTTCTTTTCTTCCGTTAATTCATCAGCCACGGCCGCTGCCATCGCGTACCGTGCACTTTCAAAGTAATCCTTTCCCGAAACGATACCGTAAATCAAACCGGCTATGTAAGCATCACCAGTTCCCATCAAATTGACGCTTTCTATTTCTCCTTTCATCTTGAAAAGGTAGATCCAATCCTTTGTCGCAACTATATCGTTTTTCATCTCAAAAGAGTACACGACCATTTTTATACCTTTTGAGATCAACTCTTTCGCGGATTGAACGTAGTCTTGCATGCTTTTGAGTTCCCTGTCAAGCACCTTTTTCGATCCTCTTATATCGGGTTTGACTATATCCGGTACACTTTCGATAGCGTACTTTAAGGGTTCGCCGTGGGCGTTGACTATCGTCATGGCTCCGGCTTCTTTTGCCATCTTCACCATATCTTTGTATATGTCCAAAGGAATGCCTGCTGGAATTGTGCCACCTATCTCACATATCGTGGTATTTGAAAGCAGCGCTTTGTACTTCTTCATGAAAAGGTTGAAATGTCTCGCATCCACCATGGGACCCGGAAGGTTTACGCTCGTAATGGTGTTTTTCTTTTTATCCACTATGGTGAAATTCTCTCTCGTTTCATCTTCAACGTATAAAAAACTTGTGGATATGCTATCGTTGCATTCTCTTCTCAATCGAACTTGAAGCATCCTTCCGGTTAATCCACCAAGAATGGCCAACGCAGTCGAACGAATACCGAGTTGTTCCAAATACAACGACACGTTTATTCCCTTTCCTCCTGGTGACACTTTGGTTTTGGTGGAATCGAATATCCTGTGTATGGTCCCTATGTTGAAATCATCGATTTCTATCAGACGATCGAGGGCGGGGTTAAGGGTAACGGTTAAAATACTCATCTCATTCCTCCTTGCTGAAGGTGAGCATCATCTCTTTTTTACTGCCGATAAAAGCGGCTTTTCCATTCTGTAAAACGACGACTTTATCCGCTATGGAAAGGAAGTTGGGCAACCTTCTTGTGGCTAATATGAGCGTGTACTTTTGCTTCAATGATAGCACAACTTTTTGTACTTTCAAAGCCGCATCATCATCTAAGTGATCAACTATACAATCCAAAGCCACCACTTCTGGTTCTCTCAAAAGAGCCACGAAAAGTAGAAAGAGCACCCTCTCATTTCCATGCAGTTCTCCAACACGCGTGTGGACCCCTTTTTTCAAAAGATCGAGGATCTCCAATTCCTTTAAAAGTTTTATCATGTTGTCATGATAGAGATCCACGTTGTTACCCTTAACCAATTTTATTATTTGATTTACAGTCAAAGGGGAAAGACTTTCTATAAAAGAAGTGTCTATGTAGGCTATTTTCTTTCTCAACTTTTTCCGGTCGAGCTCGACCACATTTTCACCTTTGAAAAAAATGTAGCCTTCGCTCTTAATGGATTCAAAAAGTTCTTCGTTCAAATGAACCACGCTTCTCAACAGGGCAGATTTTCCAGAATCCCTTGGTCCATATATCAACACGACGTTACCTTTTTCCACTTTCAGAGAAAAATCTTCGATGAACTTTTTTTCTCCGATTTTCAAGGAAAAATTCTTAAACTCCAGCAAGGGGGTTGTCATGAAAGTTCACTTCTCAAGATTTATTTGATTTCCATAACCTTCCAACGAACGACGTACAAGTTCTTTATTCGCCTCTTTTTTGTTTATCTTCATCATCTTAAGAAGTTCAAATTGAGATATCACCCTTGGATTGTCCACTACCCTCTTAAACTTGTCCATCCAAGCACCTTCCCTTCGGCGTTTATTTCAATACAAGTATACAGAGAAGGTTTTTCTTTAGTTTATACTGGCTTTGAAGAGTTCATTAAGATTCAATTATGATACTCTCTCCAAACCTTTTTTATCTCTCCACCAATGGAAACCGCATCCACACCACTTTTAAAGAGCAACCTAACCTCCTCGGCAGAGGAGATCAAACCGGCGGCTATTATGAAAATATTCGGATTTACACTCTTAAAGGTGTCAACTAGTTTTGGAAGAACGGCGGCCGGCAAAACTTCTATTCTTTTAACATGTTTGAGGTGGTGTAAACCATTTCTTATCGCGTGAGAATCCAACGCGAAAAATCTCAAAATCACCGGGATACCAACTTTTTCGCACTCTTTAACCAATGAAAGTTTGGTGGTTATCACTCCATCTGCACCGACATCTTTTAAAAAACTCACACCGGTTTTATTTTTTTCCAATCCTTCCACAAAATCTATATCCACCCAAACTTCTTTCGATTTGAAAAGGCGCACACGATCTCGAACGTTCGAGATCGTCGCGCCTAACAAAAAGACGGTTTCGCATTCTTGCGGAATATCTTCGAGATACGTATCCTGCCACACGGCGGCTATTATCTCTTTATTCTTCATTTCGCATACTCTATGCTTCTTTTTTCTCTTATGACCACAACTTTCAGTTGACCCGGGTATTCCATCGTCTTTTCTATTTCTCTTGCTATATCAAAAGACATCTTGTCTGCAAGTTCATCGTCCACTTTATCCGGTTCCACTATAACCCTTATTTCACGTCCGGCTTGGATTGCGTAAGCTTTTGTGACGTATTTGTGGCTCATGGCTATCTCTTCCAACTTTTGAAGTCTCTTCATGTATATATCCAAACTCTCTCGACGCGCACCAGGCCTCGCGGCGCTTATAGCGTCAGCAGCGGCAACCAAAACGGCTTCCGGACTCGCGAAAGGCACTTCCTCATGATGAGCCTGAATCATGTTAACGACTATCTCCTTTTCATGGTAACGTCTCGCGAGCTCACCGCCTATTATGGCGTGTGTTCCTTGAACTTCATGATCCACCGCTTTGCCGATATCGTGTAAAAGTGCACCGCGTTTGACTCTTTCCACATCTAATCCGAGCTCTTCAGCCATCATGGCCGCTATTTGCGCGACTTCTATCGAATGATGAAGCACATTTTGACCAAAGCTCGTACGAAATTTCAATCTACCAAGCAATTTTAACAATTCGGGATGCATGCTTGAGATACCAACTTTCAGAATGGCGTTTTTTCCTTCGTCACGTACCAATTTCTCTATTTCTTTCTTTGATTTTTCGTACATTTCCTCTATCATGGCTGGATGGATTCTTCCGTCGGCTATCAATTTTTCCAAAGTCAAACGCGCTATTTCCCTTCTCAAAGGGTTAAACGAAGAAAGGACAACGGTTTCCGGTGTGTCATCTATTATGAGATCAACGCCGGTGAGATTTTCAAAGGCGCGTATGTTCCTTCCTTCCCTTCCGATGATCCTTCCCTTCATATCATCGTTTGGCAGCTCAACGGAAGAAACGGCCACTTCGTTTATATAGCCGCTGGCGTAGCGTTGTATAGCCGTCGCCATAACCCATTTTGCGTTTTCTTCGGCTTCTTCTTCGTACTTTTCCTTTATTTGAGTGTACATCTTCGCCAAGGTTTTTTCCATTTCATCTTCTGTGGTCTTCAACACTATTTCTCTTGCTTCGCTTGGGCTCAGTCCGGATATCTCGTGCAATTTCTCTTTTTCTCTTTTTAAAGTTTCCTCGATCTCTTCTTCCTTTCTTGAAAGAAGCTCTTTCATCTCTTCCAATTTCTCCTCTTTTTTGGCGAAATTCTCTTCCTTCTTGTTAAAGGCTTCCTCACGTTTGTTCAGTCTTTCTTCGAATTGCCTGAGCTCATTTCGTTGTTTTTGCATCTCCCTGTTGAAATCGCTTCTCATGGAAGAAATTTCTTGTTTCGCTTCCAAGATCATCTCTTTCTTTATCTTTTGAGCGTTCTGCTCGGCGTTCTTAAGTATATCATTGGCACTTTCTTTAGCTCTTTTTTGTTCCTTTAGTTCCTTTGTCTTCCCGAGGTGATAACCCAATATCACTGCCAGGATGACTATCGGAACGAATATCAAAATGAGCATCATTTCCTGATTCATCTTCACACCTCCATTCATCGTAGATCGCAAGCAAGGTTTTATGCACCATCTGCGAATCAAAACCTCTTCTTATCAGCATTTCGGAAATCTCTTTTTGGCTTTTGAAACGATGACCTCTCACAAAACGATAAAAGATCTCCTTGAGATCCGCTTCTTCGTAAATCTCCCTCACGGCTTCCTCAATGACGGAATCTTCAACTCCAAACATTTTCAATTTGTATCTCACGTATCTTGGACCCTTGATATGAAATTCAAGTTGATCTGACACGAAAAAATGCGCAAATCTTCTATCATCGATCAATTTGGAGTTCTCAAGTTCGCGAATTACCTTTTCTATCGTTTGAGACGAATAACCTTTCTTTCTTAACCTTTCCTTGAGCTCTTCTTTCGAACGAAGTCTTACCTTTAAAAGCCTTAGAGCGTAATTCCGCGCTCGTACAAAATCAGGATTCTTCTGCTTGCTTTCCATTTTCTTCTTTTTTCTCTTCGCCTTCCTCTTTCAAAAGGCCATGAGCTTTACGAATTCTTTTTTCTATCTCTTTCGCAAGTTCGGGATTTTCATGAAGATATTGGACGGCTTTACTTTTTCCTTGGCCTAAACTTATCTCTTCTCCGTCTTCTTGAATGTAGCTTAGCCACGATCCACGTTTCGATATCAACTCATCGTTTATTCCCAACTCTATCAGTTCGTTTTCCCTCACTATGCCCTTACCGTAAATTATGTCGAATTTTGCCTCTCTGAAGGGGGGAGCCACCTTGTTTTTCACGACTTTGACTTGGGTTTCGTTTCCTATTATCTTGTCTCCTTCTTTTATGGGGGTCCTTCTCCTTATATCTAATCTTATGGTAGCGTAAAATTTCAACGCGTTTCCACCGGTGGTCGTTTCCGGATTTCCAAACATAACACCTATCTTCATTCTTATTTGGTTTGTGAATATCACCGTTGTTTTCGATTTGCTCACACTCGCCGTCAATTTTCTCAAAGCTTGCGACATGAGCCTTGCCTGAAGTCCCATTTGTGCATCTCCCATAGCTCCTTCTATCTCCGCTCTGGGAACCAAAGCGGCCACGGAATCGATAACCACCATATCGACGGCGTTAGATCTCACAAGCGTATCTACTATTTCCAGCGCCTGTTCACCACTATCTGGTTGAGATATAAGCATGTGATTCACATCGACTCCAAGATTCTTGGCGTAAACTATATCCAGAGCGTGCTCCGCATCGATAAACGCGACGACTCCGCCCAATTTCTGCGCTTCGGCCAACGCGTGCAACGTAAGGGTGGTTTTACCGCTGGATTCGGGGCCGTATATCTCTATCACCCTTCCTCTCGGATATCCTCCAACTCCCAAGGCTATATCCAAGGCTAAAGAACCAGAAGGTATCACTTCCACGTTTTTCACAACTTGATCTTCGCCGAGGATCATTATGGATCCTTTGCCAAAATCCCTTTCAATTTGTTTTATAGCGCTTTCCAGCGCTTTTTCTTTATTTGCACTTTTTTCCTCTTTCATCTTTTCAAACCTCCCAGCTCACTTCGATGAACGAGCGTGTACACGGCACCTTTAGGTGTTAACTTAGAAGAAAGCAGCTCAACCGTGTCGCACTCGAATTTCACCGGCTTGAATTCGATGTCAAAGATCTTCTCACGCCACTTTTTCGGAACCCCTTTTATTCTACCCGCAGTGACGTGAGGGGTAAAACGCTCATCGAACTCGAAACCTACGGATTTCAAAGAAACGTTCAAATTCGTGTACAGTTTTTGAATTTCTTTGTCCTTCTCACATCCTATCCATACAACTCTTGGAAGACCGTGTGGTGGAAAAACACCTATCTTGTTTATTTCCAACGAAAAAGGCGCAAAATTTTTCACCACGTCATCCATCAACGTGGAAATCTTCTTTGCTTTCTGAGAAGAAATTTCCCCAAAGAAAAAGAGCGTCATATGAATGTTGGAAGCAACAGGCCAACTTCCGTAAAAACCTTCTTTTTTCAGTTTTTCTTGGATTTTCGATATCTCTTGGGAAACTTCAAATGGGGTTTTTATCGCCATGAAAGTTCTCATTCTTCCAAAACCTCCGAATTTTGGACGAAGTAATAAATTCCAGACCATACCGTCAAAATCAACGTCGTCCACATGAGAAAAACGTTCAATCCTTCTCCAAAAAAGGGATTGAAATTGTAAAAGAGCATGAAAATCACGAACGTCATCTGCGAAACCGTTTTCAACTTTCCCCACCAATTTGCCGCTATAACTTTGGAATTAGAAGCGGCCAACATTCTCAATCCACTGACGGCTATGTCTCTGGTGATGATCGTTATAACGAACCAACTTCCAACCTCACCTCGTTGTAAAAAAACGAGAAGGGCCGCGTCTATCAGAACTTTATCCGCAAGTTGATCCACGAATTTTCCCAGCGTTGTCACTTCATTCATGCTGCGCGCCAGCTTTCCATCAAGGTAATCCGTCAAAGAAGCGGCCACGAATAGCAACAACGCTGCCGCAGCCATCGCCTTTCCTTTACCCAAGGCCGCATACATGAATGGAACGACGAGTAAAACTCTTACGAATGTCACCCTCGTCGCCAAGGTAACTTTCATACGCACACTCCTTCTAGATCGTAGAATTCGCAGTCCGTGATCTCAACATCGACGAATTCACCGATCTTCAGGGCTCCCTTTGAAGAAAAGTGAACGTACCCATCTATTTCCGGAGCATCCATGTACGTTCTTCCATAGTACATCGGACCTTCTTTTCCTTCAACGAGCACCTTGAATCTCTTACCCACATGAGTCTTGTTTCTTTCCAAACTCACATCTCTTTGAAGCTCCATCAATTCATCGTAACGTTTTTGAGAAATACCAAATGGAACTTTATCCTTTAAGCGATACGCGATGGTTCCTTCCTCATCTGAGTACGTGAAAGCTCCCAATCTATCGAAGCGAATATCCTCAACGAATTTCATCAGCTCTTCGAAATCTTCTTCGCTTTCGCCTGGAAATCCAACCATGACCGTAGTGCGCAAGATGACATCATCGATCATCGCACGTATGAACTCGAATTTTCTTCTCAACGCTTTTACATCTGAATTTCTGTTCATGGATTTCAAAACTCTTTCAGAAGCGTGTTGGATGGGAATATCAAAATAATGAAGAACGTGTTTTGAATTTTTCACGTACCCGACGAGTTCATCATCCATCCCATCGGGATAGAGATAGAGCAATCTTATCCAAAAATCTCCTTCGATCTCGTCCAATTCTTTCAGTAGATCTACAAGTTTTTTATCCCCATCTTCGTATTGAGTCAGATCTTGCGAAACGAGCACAATCTCTTTTTTCCCCATTGAAATGAGGAATTTTGCCTCTTCAACCACATCGGCGATTTTCCTGTTTTTCAACGGTCCTTTGAATGAGGGAATGGCACAAAAAGCGCACTTTCTGTTACATCCATCTCCAACTTTAAGGTAAACAAAAGGTTTTTCGTCCAAAAGTCTTGATGAAAACTCGTAAGTTGGAGTTGGCCGTGTTACCAAATCAAACGGTTTTTCCAAAGCTTCAACCACTTTTTCAGGCTTAACAACTCCCAAAAAGGACGAGACTTCGGGTATCTCATTTCTTAATTCTTTAAAGTACCTTTGAACCAAGCAGCCATGAACGACAACCTTTTTGACGTACTTCAAGGATTCAAAAATCTCATTTATGGACTCTTCCTTTGCGGCTTCTATAAAACCACACGTGTTCACCACCACGGCGTCCGCCTGTGATGGTGAATCAACGATAACGTGCCCTCTTTTTTTAAGTAAAGCGGCCACTACAGAAGAATCTGCCTCGTTTTTCGGGCAGCCCAACACGCTCATGAATATCTTCACATCAAATTCCTCTTTTTCTTCATGTACAAATCTCGAACTTTTTCCAATTCTTCGATGTATTCGCTGGTTCTGTAGTTGGGATACGTCATCTCCCATGA
>Ga0256833_1002025_pt1 | contig 14604 bp, 11 predicted proteins | sample 356284metaG_FD_190535 | JGI IMG/M metagenome (GOLD analysis project Ga0256833, IMG submission 190535) | Hydrothermal vent microbial communities from Mid Atlantic Ridge, Atlantic Ocean - 356-284 | ecosystem: Environmental > Aquatic > Marine > Hydrothermal vents | place: Atlantic Ocean: Mid...
GTCGCAAATATTCTACAATGCCTTAAATGAACTTAATAAAGCCATTGAATTGCAACCGGATAATTCCATCGCTTATTTTTTAAAGGGATTAACCATCTACAAACAGGCGGTAATTGAGGAATTGATCGATGCCTTTTTGGAAATGCTGAATGGGAATGAAGAAGAAAATGTTAAACCTGTCAAGCATAAATCCCATGCCATTGCCATGGATCCCATCAAAAAGAAAAAGGTGTATGTGGAAATGGCCATTGCCTTTACCGAAGCGGTGCGTTACAATCCGCGATTTAAAGAAGCCATTTTTAACTTGGGGCTAACCTACCATGAAATGGGTAAGTACGATTTGGCCGAAAAGTATTATTTATTGGCTTTGCATGAAGATCCGAAATTATTGCGTGTGTATTTGAAGTTGGCAGAGCTCTACACGAAAATGGGTAAAAAGGATTTGGCCATCGAACAATATCGCAAGGTCTTTTATCTTCGCCCGTCCTACATTGTAAAGCATCCCACATTGGGCCCGGAATTTCATTATATCGATATTCTCAGTCGTTTTAAAAACGAATTGGAAGAGCGTTTACAGAAAAACCCCAATGATACAGAAGCGAATTTGATTTTGGCTAAAGTGTTTGAGGCACAAGGGAATTACGGAAAGGCGGCAAATTTGGCCCGTCGTGTTTTAGCCTTTAATCCCAATAATAAAGAGGCCAAAAAACTCTTGCAATCCATTGATCGCTAATTCTTCTTCCTATTGTTAGCTACTCTTTCCCCATTTACTTAGGCAATTTCCTTAAAATAAAACTGGCTGTTAGCAGCCTATTCTTGTAATTTTTTTTAATATTGGGAATGGGTTTCCTGCCTTTCATTTTTTATTTAAAAAAATTATGGATACCTCGACCTAAAAAACAGGAAAAAAACAATACGAAAAAATGAAAAAAAAATTTAAAAATAAATAATACCCTACGACTAACAAGGTAGGTCAGTAAAAAACGGAAAATGAATTTCCGGGACGAAGGTCAAATTTAAACTAAGGAGGTTTAACCATGAGTGCTGACATCACCCGCATTGCTGCCAACATACCAGCAATGAAGAACATCAACATTCTAACCAAGATCAGCGATAACATCGCTAATCATCAGTTGCGGCTGGCAACCGGTAAGCGGATCAATTCCCCTGCCGAAGATCCGGCCGGTTACATGTTGGCTCGCGGCTTGGAAGCCCGTAAACGCGGTTTGCAGGTTGCCCTGGACAATGTTTCCAATGCCCAGAACATTCTGGACGTAGCCGAAGGTGCTTATTCCAATGTCATGGACATTTTGCAGACATTGAAAGAAAAAGCCACCCAGGCTGCCGACGGTAGTTTGAACTCCACACAGCGTTCGGCCATTGACGGGCAAGCAGACGCTTTGATCAGCGAAATCGAAGATCTGGTCGATAACACGACGTTCAACGGAACCAAGTTGATTGACGGCAACTATTCCACCTATTTCCAAACCGGCGAACAAGGGACAGAGCAATTGCAGGTTTCTTTAGGTGCCGCCGATAGCGCGAGCTTAGGAATCAATGCCATCGATTTATCGACTGCAAACGGAGCAAGTTCGGCTATTTCTACCATTAGCGATGCCATTAATACCCTTTCCGGTAACATGAAAGATTTGGGTGAATACAAGATTCGCTTGCAATCCAAAGAATCGAATTTGTCCAATGCTATTACCAATACCGAATCGGTGCGCAGCACCCTGGAGGATGCCGACTTTGCCAAAGAGCAGATGGAGGTGATGAAACTGCAAATTCTGCAGCAGACTTCACTTTCATCGTTAACCCAGGCAAATGCGGCACCGCAATTGGTACTGTCCATGTTCCGTTAATGGTAAGCTTGTAGGAAACTTAGGTGGGGAACGGCTGAGTCCCCCACCTTTTACCGTTTAAAAAAGGGAGATTAGAACCATGCTGAACTACACATTGAATGCTAAAAAACGAACGCTTCAGAATCCGTATCTGGTACAAAAATTCATGTCTGCCAGTCCGGAAGAGTTGATTGCTTACATTTACGATTACGGAGTAACGGCATGTGCTCAAAAAAATCCCGTTAAAGCACGCACGGCTATTAATAACTTGATTCAGGCCTTAAATTTCGATTATAAAGAGGTGGCGACAACATTCTTTAATGTGTATCGTTATCTTAATCACTTAATAAACCAAAGACGCTTTGACGAAGCGAAAGCCATTTTGAGTGATTTGAAAAATACGTGGAACAAAGCGTTTAATTTGCCCTAATTAAGGGGAGGTATGAATCATGAATTTCGGTTCAATCGGAGGTACGAATTCAATTCAATATCTGGTCGATCAATATATGGCCATTGAATCGCGCCCCAAAGACAAATTAGTCCAGCAGCAAAAAGCTTTGGAAAAAAAGAAATCGATCTTCAGCGAGCTGGACTCCAAGCTTTCCGCTTTAAAAACAAAGTTGGAATATTTGACGGATGCGGTTTCATTGCCATTTCAGGCCAAAATAGCCCAATCCAGCGATGACAACAAAGTGGGGGTTACGGTCCAAAACTCGGCCGTTAAAGGGAACCATACGCTCGTTGTTCAACAATTAGCCCGTTCCGACACCCGTGTTTCCAATCAGTTCTCCGATTCAGGGACCGATTTTAGTAGTTTTACCAGTGATCAAACATTTACCATCCAGGTGGCCCATCCAACGGATACCGATGCCAACAATCGCGTCGATATTTCCGTGACGGTTTCGGCCGATACGTTTAGCAAGAACAATGACGAAGTACTGCAAGATATTGCGCAAGCCATCAATGATGCCATGGCTTCGGCTGCTGCTGACGGTACTATCACCAGTGACGAAATGGCTCAGGCCTCCATTATTACCGAACAAAACGGCGTTTCGCGTTTGGTACTGACCAGCGGACAAACCGGATATACCAATCGTTTGAGCTTCGGAAGCAGTTCTCTTTTAGATACGTTAAATATCAATAATAATGCGCAAACCTCGGGCACAACCGGCGGTTACGTGTACAATGTGGGCACCTCGGCATCGGATAGTGCCTTGAATTCGGTTTTTGTTTTGGACGGTATGACCATGTACCGGGATTCCAATAAAATCGACGATGCTTATGAGGGCATCACGTTCGAGTTGAAAGATACTTTTTCGCAGGAAGTAACCGTGAGCGTGGATGCCGATATCGATTCGGTAAAAAAAGATGTACAAGATTTTATCGATAAATATAACGAGGTCATTGACTATTTGACCAAAAATGCACGGATTAATTCCGTTACCTATGAAAAAGGGGCATTACAGGAAGATACCGTGTACTCATCAATGATTTCGGATTTGCGAGGCCTGGTTTCGGAATCGGTGGACACGGCTGCTTCCGATAATTACAAGCTGCTTTACAGTATCGGAATCGAAGCCGACCAGAGCGGCAAATTATCCATTAAGGACGAAAGCAAATTGACCAATGCCCTGCAAGCCAATCCGGCTTACGTGGAAGATTTGTTTACTTCGGATGACGGGGTTGCCAACAAAGTAAAAGATTATATCGATCGCTTTGTCAAAATCGGTGGCACCATAGACAGCAGTAAAAAATTGATCGATGAGCAAATCAAAGGTTTGGACGATCGTATCAATTACATGAACGAGCTTTTGGATAAAAAAGAAAAGCAGTATTACGAAGAATTTACGAAAATCCAAAAAACCATGTATACCTTACAAAATCAACAAGCATTTTTCAGCCAATTTTTTAATATGGGCGGAAATGCTTCGTAGAAAAGAGGTGAACCATGGATGATTTAAGAATAAATGACTATCTCGAAGTCAGTAAAATGGGGGGCATGGAGCAAGCAAAGGTTGTCGATTCGCACGATGAAAAAGCCAAATATGAGCGCATGACACAAACTCAAAATTCCAATAAAAAAGAATCCAGCGAAGTACCGGCCAATGTTTCCGTGGAAAAATTGGTGGAAATGGCCAATCATTATGTGGATCGTTTTACAACAAAGCTTAGCTTTACGTATGACCCGGAATTGAAAATTCCCATGATTTATGTGAAGGAAAAAGATACCGGGCGTATTATTCGTCAGATTCCGCCGGAACAAATGGTGCAATTAATGAAGAAAATGGAAGAAATTGCCGGAATTATCTACAACAGGAGGGCCTGATGTTTCAGGATCAAATGAACAATGAACTCGATTTGAACCATATTTTGCATCAAGAGCTTGATTCTTTTCATTCTGTTTTGCAATTTTCGGAGAAGATAATCGAGCAAATCGATACTCTGCCCATATCGGCCTTGTCGCAAATGGTGGAATATCGGCAAAAGTGGATCGACCAAATTCAAAAATTGGAAGAGAATCGTAAAAAATTGGCTGATCAGGCTATTGGCGAAGACGAACGACTTATTATTCGCAATATCTCCGATTTGGCGCGAAAATTGGTAGAAACGGATGACCGCATTTATCGGCAATTGCAATCGCGTAAGCTAAAATTTATTAAGGAACATGCCGATTTAATTGCGGTTAGACGCCAAAATAAATCTGCAAACGGATTATCCAACCGTATGGATATCATTCAGGAGTAATACCATGATCGATCGAATTGATCAATTCGGTGCATTGGGCAACGAAAATAAAAAGTCGGATAAAATCCAAAAAAAGAACCGTTTAAAGAATGTCGATAAAAAAACGGTTGCAACAGACAAAACGACTTCCAATGCGGGCAAGGGCGAACCGGTTGCCAGAGTGGAAATTTCACAGGCGGCCAGGGAACAACTTTTATTACGTGCCGAGGCTGAACGATATTTAAAGCTAATGGAACAGCAAGAAGGAATTGATCCCGATAAAGTTCGGGAATTAAAGCAAAAAGTTTCGGACAATTTTTATCTTAAAGAAAAAGTAATCGATAAGATCGTCGATAAATTGTTGAATTTGCCCGGTTTCTCCGACAAAAACGATTGATATCCCCGCCAACTAATACATGCCGAACTCTTGGCCGCAATTTGTCCCGGCTTCTGCTTTTTTATTCATAGAAAAAAATAAGAAAAAATATTTAAAAATTTAACAAACCCCACGACCCATACCGTAGAAAGAATTTAATCAAAAACACGTGGAGGTCATTATGGGTCTCATTGAAAATATTCTCGGGCTAAATTCCGAGGTTAGTCGGCCCAACAAAGCAGGGCCGAGCAGAAAGAACGGAGAGACCAGGTCTGCCCATAAAACGTCTGCCGATAAACAACCGGTTGAGGTGAAAACCGATATTTCGGATAAAGCCAAGGAGTTACTTGCTCTTAAGAATGAAGCGGCAACTATGGTGGACACCGTAAAGCAGGCCGAAACTTTATCATCCGATGAAATCGGGGAGATCAAGCAACGAATTAGTTCTCAATACTACTTTGATTCTGCCGTGATCGACAAAATTGTGGATCGTCTATTAAGAACAGTGAAGGTACAACCTATTAAATAAAGGAAATCCCTTTATGACTGCAAGGACGCACTCGGAAGGGCTCAATCTCATGGAATCGGTTCTGGAAGACGATGGAAGAGAAATTTTAGAGTCCTATTCTTCTATTTTTAATCTGTTCCCGGAAGGGGTACTCATTGCCAGTAAGGATGCTCTGGAGATTTTATATGTCAACGATTTCTTTTTGAGTTTAACACGTTTTACCAGAGATGAGATCGCATCCAAAAAATTTTTGGATTTATTTGTAATACCCGATATTCATTCCTTTTTGGAATATTTTTCATTTGCCATCAAACAAAACGAACCCAGTGTATTTGAATTTTTGCTTAAAAGCAAAGCGCAGCTCATTCCCGTAAAGCTGGTAATTCGGGCGGCCCAATTAAAAGAACAAAAATTTTTAATTTGCTCCGTTTCGGACCAGTCCGATTATAAGCGGCTGGAAGTAGAACGAAACATGCTTTCGCACGCTTTAAAGCAAGTGAACGAGGGGCTGAGTGTTTTTGATCTGGACGGGAGTATCTTATTTGTTAACGAGGCCTTTTTAGACACTTTCGGTTATACGAAAGAAGAAATTGTCGGTACCTCCATCGAAACACTCTTCAATTCGGCCGGAAATCATGATTTTAAATTACACATTTTACCGGCCAGCATTAAAGGCGGGTGGAACGGTGAATTTAAGGTTAAACGCAAAGACAATAAGGAAATAACCATCTTCCTTTCTACTTCCGTGGTGAAGGATGACAACGGGCAACCGGTGGTTGTGGTGGGTGTCATTAGCGATATTACCTTACGCAAGCAATTGGAAGAACAACTGCGCCATTCCCAAAAAATGGAAGCCATCGGGCAGTTGGCCGGCGGTATCGCCCACGATTTTAACAACCTGCTTACCGTCATCGAAGGCTACATCGATTTGTTGCAAAATGTTATGCACCATGAGGGGAAAACAGCCAATTACGTTATGCAAATAAAAAAAGCAACGGATCGGGCCGTAGCCTTGACGCGCCAGTTGTTAACCTTTAGTCGTCGCCAGATTTTGCAGCCAAAGGTACTGGATATTAATCAAAATATTCGCGATTTAAGCGTTATGCTGCAACGTCTGATCGGTGAAAACATCGAACTGATTACCGATCTGGAATCCGATATTTGGCCCATTAAAGCAGATCCCCATCAGATAGAGCAGGTGATTATGAACCTGATTGTGAATGCTCGCGACGCCATGCCGGACGGTGGAAAATTAATGATCAAAACCCGCGCCATGCAGTTGGATTCCAGTTACAATCGTTTGCATCCCGATGTAAAAATGGGCGATTACGTTTTGTTATCCATTTCGGACACCGGGGTAGGCATGAGTGCCGAAGTACGGGAACGAATCTTCGAGCCGTTTTTTACGACCAAAGAAAAGGGCAAAGGCACGGGGCTCGGCCTGGCCACCGTGTACGGCATTGTTAAACAAAGCAACGGGCATATTTATGTGTTTAGCGAACCGGGCAAGGGCACGACTTTTAAAATTTACTTTCCTGCGGTGAAAATGCGTAAGGTAGTCCGGGATAAACGCCAAAACAGTAAAAAATCCAAGGGAAAAGGTGAGAAAATTTTAGTGGTGGAAGACGAGTATCTTGTACGGGAATTGATCGTAGATACGCTAAAAAATATCGGTTATCAGGTAATCGAAGCTTCCAACGGCGATCAAGCTATGAAGGTTTTTCGTGCAAACAGGGAAACGATTGACCTGGTATTAACCGATCTTATCATGCCCGGCATGAACGGTAAAAAGTTGATGGAAATGATTAGTAAAGAAGCGCCGGAAATGCAGTTTTTGATTATGTCCGGTTATGATGATAATGCCATTAGCAAACACGGTTTATTGGAAGCCGGTATTAATTACATCCAAAAACCCTTTTCACCCAAAACGCTTGCCGAAAAATTGCAGGAAGTATTTCGAAACTGAGGGCAAATAAAGGCAAAAACAAAATGCGCGGTGGCGGAAAAACCGATATGGCCTGCGCTGAGCGATTCCATTTGCTCTTTCTATAACCGGGCCCGACAATCGTTTTATTTTAGCTGTCTAAAATTTCGCGTACCTTGCGGGCTAATTGACTGCCTAAAAACGGCTTAAGCAAATATCCATTTTCGTTTTCCAATTTGGGACTAAAAGCACTCATCAGTAAAAATTTAATTTGCGGCTTTAATTGCTGGCAAAAGAGGCGCAATTCAATACCATCCATATCCGGCATGACCACATCCGAGATAACCAAATCAATAATATCATGATATTTTTCAAAAATTTCCAGGGCCTGAATTCCGTTTCCCGCAATGAGTACTTTATAGCCGTAAGATTCCAGCGTTTCTTTGGAAGTCGTTAAAATATCAATTTGGTCATCCACCAAAAGAATCGTTTCGTGCCCGCCTTTCACGGCCGGGCTACTACCGTGAAAATGAATATGATTTTTGTCTTCGAGGACGGCCGGAAAATAAATTTTGAAAACGGTTCCCTCTCCCAATTTACTGGAAAATTGAATAAACCCGTCGTGTTGCTGCACCAGGCCGTACACCGTGGCCAAGCCGAGGCCGGTTCCTTCTCCCAGCTCTTTGGTCGTAAAAAACGGTTCGAAGATATGTTTTTGTACTTCCTGAGACATGCCCACACCCGTATCGGAAATAATAAACAAAACGTATTCGCCGGGCGGGATGTCTTTTTCTTTATCTTTGACTGAAATATTGCGTGTTTGCAAAATCAATTCACCGCCGTCCGGCATGGCGTCACGGGCATTGATACACAAATTGGTGATGATTTGATCCATGGCACTGGCATCACCGTGAATGAGATGCAAGTCATCATCCAAATGTACCATCAGATGAATATCTTCGCCCAAATAGCGTTGCAGCAATTTTTGATTGCTTAAAATAATTTGATTAAGATTTAGCAAGTGTTTGGCGATGTGCTGTTGGCGGCTAAACATGAGGAGCTTGCGTACCAAATCGGCCGCACTTTCCGATTTTTTAATGATGATTTTGATATTTTCATATACCGGATCTTCTTTGTTGATGCGGCGTAAGGAAAGTTCGCTTAAACCGATGATACCGGCCAATACATTGTTAAAATCATGCGCAATGCCCCCGGCCAACTGTCCGATGGCTTCCAGTTTTTCCACGCGGCGCAATCGGGACTCTAATTTTTTTCTGGCCGAAATGTCCGTAATTAAAGCCATAATAAAGGGACCTTCGAACATTTCCACCTGTGAAAAACGGATTTCAAAAGGAAATTCACTCCCGTCTTTGCGCATGCCGGTCAGCTCATGGGTGCCCTTGGGAATATCGGTGGCGAAATGCCGGAAATTATTTTGATTCAGCAAATTATTTTTACCCCGTTCCACAAAGGGCAGCAATATCTCCATGGGTTGATGCAGTAATTCATCCCGCGAGTAGCCGAACAAATGCTCGGTTTGCGAATTGACCAGCGTGATGCGTCCGTGTACATTAACCAACACGATGGCCTGCGAGGCGGACTCCAGCAAAATTCGAAATTTGGATTCACTTTTTTGCAAATCGCTTTCGTATCGTTTGCGTTCGGTAATGTCGCGGATTAAACACAGAATTTGTCCGGCCATGCTTTGGATTAAACGCGCTTCGAAATCACGCAATTTGCCGCCCGTTTCGTATTGATATTCAAATGTTTGGACCTGCTCGGTTCGATTGGTCAGCAGGATCATGGTCTGAAAACGCTGAGCCAAAGGAGCCGGGAAAATTTCGAATACGGTTTTACCGATGTATTGATGCGGCGCTCCGGGGTGTAACCGATCCGTTTTGGCGTCCAGACAATGGCCATCTCTGGAAAACAAAAATAATTGATCGGGAATGGCATTGAGAACGGCTCGTAATTTTTGCTCGCTGGCGCGTAAGTCGGATTCGGCTTTTTTTAACTGCGTAATATCGCTAAAGGTGGTAAATACTTCTTTGGCGGTTTTCCCTTCCAGATGAGGAACGGAATCCATGATCAGCCAAATATCTTCACTTTTTGCGGTACGCAGGCGGATAATCTGGTGCAGGACCGCTTCCTTGTTGTGAAGGGCCTTTAAAGGCGGAAAATCTTCCCACGTTAGGGCCTTACCTTGAGCATCGAAGATACGAAAGGTTTTAAATAAATCGATATGAAAACCCGTTTTCTGATTTTCGAGTCTTAAAATTGTTAGTGCCGCTCTGTTAATGGAAATGATTTTTCCATCCGACCTTAAATAAAACACGCCTTGTGCCATGTTTTCAAAAAGTAGCCGATATTTTTTTTCGGATCTTTTGAGCGCCCGTTCGGTGCGTTTGCGTTCGGAAATGTCTTTAATCATGATGTAGCAGGCCGGCGTATCTTCGTAAAGAAAATGGTGTGACATAATTTCCACATCGATTCTCTTGCCCTCTTTGGTCAGGTTGGTGACTTCCCGCGAGCTTTGGATAAGCGCCGATTCGTCTGCTTCCATGTTGTATTGCGGCACCTGCGCGGCATCACGGAAAAGCAATGTTACCGCATGGCCCACCAATTCTTCCCGCGCGTATCCGTACAAGAGCAGGGCGGCATGATTAACGTCCAATATTTCAAGAGAATTCGAATCGTAAATGATCATGGGCATGGGATTGTTCTCGAACATTAGTCGAAAGGTCTGTTCGCGTTTTTTTAACGATTGCGTGCGTATTTCCACTAATTTCTCCAATTCTTTGCGGTAGCGTAAATTTTCTTCGAAAAGATGCTCTTTTTCGGCGGAAAGTCGAATAACCTCCAGAGCACGATGCACCGTACGCTCCAGAGTAACTTTGTCGATGGGTTTGCTCAAATAATCAAAAGCGGCATTACGCATGGCCTGGGTTGCCGTGGCCAAATCCGGCTGAGCCGTAATGATGATTACTTTGGTATTGGCATCCCGTTCCCGGACTTCGGACAATAAATCCAACCCGCTTTTATCCGGAAGTATCAGATCGGTAATGACTACGTCAAAATGATTCTTTTCGATTAAATGAAGCGCCTGCTCGAAGGTTTCTGCGGTTTCAACCAAAGGAAACGTTTCTTCCAAATAAGTGCGCAATGTGTAACGCGTGACTTTAGCGTCTTCAACGATTAAAATACGGGCCATTCGTCATTTTCCGTTTATGGACATTTCCATCGGTGTTTTTAAGCCTAAAAAACACATTCGGAAATAGGGTCAAATGGGTTATTTCGACAGAAAACCAAGGAACCTTTAATGTTATTTGCGCTGGCTGTCTTTCCAATTACCATTTAAAAAAAGGGAGCACAGCTCGACTTATGTAGTAGATAGCCTGAAAATAAAACAGGCTTTGGGTACGAAAATTTTTGTCGTGCCTTAAAACAAAAAGCACATGGAATGTGCATTATTACATTGAACGCTTACACAAAATGCGTATCGGACGATTATTTCATGCAGGGCGTTCTGTGGAAAGGAAGACAATGAACAAGAAAATTTTGATCTTAGATAATGATGAACCGTCGGTGCGCATCATAACCCATGTGGCGCGGGCACTCAATTTGGATACGCTGGTCATCCACAATTGGGGCAAATCGCTGAATTTGGTGCAGGACGAAAATATTCTGATTGTGTTCCTGAATGTGGAATTGGGTATTGTGAACATTCCATCTTTTCTCAGGCATTTCCCCCAAAACAGAGAAGACGGGGAGAGGCATTTTATCCCCGTCTATTTTTTATTCAATAAGTTGTTCAGCCCCAGATTTCAGGAAGCCAAAAAATATGCCCATGCTGGTGATTTAAAAAAACCGCTCAAGATCGAACGATTGGTGGAGATCCTTGACGGTCTCATCGATGTGGAGCGTGTTCTGAGATATCGGGAAAATGAGTATCGTGATAAATGGAGGAACATCAAGGACTATTCACAAAAAACAAAGGAATTTATGCAACAGTTGGAATCCATATTAGGATAGGTGATGGGATATGAACGAAAATATTCAACTTGAATTGCCCAAGGGAGTTGTGCGCATTATTCCGTTGCTGGGAGGAAAATTATTAATTGCCCGGAAGATAAGCGGTAATGTGAAGCCGGGAGATATTGTGGCTGGTTTGAAGAAGATCGGTATCACGGAAGGTCTTTTGAATGATTCCATCGAATTATTACAAAGAGAAAATATATTTGAAATGCCCGTTGCCTGTGCCTTTTACCATGACGAACCGCCTCAGTTTAAGGTGCATTTCGGCCGCCAATTTTCTGAGGACGATTACCTGCGTATGGTAAACGGTGAAGAAATTCCGTTTATTAAACAGGATTTGCAGGTTTTGGCCAATCAAAAATTGGTGAGTATCGTTAAGCCTTTCCGTACGGTTCTTCGTTATCCGGACGGACATATCGCAGAAAAAGCCGTTTTACAAGAGGCCTACGATTTGCGTATTTTCAACGGGGCCAATGTGCGTTCCAAAAACAATGTCATCCTTTCGCAAATAGAGGGTAGTGCTTTTGTTTCCAAATGGGGAAAGGTGTATGTCTTTCCCATCTTAACCGTGCGCGGCCTGGGAGAAATTCACGGTAAGCTGGACGACCAATACGGTGTGCATGTTTTGGAAGACATTCATAGCTACTCCAATTTGGAATTGCCTTCCAGCGTGTTTGTGACGGGAATGATTCATTCCTCATTTATCAAAGTAAAAGGCTACGTACAAGCGCTCGAAGGCATTGACAATTCCAAGAAAATCGAGAATAGCCGGATTATTGCCGGCAAATCGGTGCTTACGCCACACATTAAACGCTACCGCATTACGGCGGGTGAAGATGTTTTGGTGAATGAGATTATTACACAATCCTTGATTATCAGTCATCGCAATGTGGTGGCGCGTATCGTGGACGAATCGGAAATCCGCGTGCAAAATAAATTGATTGCTGACGAAATCAGGGCCGGGAGTCAGGTCTATCTTGGCCCTTCCTTCTTAAAAAATCAGACTTACAATCACTGGGTCGTTGCCAATCAAAAAGCCGAGAAACAATTGAACCGCAAAGAATATGCCCTTGAAGAATTAAAAGATAGGTTCGAGCGCGAAAAACAGGTGTTGATCCAATATTTCACACGCCTTAAAGAATCCGGCCAAAAAAATATTTTAATGGATGCCACCATGATGCGTCTCTACGACCAGTTGAAAGAATCGTTTAATGCTTTGCAAAAGCAAACCGACGAATACGAGACCTTAATGAAGAATTACCTGACCATCGGTATTATTATGGCCTATTATGCCCGTGAGAATCGCATGACCGAGGACCCGCAAATTCGGGTTTACGGTAAAATAGCCAAAGGTGTGATGATCAGTTCTTCCGGTAAAAGCGTCAAATTAACCAAATCGTTGGAGAATGTAACCATACGATTAGATCGGGCCAGCGGAGAATTACGGATTATCTCTCATAACAACAAGGATGTGGCGGCGGTTCCGGTTTGATCGTTGCCTTACTCGCGGAGAGTGGATGATGGAAATCGCAAACGACGATCGAGAAATATTGCTGGAATTTGTCCGTGAAGCAAACGAAGGCCTGGAACAGGCGCAAGCTCTTCTTTTGGAGCTGGAAGAGCAATTGCCCCAAAGGCAACAGGCGGAAATGCCTTTGATCGATAGCCTTTTCCGGGTATTTCATTCCATTAAGGGGACCGCCGGTTTTTTAGGGCTTTCGCTAATCAGTTCCCTAACGCATCAGGCGGAATCGCTATTGGATGCCGTTCGTAAAGGCCGAACGGCGCTGAGTAAGCGTGAAATCGATCTTTTTTTTGAGGCATGCGATGCTTTGCAAATTATTTTGGATTATGTGGAAAACAATGGGGAGGAGCGGGGGATTCAAAACGATTTTTCGGATTTGACGAATCGTTTGAAAAACCTAACGAGTGAGGAGGAGCCGGCCCCTGGGCCGGAAGACAAAGCGCCCGGCGGCGAGAGGCAAAAAGCGGCTGACAAACCGGTGCACGAGCCGGAAATGCTGGTAACCGACGATATGAAAAAGGAGTTTGCCCAAGAAAGTCGCGAATTGCTGGATCAATTGGAGCAGGATTTGTTGGCGCTGGAAAAAAATCCGCAGGAAACGGAGATTTTGAATCGTGTTTTTCGTACGCTGCACACTATTAAAGGCAATGCCGGTTTTTTAGGATTCGGCGATATCCACGAAATTTGCCACAAAGCGGAAAGTATTTTCGATGCGGCTCGTACCGCTCGCATTGTGCTGCAAGAACGGCAAATTTCGCTGATGCTGCAAATCATCGATTTTATCGGTGCGGCTTTGGATGCCTTGCGGCAAGGTAAGCCGCCGATTATTGCCGGCAAAAACGCCCTGCTCGATCTGATGGGCGATTTGGTGAGCCTTCCGGAACAAAAACCGGAAGGCAACGATGCGTCATCTAACGGAAAGCACAAGACTGCAAAGGAAAAGGCAAGCGCCAATCCGCTGGAAGCCAAACGGATGCAACAGCCGCTGGTGCAGAAATTAAGTGATGTGATACGGGTAGATGTGAGCAAATTAAACCGCTTGATGGATTTGGTGGGAGAGATCGTTATTGCCGAATCCAGTTTACTAAATCACTACAATTTCCAACACAATCAGTCTGACGAATTTTTGAAATCGCTGGTGTATTTGCAGAAAAATATTCGTGCCTTGCAAGAGCTGGCCACTTCCATGCGCATGGTGCCGCTTTCCGGATTGTTCGCCAAAATGCACCGCCTGGTACGGGATATTTCCGCTAAAAAAGGAAAAGAAGCGGAATTAATTGTCAACGGAGCCGAAACGGAAGTCGATCGTTCCGTGATCGAACACATTTCCGATCCCTTAATCCACATTTTACGCAATGCGCTGGATCATGGTATCGAAATGCCGGATGTACGTGAGCAGAAAGGCAAAGCGCGCAAAGGGCGCATCGAGATTAAGGTGGAAAGAGTCGGCGGACAAATTTGGATTAACGTGCAGGATGACGGGCAGGGGCTTAATAAGGAAAAGATTTTAAAACGGGCCTGGGAACGCGGCTTGATTCCTCCCGGGCATGTTCCGGAAGACGAACAGACGATTTATAATTTTATTTTCGAAGCGGGATTTTCCACGGCCGATAAGGTGACCAGTATTTCAGGGCGCGGAGTAGGCATGGATGTGGTGCGCAAGAATATCGA
>Ga0256833_1002026_pt1 | contig 14597 bp, 14 predicted proteins | sample 356284metaG_FD_190535 | JGI IMG/M metagenome (GOLD analysis project Ga0256833, IMG submission 190535) | Hydrothermal vent microbial communities from Mid Atlantic Ridge, Atlantic Ocean - 356-284 | ecosystem: Environmental > Aquatic > Marine > Hydrothermal vents | place: Atlantic Ocean: Mid...
TCAGCCGGCCCTTTTTATTTTCATATCTCCTTTGCGCTCGAGAAGATCCTTTAGTATCAGCTTCCCCCTTTTAAGGGATTTTACATACCAGTCTGCCTTTAGTCTTATTATCTCATCCTCATAAAGTCTCCATTTTGTAGCAGGCATCTCGTCAAGCCTTTTCCTTAACTGGAATAGAAAAAGAGCAGCTGTCACAGATACATTAAGGCTTTCAGTAAATCCCCTAAGGGGTATATAGACAACTGCATCACATCCATTTCTTAACCTTGGATCTAACCCATCAAGCTCCTTGCCAAGCAATATTGCAACAGGGCCTTTCTCTAATTCCACCTGGTCAATTGGAATAGACTGTTTTGTTCTGGTCTCAGAGGCCCTTTCTGGTGGATCTGCCGCAAAGATTCTATAGCCATGATTTCTTAGGCTGTTTAGGCATGCATCAATTGAAGTGTGGCGTATTATGGAAACCCACTGCTCGGCTCCCATGGAAACCCCATGAGCTGGTAGGAAGCGGTTTTCAAGCTCGATCACGTGGAGATCCTGTATCCCAAAGGCCTCGCAGCTTCTTACAACTGCGCTCATGTTGTGTTGATGGTAAAGATCATCAAGAACCAGGGTTACATATCTGGTTCGTTTTTCAAGGATCTCATCTATTCGCCTTCGTCTTTTGCCGGTAAGAAGAGGGGCAATGAGCTGGATTATCTCGTCAGGATCCGGCCTTTTTTGCAAGCTCTTCAGCCTCCCTTACCATTTCGTCAATTATATTAAGGCCCCTGTGCCAAAAGTCCTTATTATTAAGATCTATGTCAAAAGGTTTTAGAAGTTCATACGGGTCTTTACTGCCACCGGCCCTTAGCAGTTCCAGGTACTTGTGCGTAAAATCAGGGCCCTCTTCTCGGTAAAGAGCATAGAGAGACAGTACAAGCAACTCTCCAAAGGCGTAAGAGTAAACGTAACCTGGCACATGCAGGAAGTGAGATATGTATGACCACCATACTCTGTAGTTGTCGGTAAGGGTCACACTTTTTCCAAACATGCGGTTTTGTGTTTCAATCCAGTACTCAGAAAATGTATCTGGGGCAAGTTCTCCCTGGCTCCTTCTATGGTTGTGTATTTTGTCCTCGAAGCGGTTCATGGCGATCTGCCTGAAAACCGTTGCAAAGATGGATTCTATCTTTGAGGCAGTAAATCCAAGCCTTTCCTTTGCATCCTCAAGGCCTTCCACTATTGCCTGGAAAACCAACATCTCTCCAAATACAGATGCAGTCTCGGCAAGGGTCAAAGGGGTATCTGCATTGAAGTAGCCCTTTTCTGCAGCAAGGACTTGATGCACCCCGTGCCCAAGTTCATGGGCAAGGGTCTCTACATCCCTAAGGGTGCCTGCAAAGTTTACCAATACGTACGGGTGGGCAGAAGGGGTGACTGGATGAGCAAATGCGCCACCGGTCTTGCCTGGAATGATGGGCGCATGTATCCACTTTCTTTCAAAAAAATCTTTTGCAATCTCTGCCATCTTCCCTGAAAATCTGGAAAAGGCATCAAGGACAAGCTTTTTTGCTTCATCCCAAGTTACACTACGTTGCGGAAGCCATGGAAGGGGAGCATATCTGTCATAATCGTAGAGCTCGTCAAGTCCAAGGAGTTCCTTTTTTAGGATATAGTAACGCTCAACAATGTCATATCTTGATGTGACTGCTTCAATCAGGGCATCTACCGTTTCGTCCTTAAGTTCGTTTGCAAGATTCATTGAGCTTATCCATTTGGGGTACTTCCTTAGCCTGTCTTCAATCATCTTGTCTGCAAGGACCGTATTGAAGGTGTGGGTAAAGACCAAAAGCCCTTTTTTTAGTCCTTCGGTAAGCTCCTCGCTGGCCTCTTGTCTTGCCTTTCTGTCTGGCATATAAAGGTCTTTTAGAACCTCTTCCTGGGTCCTGCCCTTTGGGCCGTAACGCTGATGGGCCAAGACCTTATCAAAAAGGTTTATCCAGCTTGACCGGCCAACAGGGCTAATCTCTGTAAGGAGTCTTTCTTCTGTCTCTGAAAGGAGATGGGGTTTGTACCTTCTTAAGGATTTCAGATAATGATGATAATTTGAAAGAACAGGGTCGCTAAGGAGTTTTTCTGCCTTTTCATCAGGAACATTTGCCCATTCTATCTCGAAAAATATGAGCTCCTTTGATATCTGGCTCGATGTCTCTTTGATTTTCTGAAGAAACGCCCCTGCTTCCGGATCATTTGAGCGTGTAGAAAAGTTTAAGTACGCAAAGGCACTTATCTTTCCGAGGGTCTCTGAAAGCCTCTCCAATCTTTGGACAAGACCAAGAAGGCCAGTTGGTTCAAGCTCATTTACCCGTGACGAAAACTCCTTTCGCAAAGCCTTTGCCTCTTTGATACAAAGGTCCAGATCATCTTTTATCCTTGGATCGTCTGGCCCGGAATAAAGGTCCTCAAGTTGCCAGACCACATCCCTTGTACCAGTGACGTTGTTTATATCTTCTGCCACCTTGATCTCCTTCTTTCACTTGATTTGAAACTCTACGGTTTTACCTGTTTCTGCGTCCTTGTATCTGACCACAATCTTTAAAGAACCAGGGTTAACGTCATTTGAAAAATTAACTATTATCTCTTTGGTACCTGTTTGGAGGCCGGTCAGTAGCCACTGTGCCTGGTTTTTGCCTTGGCTTATCTTTGAAAATCCTGGATTTGACCCGTTTATCTGAAGCCCTGACGGGGCATCTATGCTAACGATTGCAGTATCCGGGGCCTTGCCGGGTATCTTTAAAAGGATCTTTATGGACTGTTGCCCATTTTTTGTAACGGCTCCTGTTATCTGGCCGAAGCAGTTAAGTGGGCCATGAAAAAGACCTAAAACCAAGGTGATGATAATGGAAAGTGATAGTAGGTGTCTCAATGGTACCTCCACATCAGTGTGTTTTTTCAGGAACGAACCGTTTTGAATCCTTGTCCCAGGTGTATGATCCAGCAGCCCAAAGGGCCTCAACTTCCCGCAGGAGTCTCGTCATGCCTTTGACGCCTGAAAGGAGTTGGTATGCATCGAGGATTTCCTCGTCGTCTATCTTGTTATCGCCGTTTCTGTCTGCCCAATGAAATGGGGAAGGCGTAACATGTCCGGCTCCTCCGATTACAGCACTCACCGTTTGCTCGCTTTTCTTAATGGTAACGGTTCCCTTGAATTTTAATCTCTTGTTTCTGTTTACGGAATTAGGCATCCTTGCAATATACACAAACTTAAGATCCGATGAATCTCCCTGATAGATCCACTTTAAAAGCCCTTTTTCAAGTGATGTGTATTTGGGCACACCCTTTTCCACCTTGAGGACCCTGGGGATATCCTCCTTTATGAGAATGGTACGTTTTGCCGTTGGGGTTATGTTCACATGAATAACAATAGGGAAAAGGGAACCAGGGGCACAGTAAACAGGCAGAAGACGCATGGCACCGATCTCAATGGAAAGGCTTGATGGACGAAAGAGAAAGTAACCAAGAAAAAGCCCGGCGACTCCAAAAAGGATGCCAGCAAAAAGTGCCAGCAGCAACAGTCTTTTTGAAACCTCTTTTCTCGGCTTTTCCCCTTCTGTGGCCACTTCATTGGCTTGCTCATTGTTGGAGCCTTCTCGTTCATTGGCATTGCCCTGTTGCTGGTCGTCTTGCTCCAGTATCTCCTCAACCTCTACTTCAAGGGTCTGGGCAAGCTTTATGGCGTTTTCCCGTTTTACACTTGGATACTTCTTGTTTTCCCATCGGGATATGGTGTCTATGGTTACCCCTACTACGGTTGCCACATAGAGCTGGGTAAGGCCTCGTTCCTCACGAATGGCCTTTATTTTCTTGCTATCCAATCTAACGGTCTGGGGCAGTGACAATTGGGTCAATCCTTCTCGTTCTATCTATCTTACTGAAATTACAAGATAAGTATTCTACATCGAATGCTTTTCGATATACATCCATAGGCATATAACCCGATGTCAATTGTTTTATCAACTCCCTTCCCCTATGGTCAAGACATGACATGGGCATAAACCCAAAACCAAAAGATGGAGGTAAAATTTATGAGAAGGATCAAGATGAAGGATGGAGTAAAGGTGGTCAGGGTCGGTTTTAAGAGGGCCCTCCTTGGCACAGCTGCTCTGATGTTTGTATCAGGCCTTGCTGGTGGCTCTTTTGCTTCACCCAGCGTAAAGGTTGTTAAGGATGAGGCCAAAAAGGTTGTGGAAAAGGCACAAGGGGCTACTAAGGAGGTGAAGGATCAAGCCCTTTCAAAAACCAAGGTGCCAGAGTTTGTTGACATAAATACCCAGGCAAGTTGCCCAGATATGAAAGGGCTAAAAAAGGATATCAAACACGTCAACCATTTTACCCATGCAGCGCACATCGAAATGCTTAAAAAAGAGGGTAAGGATTTTGTTTGCGCTACATGTCATAAGGGCGTGAAGAGCGAGGAGGAGCTCTTAAAAGAAGATAAGTGTCAAAGGATGGAGATGGAGCTAAAGGAGACAGGGGGACCAGCAAAGCTAAAGAACTATTTTCATTCAACGTGTCTCAAGTGTCATAAGGAGTTAAAGAAGCAGGGAAAGGATACAGGGCCTGTTTCTTGTAAGGGATGTCACGGAAGAAAGGCAGGTGAAAAATGATGAAGATTATTGAAATAGCCAGGGTTTCTGCAATATCCCTGTTGGTAATGTTTCTTTTGTCAGGTATTGGCTTTGCCTCCGAGAAGGTGAAGGGGGATGTAAATGGAACCTTTCAAAATGAATCCCTTTGCAAGGTGGCAACTACACTGACAGGTAAAAGCAGCGTATGCAAAAAGGATGCAGATAAAAAGGTTGCATCCATCATTGCAGTATCTTTGGAAAAAGAGACTAAAGGCCTCAAGAAGGATCAGACAGTAATCATCAAGATAAAAGGATGCGGAAAGAGCACAGGCAAGATAGTAGCCGTTGCAGATGGTAATGTGACAAGTGAGGAAACAGGTGCGGTTAAGGAAGATGCGCCCCTTATGGTGTTAAAAAATGGGAAAAGCGGCCTTGTTTTCATAGAAATGTCAAAGCCCATTAAGGCAGAAAATGGAGCACATGTGAAAATCATTTTGAAAAAGAGTGCACCCAAGGTAGAAGGATGTTAAATGTCAAAGGCGGCCCTTTAGATCAAGGGCCGCCTTTACTGATTTGTCTTTTCCCGGATCTCAATGGTGGATATAAAGCGCTTAAGTTTTGGAAGTTCTGGAAAAGCCTTGTCTTCGCCAAGATCTGAAAGGCTCTTTCTTAGGTCTTCAATCTGTTTTGAAACCCCGGGCACGCCCTTATCACACATCCAAAGTTTGTTAGGCACATTATCTGAAGCCCTTACCTTTTTTGATAGGCTGATCAGGTATTTCCCTTCCTTATCAATGCCCATAAAAAAGTAATGAAGCTGGGATTTGTCCACGCAGATAAGATCTTTCACCACCCTTCCAACAAAGCCAAAGCCAGTACCGGTTTTAAAGGAAATTTTTGACAGAAATAGTGCAAAATCGTTAAGGCCAGGCCTTGGTGGCAAAAGGTCAAAAGGTGGTTGAAGGAGAGACGGTTTCTGTCTTATGACATTTTTTAGTCTCCTTATGGCAATATTTATGGAAGGATCCCCGTGTTCAAGCCACATGTCTTTGTATTTTTTTAGATTAATCACCCTCATGATAATCCTGTTTTCAGACATAAGGGCCACGTGCGTTGGAATGGCTCCCTGGACAGAAGCCGTATGAGGTGAAAAAGAGATTTGTGGGATAACCTCCATGTGCCAGGAATGAAGGATTAATCCAGGCTTGCATATTATCTCATCAGGGAATAGGTCAACATCAAACGTTCCAGATGGCCTAAGCCCCTTTTCAGTAACGTCAAATATCCTAAGCACCCTTTTAGTGGGGCAACACATGGGGTCATCATCGCCATGATCTACCATGCCAACATAGATTTTCCCATGCCGGTAAAGGGAAAGGTAGCGGATGGGAGTGCGGTCTCCAACATCAAGCCACCACTTAGGCAGCCATTTATTGTTATGGAATGTAAGAAAATAAAGTCGCTTAAATACTCCACTGCCACCAGTGTTATAGGAGAGCACCAAGGCTGCCACGTCTTTGCCTTTCCATTTGTAAGTGGCTACCTTTTCAATTTCCGCATAAAAGGCACCCTGGCCATTTTTCGTAAGCATTTTTGAAAAATGTCCATTTTCCAAGGGTACCAACCCCTTGGGTGCCTCTTCCATGGGTAAGGTAATATTTTGAAATCCCTTTGGAAATGATGTACTTGCTTCTGTTAGAAGACAGGTTGCGAGGATTAAAAGCCAAAAGGCGCCTGCCATGGTCAAGTAGTTAACAAACTTCATTTAACGCTCCCAAAACTTGTTTTGTATCTCAGAATAACCGCTCTATGGTGGTAATCAAGTAATAGACCAAAAGAGAATGTGCCAAAAAATAACACCGCCTCCATATCTTTTTCTTTTTCCCAAGGTGTTTTCATGATCCATGCCTTTTCAGGCATCACCGCCTACAAGGGTTTTCGTAAACTTAGGGAAAGGAGGACATTTTGTCTTGACATGCTTGTTACAGGTCATGTCTCATTGACTTTTTCTTTCTTGGTGGATAAGTTTTTCTACTGACAGCCCGGGTGGTGGAATTGGTAGACACAAGGGACTTAAAATCCCTTGGAGCTTTGCTCCGTGAGAGTTCGAGTCTCTCCCCGGGCACCATCCCTTGGATTTTTCAAGACATTTTTATCACACCTTCAGATTAATCCTGGTCACCAAGGCTGCCGATATAATTATTGATAGAAAACACAAAAGATAGAACTGGTAAGACTTAAAAAACTTAGGCAAAGGTTGCCCGCTGGTTGCCTGGAGAAGGCAGCAGCGGGCTTTTTATTTTACTCGGTTGAGGAGGTACTATATGAAGTGGCAAAATCGTTTTGCAACAGGTATCAAAAAGGTTGACGATGAGCACAAGATACTAATAGATATGATTGACAGGCTTGAGAAGGCCATTATGAATGGCAATGACTGTGAAGCAGCAAGAAAGGTCTTATACGGTCTCGTGGATTATGTTAAGATTCATTTTAAAGATGAGGAAGAGGTAATGAAAAAGATCGGATTTCCTGATCTAAAGAGGCACAAAGTTCTTCACAAAAATCTTGTAAATGAGGTGGCCTCTATTTTGAAGGATCTTAAATGTGGAAAGACTTGGACTGTTCAAGAACTTATTGGTTTCTTGCAACACTGGCTTGCTGACCATATCCTTGAGGAGGATATCAAGATAGGGGTGTATCTAGGAGTGATCTGATAGGCCCTATGCCTTTATGAAACTTTGTTTATTTGAAGCCATTTTACCCTATTAATGGCATCCATTATCCTGTTCTCAGGGATTTTTGCATCCTTAATGGCATATTGTAAAAACGAAATAGATTCTCTTACCTTTTTTGGGCTTTTACAAATAAGTAAAAGGTCATGGCCAGCTTTAAGGGCAAGGAAGCAGGCCATTTCATGAGTTGCCACCTTCATTGCACCTTTCATCTCAAGATCGTCTGTAATGAGAACTCCTTTGAATTTCAGGCTCTTTTTTAGAAGCGAGGTTGCGATCTTATGGGAAAAGGTGGCCGGCTGTTTTGGGTCTATTTTCTCATAGACCACATGGCTTGTCATAACGGCAGGGCAACCGGACTTTATAGCCTGTTTGAAAGGATACAGTTCTTTCATGATCAAATCTTTTTCCACATCCACCTTAGGCAGGTGATGGTGAGGGTCAAGCCTTACCCTTCCTATGCCTGGGAAATGCTTGCACGTGCTTAAGATTCCAAGTTCTTTAAGCCTTTTTATATAAAGGCCTCCAAGCCTTGCCACTCTTAAGGGGTCTTTGCCAAGACATCTTGCCTTTAGCACGTTTTTTTCCCCGTGGAGACACAAATCGAGAACAGGAGCAAGGTTCATGTCTATGGAAAATGGCCTTATCAATCTGAAAGCAGACTCAGCAAGCTCAACAACCTTTTTTTCAGGCTCTTTACTTTTTCTCACATCATCTGGTGATAACATGTCGTCAAACAGTGGAGGCCTGAGTCTCCTAACAGGGCCTCCTTCCTGGTCTATGGCAAGGATAGGATAGAGCCCATTTTTTCTGCAAAGGCGCTTTACGTCAAAACACAGCCTTCGTAGCCTTTCGGGGCCATCTGCTACGTTTCTTTGAAAGATGATGAACTTTGAAACGCCATGGTTTTTGATAAGGTCAATGGTTCCTTCATCCAGGTCTGTGCCTGGTATCGGTGCCATGAAAAGTTGCCCTATGGTTTTTGTAATATTGGATTTTGATTGTATCATGTGTCCTTCTGAATTATCCTCAGCCGTGCAATCGGATTGGATTTTACACCTTAAATGTTACAAGTACAGGAGCATCTTTGATGAATGTTTTTGAGGCCATATTTCTTGGTATCCTTCAGGGAATAACCGAGTTTCTTCCAATTTCAAGCTCTGGCCATCTTGTCCTTGCAGAATATTTTCTTCATCTAAGGGAGGGTGGACTTGCCTTTGATGTTATACTTCATATGGGAACCCTGGTTGCGGTGCTGGCCTTTTTTTTAAGAGACTGGCTTTCCATGTTTGGCTCCCTTTTTCCTGGAAGTAAGGATGAAGCATCAAGGCGTCTGTTCGTTCTTCTTCTGATGGGAACAGTTCCAGGGGCAGTTGCAGGTTTTTTCCTTGAGCACGCAGCATCCACTTATTTTAGATCACCCTGGGTTGTGGTGGGCACCCTTTCTGGCGTGGCCTTGTTACTTTTTTGGGCAGACAGGAAGGCCTTACAAAAAAAAGATCTTGATCATATCGGCCTCCGTGAAGGCCTTCTTATAGGTGTTTCTCAGGCCCTTGCCATTGTTCCCGGGGTTTCAAGAAGTGGTATAACCATGACTTGCGCCCTTTACCTTGGCCTTACCCGTGAAGCAGCAGCCCGTTTTTCATTTCTCCTTTCTGCACCAATAATAGCAGGGGCTGGCCTGTATGAGACCGTCAAACTGGCAAGACACGGGTTTGCCGGCGTAGATTCAAATTATCTTGTTGGTTTTTTGGCCTCTGCCATATCCGGCTATTTGGTTATTGCCTTCTTGATGAATTACTTGAAACGGCATACATTTATGCCATTTGTGATCTATCGGCTCATACTTGCGGCAGTTGTTGCATTTATACTGATTTTTTAGGGTGTTTTAAATATGCAAAGGGTTTTGTTAAGCATATTCCTTACTTGTCTCATTTCCTATCCTGTTGTTGCAACAGATTGTAATGCCAAGGGGCTTTCTTTCATCAAGAAAAGCGTTGTTTTTGTCTCAAGCACCACGACAAAACCAGATGATGTCACCCATCCTGTAGTGCATAAGGGCCTTGGTCCTGGCTTTATATATGATAAGAAGGGCCATATCGTAATAGAGTCTTCTTCCATATCTGACGTGCATTCCATTGAGTGTTCAGTTGGAGCCCTTGGTTATTGGCCTGCAGTGATTCTTGGAAAAGACCCGGTTACTGGCATTGCGGTCTTAGAGATGAAAGCACCGTCCAGGGTCCTTTCTGCCCTTAGTCCTGTTTCAGCGCAGGGGCGGGTTGTGGCAGGTTTTGGTGACCATATCTTTGCTATAGGGGTGAATCCCGATGGATCTCCTGCCATTTTTCCTGGAACTGTTTCTTCTGCCCTTCGTCCAATCGGTCTTTTGGGTGGAGGTGTGGAAAACCTCATCCAGACCACCATTTACGTGCACAGGGGGCTTGATGGAGCACCAGTATTTACTAAAAGTGGCAGTTTCATAGGGATGGCTGTCAAGACTGCCGAAGAGCCTCCTCCTAATGTTGGCTTTGTGCTTCCAAGTTCTGTGGTCAAATGGGTTGTTGACACTATTATTGAAAATGGCCGGGTGACAAGGGCCTATCTTGGGGCAGAGGTTGCCAATGTTGATTCCACCCTTGCAAGGCTGTTCAATTTGCCGGTTGAAAAAGGGGCCTTGGTTGTCAGGGTTACTCCTTCAGGTCCTGCAGCCAATGCAGGTCTTATGGGATGCAAAAAGAGTCTGAGGCTTGGAAACAGGCTCTATCCTATTGGGGGGGACATTATTGTTGCCGTTGACAGGATACCAGTGTCTTCAGGTAAGGCCCTCATGGAAATTCTAAACCAGAAGGGTCCAGGGAAAACCGTACTTGTTTCCTTTTATCGAGATGGACGACTTAGGCGCACAAATGTGATCCTTGGAAAGCGTTAATCGCCCTAACGAAGATCCTGTTAGTCACGGTGTCATGTAAAAATGAAATTAAGAGATTTTTAAGGATTTTTTTAGATTTTTAATGAAGGCCCTATTGTTGAAAAAGTTATTTTAAAATATAATGTGCTGATATTTATAAATTTTTTCTTGAGCAAAAAAATCCAGAATTCACAGTGTGTTAGATTGTTATTATCAAAATATTACGAAATCTTGCGAGGATAGGGTGTTGTTGAAAAATATTTGGTATAAAATCCCTATTTCCAAATAATCTGCTTTGACAGTCAAATCATGGCCAATTAAAAAATAGGGCAATTTCCTTGGGGAACAAATTTTTTAACATATGCTCAAAAGAGTTGCTGCGAGCTTGGCTTAATGGTTTATCCAGCCTGGTCCGAAATGTATGCTGTTTTTACACATCTTCAAATCTAATATTGGAGCGATGTCATGAGGGAGTTGTGGGAGGAGATCAAGGATAGGCTGCGCCAGAAGGTGTCTGAGGGCAGTTACAGGCTCTGGATCGAGCCTTTGAAGTTTGACAGGGTGGAAGACAACACCCTGATTCTAAAGTGTCCCAACCAGTTTTTTGCCTCTTGGGTACAGGAACATTATTTCCCCTATATAAGGGAGGATCTTCTCTATCTTGGGGTGGATCTGAAAATACGACTCGAGGCAGTGGAAAAGGTGAAGGAAGCGGCAAAACGCCAGCTGCATTTGCCCAAATTTTCTCCAACAGAGGTTCCACGGCCCAATCTTTGTCAGCGTTTTACCTTTGAAGAGTTTGTGGTAGGAGACTGTAATCAGTATGCCCATGCGGCCTGCTGGGAAGCGGCAAACGGAGGGGAAATCTCTGCCAAAACCATATTTCTACATGCTGCTCCAGGCCTTGGAAAGAGCCATCTTACCCAGGCAGTAGGGCACAAGCTCCTTGAAAGAAGGCCAAAGGCACGGCTTTGTTATCTTACGGCAAACGATTTTACCCAGCAGGTTGTATCAGCCATAAAGAACAACAGCCTCGATGCCTTGAAAAAACGTTTTTATTCCCAGTGCGACTGTCTTTTGATAGAACAGGTCCATTGCCTTTCTGGCAGACAGAGGACCCAGAGCGAGTTGGCCCTTGCCCTTGATCCACTTATTGATGGAGGCAAAATAGTCATATTTACAGGAAATCAGCTTCCAAGGGCCATCCCAAAACTAAGCGATGATCTTCGCTCCCGTCTTGCAAGTGGTATTATAACATCCATAAATCCCCCGGATTTTGCAACGAGAAAGAAGATAGTGGCCAGGAAGGCAAAAAGTCAGGGAGTGGAGATAAACGCAGAAACTGTAGAATATCTTGCCCAGCATCTAAAAGGGGACATAAGACGCATAGAAAGCGCAGTAATTGGCCTGATAACCAAGTCCTCCCTGCTGAAGAGGCCTATTGATTTGTCCCTTGCAAGGGAAATAATTCACGAGATAGTTGGTGAACCAGATACCCTTACCGTCTCAAAGATAACGGATCTCATCTGCTGTCATTTCAGCCTTAAACCAGAGCAGATCAGGTCCCGATCCAGAAAGAAGGAGATCGCCCTTCCTCGCCAGATTGCCATGTATTTTTCCCGCAAGTACACGGACTCTTCCCTTCAGTACATTGGCAGGCAGTTCAACAGGGATCATGCCACTGTTCTTCACTCTGTAAAAAAGATAGATAATCTTATAAAGACCTCCTCCAAGTTCAGAAGCCAGATAGAGTATCTCAAAAATCAGGTGGAGAAGCATAAATGGCGCTAACTCCACATGGCCTTGTTTAGGAAATCTCATCTTGAAAAGGGCCTGCTTAAAATTGTGGGCCCATCTGGACTGCTAAGTAGCAGGGAAGACAGGCTCTGTTACGGATTTGATTCAAGTGGCCTTGAACAGGAGCCCTCCCTTGTCGTCCTTCCAGACGACCCCTTACAGGTGAAAGAGGTGATAAGGCTGTGCTCCAGACTTGATGTTCCCATAACACCTCGTGGGGCAGGCAGTGGAACAACAGGTGCGGCAGTGCCTGTATCTGGGGGAGTTGTCCTTTGTCTTTTAAGAATGAACCGTATCCTTGAGATAGACCCTGTTGAGATGATGGCCCGGGTCCAGCCAGGGGTGGTAACAGGGGTTCTTCAAAAGGAGGTTGAAAAGCAGGGGCTTTTTTACCCGCCGGATCCGGCAAGCCTCAACTTTTGCACTATTGGTGGCAACATAGCAACTGGTGCAGGTGGGGCTCGGGCCGTAAAGTATGGTGTCACCAGGGATTATGTTAGAGGGCTAAAGGTTGTGCTTGCAGATGGCTCCATGATAGAGACAGGCAGTGCCACAGCAAAGGGGGTGGTAGGTTATGACCTGACAAACCTTTTTGTCGGTTCTGAAGGTACCCTTGGTATTGTGGTTGAGGCCGTCTTGAAACTACTTCCAAGGCCGGTGGCCTATGGCACTGTTGCAGCCTTTTTTGAACGGATAGACCATGCAGTTGACAGTGTAACCTGCCTTTTTAAGTCAGGGCTTTTGCCCTCGTGTGCCGAATTTCTTGATGAAAAGACCTTAAAGGCAGTGGGTGCAGAGCTTCCCATGGAAGTGCCTCCTGATGCGAGGGCTTTTTTGCTGGTCGAGGTAGACGGTGATGAGGCCTCAGTCAAGAAAGGTCTTGGACTTTTAACTGCCTGTCTTAAAAAAGAAAAGGCCATCTCCTTTTTTGAAGCAAGCACTTCCAGGGAAAGACAAAAATTGTGGCAGGTGAGAAGGGGGGTTTCTCCTGCCCTTAAAAGACTTGGATTTGAAAGAAAGATTAGTGAAGACATCTGTGTTCCAAGAAAGGCCATAAAGGAAATGCTACTCTTTCTTAAGGGCCTGGAAGAGCATTTCCCAATCAATATATTTTCCTTTGGCCATGTGGGTGATGGAAATATCCATGTAAATCTGCTATTTAATTCTGATGAGGTTTCGGAGGAGGATACATCTTCGCTTATTAAGGCAATAATGAAAAAGAGTGTTGAGTTGGGGGGGACCATTTCTGGAGAACACGGAATTGGCATCTCCAAGATGCCCTACATGGGCATTGAGCTTTCTTCCAAAGTGATAGAGCTTGAAAAAGATATAAAAAAGGTCTTTGATCCAAAGGGAATATTAAATCCAGGCAAGATCTTTGAGGGTTAGTCATGCAGGTATCGGCTATCATAGCAGCAGGGGGTTCTGGCACAAGGCTTGGTTATCAGGAGCCAAAGCAGTTTCTCGACCTTCGGGGCAAGCCCATCATTGCATGGAGCATGGAGGCCTTCTCCAAGGCTTCCGAGATAGGCGAAATCGTCATTGTTGCACCCCTTGAACATTTGGATAGGGTGACGGATTATGCAAAGTCCTTTTGCGGCCAAAAGCCCTTCAAGGTGGTTCCAGGAGGAGGCACAAGGCAGGAGTCGGTGAGAAACGGCCTTGAGGCATCAGCCTCGGGCATCAGTTATGTTGCGGTTCATGATGCAGCAAGGCCCTTTGTTACACCAGATGAGATAGATTCGATATGTCTTATGGCAAAGGAATTTGGCGCTGCCATACTTGTTCGAAAGGTAACCGATACAATAAAAGAGGTACAGGAGGACATAATCGTCAGAACCCTTGATCGCTCAAGGCTTGTTGCGGCCCTTACTCCCCAGGCATGCAGAAAGAAGGATCTTATTGAGGCGTACGAACTTGCCGCCACAGACGGGTTTGTGGCAACAGATGAGGCAAGTCTTCTGGAGCATGCTGGAAAAAGCGTTGTGGTTCAGGTAAGCGAGTCCATAAACTTCAAGATAACCACAGAGGCGGATCTTAAAATGGCAAGGGCAATAGTCGAGTCCTTGATGTAGGGGAGTTGAGATGGAGTGCAGGGCAGGCATTGGCTATGATGTGCATAAACTGGTATCAGGGCGTGACCTTATCCTTGGCGGCGTAAAGATAGACTATCACCTCGGGCTCCTTGGTCATTCAGACGCCGACGTGCTTCTGCACGCCATTTGTGATGCAATTCTTGGTGCTGCTGGCCTTGGAGACATAGGCCAACACTTTCCTGATTCAGATCAAAGGTACAAGGGCATCTCTTCCCTGTTGCTTCTTGGAGAGGTGGCAGGCAAGATCAGTGACCTTGGACTTTCCGTAAACAACCTGGATGCTGTAATTGTGGCACAGGCCCCAAAACTTGCCCCGTACATAGCCGATATGAAAAAGAATGTAGCTGCCACCCTTGGCTGTGACAAAGGGCGCATAAACATCAAGGCAACCACAACAGAGGGCCTTGGTTTTGCAGGAAAAGGAAAGGGAATCGCTGCCTACGCTGTGTGCACA
>Ga0256833_1002027_pt1 | contig 14590 bp, 11 predicted proteins | sample 356284metaG_FD_190535 | JGI IMG/M metagenome (GOLD analysis project Ga0256833, IMG submission 190535) | Hydrothermal vent microbial communities from Mid Atlantic Ridge, Atlantic Ocean - 356-284 | ecosystem: Environmental > Aquatic > Marine > Hydrothermal vents | place: Atlantic Ocean: Mid...
TTTTTTAATTTTAATGTATTATAACATAAAACAGGATACAAGTCAAGTAATTCCGTGCCTACAAATATTCAAGATATTTGTCTATAGTTCCATTTTAGCAGTGTTTTGGGGGAATTTTGTGGAGAATGTCCGCTATATACACCTATTTTAGAGAATCTTAAAAATAAATGTAAACTATTACTTGACACTATTTAATTTTTATGTTATACTCTCTTAAATGAAAGGAGATAACTTGAAGCGTATTAATATTATATCAACAGGAAAAGCACAGCCTTTAAATATAGTTACTGCCTCAATGGTAGATAAACAGTGTGGCTTTAAAGAGGGTCAAACCATGAAGATAACTGGGCTTGAACAGAGGTTTTTTTTAAAAGATGAACTTTCAGATGATCTTCTTCGTAAAGCAGTAAATCAAGCTCTTGAAAAGGCTAAAATAACTATTGACGATATAGATTGTATTATTGATGCATCGGCTACGATGCAACAGGCTATTCCTTATAATGGGGCATGGGTTCATAGAGTTTTAGAGGTTAAAAGAAATATTGCAACATTTGATATTAACATGACTTGTCTTAGTGCATTGCGTGCTTTTGATGTGGCGTCTAACTTGTTTGATGCATACCCTACTATATTAATTGTCACTTGCGACATTGGTTCGGCAGGTTTAGATTGGTCACACATTAGAACTGCTGGTATCTTTTCTGATGGGGCATCTGCTATGATTCTTTGTAAGTCAAATAGTGGTGGTATTGTTGTCTCTAACTTTGAAACTTATTCACAAGGGTATGAGTATTGTCAAATTCGTGGTGCAGGGGTTAAGAATGCTCCTGCAAACTATGTGGGCGACTACAAAGAGGTGGGTTACTTTGAGATGGATGGCAAAAGGCTCTTTAAATTAAGTGCTAAAATATTGCCAGATTTTATTGACAGAACACTAAAATTAAAGGGCTTAACATTAGATGATATTGATTGGATAGTTCCTCATCAAGCGAGTCAAGCGTCATTAAATCATATTGTTAGAATGTTGAAAATTGACAAATCTAAACTTATAGATATTTTTCACAATCATGGCAATCAAATTGCTACCTCTATTCCAACAGCACTTCATGAGCTTTTTATGACTAAAGATTTAAAGTCTGGTCAAAAGGTGATGCTTATAGGAACTTCGGCAGGTGTTGGCTTGGGTCTTGTAGTTTGGGAAGTGCCATAATGAAAGCAATAATAACTGGAGCAACAGGTGGTTTGGGGCGAAACCTTGGCGAGTTTTTAAGCCAAAAAGGGTGGGAAGTTTTGGCTTTTGGACGCAATGAGAGCATAGGCAAGGCGTTGGGATATAAATTTAAATCTTTTGATTTAAGCAATGAAAAAGCGTCACTAGAGGCATTTGAGAAGGCAGATGTGGTTTTTCATTGTGCGGCAAAGTCATCGCCTTGGGGAGAGTATGAAGATTTTTATAGAGACAATGTGACTGCCACAGCCAATGTATTAAAGGCGATGGAGCAGTATAGCATTGTTAAACTTGTGCATGTTTCTACTCCTAGTATCTATTTTGATTTTACAGACCAAATAGAGGTTGAAGAGTCATATTTGGCAAAAAAGTTTGTTAATGCCTATGCTAAAACAAAATATGAAGCCGAAAAGTTGGTATTAGCTTCAGATGTAGATGCCACTATTATACGACCTCGTGGTATTTTTGGAGAGTATGATACGGTGCTAATTCCTCGCTTAGAAAAAATTGCACGAAGGGGCTTTTTGCCACTCGTAAAAGATAGAGATGCATTGGTAGATGTAACTTATGTTGGTAATGTGGTCTATGCTATGTATTTGGCTGCGACCACAGAGATTCCTGATAAATTAATTTTTAACATTAGTAATGGTGAGCCTTTAAGGGTCTCTAAACTGTTTAAGATGATAATGGATGCACTTGGTAAAGAGGTAAGGTTTAAGCATGTGAATTATAGGGTTATGATGGCTTTAGCTACTACTTTAGAGTTTTTTAGCAGAACTTTACTCAAAAAAGAGCCAATGATAACCAAATATGGTGTGGGGTTAATATCACACTCTCAAACGCTAAATTTAGAAAAAGCAAAAAATATTTTGGGTTATGAGCCTATCTACACCATTGAAGAGGGGTTAAAACGCTATGCAAAAAGTAGAGATTAAATTATTTAGTGTAGGTTACTGTAAGCATCCAGAGTTTATGGTTAAAAGAGGTGGGAGTTTTAGATCTATTAAATTCCCTGCACTTGTGGCAAAAATTAAGTATGAAGATAAAAACTTACTCTTTGACACAGGTTATGGAACACACTTTTTTGAGGCTACAACAAAGTTCCCTGAAAAGATTTATGCACTCATGACACCTGTTACGCTAGAGAAATCTCTTTGTGATATGATAGATGAGCCAATAGAGAGCATTTTTATCTCTCATTTTCATGCCGACCATATTGGTGGGCTTAAAGATTTTTCAGAAGCTAAACTCTACTGTTCTAAAGAGGCGTATGATATTGCAATGGGAAAAAAGTCTCGTTTTTCAAAAACAAAAATGGGCATTTTACCTGCACTATTGCCCGATGACTTTGAAGATAGATTAACTTTTATAGAAGATTTACCACAAGTAGATTTGCCTGAATATTTAGCACCATTTACTAAAGGTTATTTATTAGAAGATAGGTTTTATGTTATAGAGCTAGATGGTCATGCCGAGGGTCAATATGGCTTAGTGGTAGAAGATACCTTTTTTATAAGCGATGCCGTTTGGGATATTGAGGCAATTACCAAAGGGGTTAAGCCAAATATCTTGACACATATCATTTTTAAAGATGCTAAAATTTATTATGAAACGATTGATAAGCTAACCCAACTATATAACAATAACCCCACTTTAAAAATAGTTCCTACCCATTGCACTAAGACACACAGGTGGTATGAAAATGTTTAAAAAACTGCGTATTGTCAAAGAGTTTTTAGGGGTTAAAAACTTCACTTCAAAAGAGGATTTAGAGCGTTATCAAAAAGAGAAACTAGAACAAAGATTGACTTCTCACGGAAGTGAGTTTTACCCCAACTCCAATAAATTAGAAGATTTTCCAATTATTAATAAAAAGATATTTATGGAGAATTTTGATGCTATTAATACCGTCCAGATTAAAAAAGAAGAGGCGTATAGAGTAGCTATAGCTTCTGAGCAGAGTCGAGATTTCTCTAGTAAAATTGGTAATATTTCTGTGGGTTTATCTTCGGGGACAAGTGGCAGTAGAGGGATTTTTTTAGTTTCTGAAGCAGAGAGTGCTAAATGGGCAGGGTATATTTTAAAGCGTGTGTTACCTAGCCCTCTTTTGCAAAAACACAAAATTGCATTTTTTTTAAGAGCCAACTCAAATTTATATGAGAGCATAAACTCTCTGCTTATAAAGTTTAAATTTTATGACTTAATATTGCCTATTGAAGAGCATATAGAAGAGTTAAATGCACAGCAACCCACCTTGCTTATTGCCCCTGCACAGGTGTTGAAACTTTTAGCCTTGTCTGATAAATTAGATATTAATCCTCTTAAAATTATTTCAGTAGCAGAGGTATTAGAAGAGGAGGATGAAACAATAATATCTGAGCGTTTTTCACAAAAAGTGCATCAGATATATCAATGCACCGAAGGTTTTTTAGCTCACACTTGCAAAGAGGGAAATTTACACCTTAATGAAGATAGAGTCTATATAGAAAAAGAGTTTTTAGACAAAGAAAAGTATAGGTTTAGCCCTATTATTACTGATTTTTTTCGTTCATCTCAACCAGTTATTCGCTATAGATTAGATGACATATTGGTGTTAGAAAAAGAGCCTTGTGCTTGTGGTTCAGTTTTTACAAGAATTAAAAAGATAGAGGGTAGATGTGATGATATTTTAAAAGTTAAAGATTTAAATGATAATCCTTATAACCTTTTTCCTGATTTTATTAGAAGAGCAATTATTACGGCTTCTGATAGAGTAAAAGAGTATGCTGTAGAACATAGAGAAGATGGATTGCACATTTTTTTAGAGCCACTAGAGGTAAAAGAAGAGGTAGAAAAATCCCTTAAAAAGCTCTATACCGAGCAAGGATTAAAAGAGTTAATACATTTTTATTCTCCCTATAAAAGAGGAAAATTAACTGATAAAAGAAGAAGGGTTAAACAGTTATGAAAATTTTAATAACTTGTCCAAGAGCCCCTGTGGCAATTGAATGGATACGCATTTTTAGCAGAGCTGGGCATGAGGTAATATTGGTAGATTCTATTAGTTTACCCATTGCAAAATACTACAAGAAAACGCAATTTGTTAAAGTTTCGTCGCCTCGTTTTGAATTTGAAGCTTATAAAAAGCAGATGATAGCACTAATTGAAAAAGTAGATTGGGTTATTCCTAATTGTGAAGATATTTTCTTTTTAAGCAAAGTTAGAGATAGCATAAAAACAGATACTTTTTTCTTTATGCCAAAGAGTAAACTACTCTTTGAACTGCATAATAAGTTTGAGGTTCAAAAATATATAAATGAGTATGTTAAGTCTCCTGAAACCAAACTACTTACAGATAAAGGGCAAATAGAATTGGATAGTGAGACTATTTTAAAACCACTCTTTTCTAGATTTGGCAGTCAAGTTATTAGAGATGTGAGCAAAAAAAGTATTGAAAAAATAGAACTATCAAAAGAATACCCTTGGGTTCAACAGCAAAAAATTGAGGGTCAAGCCATTTGTAATTATGCCCTTATTTTAAATGGTAAAGTTTTAGCCCATAGTATATATCGACCTAAATATCTAATCAATGGAGCAGCTGCGACCTATTTCGAACCATGTGTAAATGAGAAGTTGGAGAAGTTTATGGTTCAGTTTGCCAAAGAGAGCAACTACACAGGGCAAGTGGCTTTTGATTTTATAGAGAGTGAAAAAAAGCTTTATCTCATAGAGTGTAACCCCAGAGCAACGAGTGGACTACATATATTAAGCGAAAATCTAACATTTGAAAAAAACACTTTTAGCTATAAAGGAAAAGAGAGCTTTAGTGGTTATAGAGTTGGGGTAATGCTCTATGTAATGTTTGGATTTAAAGCAATGCTAAATGGAGAGTTCAAGCAATTAAAAAAAGATTACAAACGAGCAAAAGATGTTTTGGGTGGTCTATCTATCTTCGCACAAGGAGCATCAATGCTTGGCATATTCAAGCAATCTATTGCTTACAAAACAGACTTAACAACAGCAAGCACCATAGATATAGAGTTTAATGGATGAGTTATGCTAAAGGTATTTATAAAATATTTACAAGAAATATAGCCTCAGAGTTAATTAAAAAGTTAGATACAAAATTTGACTTTTATGAGATAGATGGTAGTTTTATAATTTCAACCATTACCGATAAAGCAAAAGAGAACTCTTATGTTGCCTCTTTTTACACGCTTTTAATTGATTATAGTAAAGATGAGTTGCCAAAAATTGATTCTAAAGCACAAAGAGTAGTGGCGAATTTAACTATTAAAATTTTTGCTAATTTTTTTAAATATACACAAATAGATAAAGCTCAAATTTTAAATAATTATCTCTTATCAGTTAATTTTTTTGCAAAAGAGTGGGAGTATTTAGATATATCAAAATTAGAGAATGTAGCCATTAATCGTTACCCAAATTATGCACTTATAATACGCTCTGTTAATAGAAAACAGAATCCTAAACTCTTTAAAAACTTAGAAAATAGTGGGTGGATACCAATTGTTGTTAAGCAAGTTTACCTTTTTGCCAATAAAGAAAAGTGCTCTAAAAAACGAGATACTAAAAAAGATATGAAACTCTTAAATTCAAAAGATTTTATCTATGAAAAACTTGAATATAACAATAAAGAGGGCATTGCAAAAGCCTATGAATTTTATAATGAACTATATATAAAAAAGTATTCAACACACAATATTCAATTTACAGTTAAGTATATTGAAGAGATGCTAAAATCTAACTTGCTAACAATATATATGCTTGTAGATATAAAAAAGAGTCACTATGTAGGTGTTGTTGCGTTGAGTGAAGATGAAAAGACCATTACTATACCAATGGTTGGATATGATATGAGTTATCCTGTAAAAGATGCACTCTATCGTCGGTTAATTATTTTTGGTCTAAATTTTGCAATGAAAAAGGAGAAGTTATTAAATTTGAGTGCTGGTGCACCAGAATTTAAGCGAAGTAGAGGAGGGGAGGCTGAATTAGAGTATATGTTTGTTAAAGTATCTCATCTACCTTTTATACGGCGTTTAGGGTGGAGAGTAATTTACTTTTTATCTAATAAATTTTATGCACCAATGTTAATTCGTTTAAAGTTGTAATTATCATATTGTTATAAAGCAGATAACTTTTAATAAAAGAGGCTATAATTTTATAATGAAAAAAGAGATACATGAGATACTTCAAGATAAGAGTCTTTTATTAACAGAAGCATATTTTAAAATACAGCAATTAGTTGAAGAGAAGTATGGTAAAGATAGCATAGTTTTTATTGAAATTGGCACATTTTTTGAAGTTTATGAAGTAAATAATGAAGATGAGCAAATTGGTAAGGCAAAAGAGATTGCAGAGCTTTTGAATATTCAGCTTACAAGAAAAAATAAAAATATTATTGACAATTCTCGTAAAAATCCACTTATGGCTGGTGTTCCTAGTGTTAGTTTTGAAAAGCATTTAAGTCGTGTTCTTCAAAAAGAGAAATATACTGTTATAATTATAAAGCAAGTAGGCTTACCACCAAAAGTAAAGAGAGTTGTAGAGAGTATAATATCTCCAGGTGTTAATTTTGATTATGTTGTTAATAGTGATGAAAATTTTACTACATCAATTGTTATCGATAGCATAAATGGCAACTATTTAATTGGTTTTAGCTCTATTGATGTAACAACTGGAAAATGTTACTATAACGAGGTGTATGGAACGCGTGAAGATAGTATGTTTGCGTTAGATGAAGTATTTAATTACCTTTTAGTTAATAAAAGTAGTGAAGTTATATTGACATTTTTAGATAAAGATATAAATCAAAAAGAGGTTTTAGATTACCTTGAATTATCGCATAAAAATTATCATATAAATAAGCACAGGTCAAGAGTTGCATATCAAAATGAGTTATTTAAAAGTGTTTTTGATATAGAGAGTCTTCTTAGCCCTATTGAGTATTTAGATATGGAGCAGTATGCACTAGCTAGTGAGTCTTTGAGTATTTTAATCGATTTCATAATTGAGCACGATAGCGATATTATTAAGAGTATATCTTTGCCTATTAAATTGGATATTACTAAATATCTATATCTTGGTAACTCTGCTTTGGAGCAGTTAAATATTATTACTAAAAATGGTGTAAATTTATTTAATATTATAAACTTTACACAAACGGCAATGGGTAAAAGGCTGCTAAAAGAACGACTCTCCCACCCAATTAAAGATAAAGATGAGTTAAACAGAAGATATAAACTAACTAAAGATATGTTTGACTACCATAAAGTTATTGAAGAGAATTTAAGTAGAATTTATGATGTAGAGCGACTAAGTAGAAGAATTAATCTAAATAGATTACACCCATTTGAGTTGTATTATCTATTTGAGTCTTTAAACGCAATTAAGAGTGCAGTTGAATTTATGGAAGATTATCTATTTTTAGAACCACCTTGCAGTAGTGGTGATGTTGCTATTTTTCTTGATACAATAAATAAGAGTTTTAAAATAGAGTTGGCTGCTAAATTTATGTTAAAAGATATCTCTACAAATATTATAGAGCCAGGTATAAACTCACAAATTGACTCTTTAGTTGAAGAGAATAAGGAAATTTATAGAAAGTTAGATATTTTAAAAGAGCATATTGCATCTTTTTTAAATGGGAGTGATAGCTCTTTTGTAACAGTTAATAGGCTAGATAAAGAGGGGTTTTATTTAAGCATTACAAAAAATAGATTTAACTCTATTAAAGATGAATTGTTAAATTCTCATATTGTAGTAGATGATAAATTGTATCTATTTAAAGATTTTAATATAAAAATACAGACAAATAGTGTTAAAATTAGTAACTCTTTAACATCTGATTTAACAGATAAGTATGTATCTAATTTAAGTAAAATTATTAGCTTAAATAAGCAGATATTTAAAGAGCAAGTAGAGTTTTATGATAGCAAATTTGGTGAACTTTTAAGAAATTTAGTAAAGTTTATAGCTGAGTTAGATGTAACAATATCTAATATAAAAGCTAGTAAAAACTACAATTTAGTTGCACCAGTTATTGTTAATTGTAAAGATGATGAAAACTTTTTAGAGATAGAAGAGCTTAGACACCCTATAATTGAGATTAATGAGCAAAAGGGTATTTATGTTCCAAACGATATTGTGTTGGGCAATTTAAACTTGGTAAAAGATGAGTTAAAAAGTAATGTTATTGTAGAGAATTCAAGCCCTAAAAATTTACTTGAAAATAGCACTACTGGGGTTTTGTTATATGGTATTAACAGCAGTGGAAAAAGCTCTTTAATGAAGAGTATTGGTATTGCAGTCGTGTTAGCACAAAGTGGTTTTTTTGTTCCTGCTAAGAGTATGAGATTTTCTCTGTTTGACTCAATATTTACAAGAATAAGTGGGGCTGATAATATTGCTAGAGGGTTATCTAGTTTTGCAGTTGAAATGCTAGAGCTTAAGAATATATTCAATAGAGCATCTTCAAATTCACTTATTTTAGGTGATGAGATAAGCCATAGCACAGAGACATTGAGTGGCTTGAGTATTGTTGCAAGTGCAATTGTGAAGCTTAGTTTTATGAAGCCAATTTTTATGTTTGCAACTCATTTACACCAATTGCCACAATTAGCAGAGATTAAAGAGCTTGATAATATTATATGTTTGCATTTAAGTGTAACATATGACAAGGCTAGTGATAAATTAATTTATAACAGAAAACTAAGAGAGGGGAGTGGAAGCAGTTTATATGGGTTGGAGTTTGCTAAATCTTTACATTTAGATAGCGATTTTTTAAACCTTGCAAGTTCTATTCGTAAAAGATTAGCTAACGATTTAGACAATATTGAACAGTTGAGTCAAAAGAGAAAAAGCAAATATAATAATGAACTTTTTGTTGCTGGTTGTGCAATATGTGGTAAAGTGGTTGATGATGTTCACCACATTGCCCCACAAAAATATGCGAATGAAAACAACTATATTGAGCACTTTAGAAAAGACCACAAGTTTAATTTGATACCACTGTGCAAAGAGCATCACACAATGGTTCATAGTGGTAAATTAATAATAAATGGTTTTGTTACAACAAGCAAAGGGCTAGAGCTACATTACGAGGTGAATGATGATAAATAGTGTTGTAAAAGAGTTTGAAAAAAGTAGTGCTAGTAGAGTTATTTATGTAACAATGTATGGCTCAAAACTATTTGGAACCGACAGTCAAAGCTCTGATACAGACTATATTGGAATATTTATACCAAGCCATAAAAGTATAGTTTTAAAAGAGGATTTAGAGCACTATAGTTACAGCACTAACGATGATAAAAGCAAAAATAGTAATGAAGATATTGACTTACAACTATTTAGCATTTACAAATGGTTTAAGCTATTGCAAAAAGGTGAAACAGGGGCGATAGATATACTATTTTCACTATTCAGAGAAGATACTCAAATTCTCAATATTGCCAAATATACAGATATTATAAAAGAGAATTATTACAAATTTTATAATAAAAACTTGCACTCATTTATTGGGTATTGCGTAGGGCAGAGTAAAATATATAATATAAAAGGTGCAAGGTATAAAGAGCTAGAGGTCTTTACAAAAGATATTGAAAAAATAGCTAACTCGGTAGATAAAAATAGTAAACTAGTTACGATATATAAAGATATAGAAGAGACTTTCAAGGCAAATAACTTTAAATACATCAGGTTTGTAAAAGCTCAAATTTCAAGAGGGGAACAAGAGCTAAAAGATGGTATTTATGTTGAAGTATTGGGTAAAAGGTTTCTATCTTCTGTATCAATAGAATACTTTTTAGAGCATATTGTAAAAATGGAAAGCCAGTTTGGTAACAGAGCAAAGGCGTCGGCTGATGGCATTGATTATAAGGCACTATCTCACGCTGTTAGAGTTATAAACGAAGTAGAAGAGTTGCTAGATTATAATAAAATTACATTTCCATTAAATAATAGAGAGTATATTAAAAAGATAAAGTATGGACACGAGAGCCTAGAGAGCGTTATGAACTATATTGATAGTAAGCTAAATATCGTTCAAGAAAAGTTAGAGAACTCTACAATGAGCTTAGAGTCAGATAAAGAGTTTATAGATAGTTTAATATTAGATTGGGTAACAAAGCAACACTAGCTTAATCTGTTTTTAAATTCACTGTAGCCAAACTCTTTTATTACTTCAATAGTGCCACTCTCTTTTAATATTGCAATAGATGGCAAATTAATTCCGTTAAATGTTGTGGCTTTAACCATTGTGTAGTGCATTTGGTCTTCAAAAATAATTTTATCACCAACTTTTAGTGGTTCTTTAAAGCTATATTCTCCCATTATATCTCCTGATAGACAGGTGTTTCCAGCTAATTGGTAAGTGTATGGTAAGATATTTGCCTTTTTAGCATCTCTAACTTCTGCGCGATAAGGCATGATAATGGTATCTGGCATATGTGCTTCGGCTGAAGTATCTAGTATTGCAATATTTAAGTTGCTGTTTTTAACAATATCTAAAACAGTAGCTACTAATACACCACTCTCCCAGCCGATAGCTTCACCTGGTTCTAAATATATTTGCAAGTGTGGGTATTTTGCTTTAAAGTTATTTAAAAGCTCTATTAAAAGCTCTATATTGTAGCCTTTTTTAGTAATGTGGTGCCCTCCACCAAAGTTTACCCACTTTAGTTTGTTAAAGTATTTACTAAATTGGCTCTCAAAGGCGTTTAATACTTTTTCTAACGAGGTTGAATCTTCTTCGCATAGTGCGTGAAAATGTAAACCATCTATTAAAGCTAGTGACTTCTCTTTAAAATCTTCTATTTTTATACCAAGCCTTGATGTAGGAGAGCAGGGGTTATATAACTCTACTGGAGCACAAGATATTTGTGGGTTTACTCTAAGACCTAGTGAGATATTTGGGTTTATCTCTTTTGCTATGTTGGCAAATTTTTCTAACTGATTATTAGAGTTAAAAGTTAAGTGGTCAGAAATTTTTGCTATTTGTTCTATCTCGATTGTTTTAAAAGCTGGAGAGTAGGTTGATACCTCTTTTTTAAACTCCTCTTTTGCTAAAAGTGCTTCATTTAATCCACTAGCACAACAGCCATCTAAATATTGATTAACTAAATCAAAGCTTTTCCAAAGAGCGTATCCTTTTAGTGCTAATAAAATATTTACACCCGTTTTATCTTTTATATTTTTTAATATCTCTAAGTTGTTTTTTAATTTATTCTCTTCTAACACCCAGCAAGGCGATGGTAGTTTTTCTAAAATTTTTTCATCTATTGAGTTCATTATTTATCTACCATTTTTATTCTTAAATTAAAACCAACTTCACTAATGTATCCACTATCTACAATAGAGTTATTTCTATCTTTTGAATAGAATATGTTTGTTGGAAATGTGTCTATTTTAAAAGCGTTACTTATCTTACCATTACTATCGTTTACGACTATATAATTTATATTTTTACTTTTCATAAACTCTTTTAGTTTTTTATTGTCGCCACTATTATTTGCAACTGTAATTAGAGTTATATCATCTCTTTTTGATAACTTTTCAATTGTTCCTAGCTCTCTTAGGCAAATTGGGCACCAGCTACCCCAAAAGTTTACGACAAGAACTCTATTTTTATCAACTAAATCTTTAACTTTTTTCCCATTAATTGTCTCTTTTTGCATTAAAACTTCTAAGCTAGAGCCCTTAACGCTTTTGCCTCTAATATAACCTATTACATTTGTTACAACTATAACAGCTAAAGCTATGAATATTATCTCTTTTATAAATTTTTTTATTTTCATTATAACCTCATTTATTTAGTAAAATATTTTCTAAATAGTATAGTATCAAAAAAACTTTACCCTCTCTTTAAAGCTATTTTAGTAAAATAAGGCAAAAGTTTTTTAAAGGTAACTAATGTCGCAAATAGAGAATATTAACGAAGTTTTAGCAGCACACAAATTGACACCAGCAGATTATGAGCATATTAAAGAGATTCTAAAAAGAGAGCCAAATTTTGTAGAGATTGGTATATTTAGTGCAATGTGGAGTGAGCATTGCTCTTATAAGTCTAGCAAAAAGTATCTAAATGGTTTTCCTACAAAAGCACCATGGGTTATTCAAGGACCAGGTGAAAATGCAGGTGTTATTGATATTGGCGATGGAATGGCAGCAGTATTTAAAATGGAAAGCCACAACCACCCAAGCTTTATAGAGCCGTTTCAAGGAGCAGCTACTGGTGTTGGAGGGATTTTAAGAGATATATTTACAATGGGTGCAAGACCTGTTGCAAATATGAACTCTCTTAGATTTGGCGATGTAGATGGTAGTAGCGACACTGCAAAGTATCAAAGACACCTAGTTCGTGGTGTAATTGACGGTATTGGAAGCTATGGAAACTGTATGGGTGTTCCAACAATTGGTGGCGAAATGAGTTTTGAGAGTTGCTACAACGGTAATATCTTGGTAAATGCTTTCTCTTTGGGTCTTGCAAAGGCAGATGAGATATTTTATGGAAAAGCAGAGGGTATTGGAAACCCTGTAATTTATGTTGGAAGCAAAACTGGTAGAGATGGGCTTGGTGGGGCTGTTATGAGTAGCGATAGCTTTACAGAAGAGAGCAAATCGTTAAGACCAACAGTTCAAGTTGGCGACCCATTTACAGAAAAACTTTTATTAGAAGCTTGTATGGAATTATTTGAAACTGATTTTGTCGTTGGTATTCAAGATATGGGCGCAGCTGGGCTTACAAGTAGTGCATTTGAGATGGCAGGAAGAAGTGGAAGCGGTATGATAATGCACTTAGATAAAGTCCCAGCAAGAGAAGAGGGTATGACACCTTATGACTTTATGTTAAGTGAATCACAAGAGAGAATGTTAATTTGTGCAAAAAAAGGTAGTGAAGATAAGATTATAGAAATTTTCCACAAGTGGGATTTAGATGCTGAAGTTATCGGAGAAGTAACAGACACAGGCAGAATGGAGCTTTTCTGGCATGGAGATAAAGCTGCAGATATTCCAGTTGATCCAGTTAGCGAAGAGGCACCAATATTAGATAGACCAACCAAAGAGCCAGAGTATCTAAAAGAGATTAAAGAGATAAATTTAAAGCCAATTAAGAGTGCAACAGCACAAGATATTTTTGAAAAACTAATTGGCTCTCTTGATGTAGTTGATAAAGCTTGGGGTTACAGCCAATATGATTCGACAGTTCAAACAAACACACAAAAGCATCCAGGAAGCTTAGATGCAAGTGTTATCAGAGTTAAAGAGAATGGCAAAGCTTTGGCAATGAGTAGCGACTGTAATACAAGATATTGCTATATTAACCCAAAAGTCGGGGCTGCACTTGCAGTTGTAGAGAGTGGTAGAAATGTTGCAATGAGTGGTGCAAGACCACTTGCAATTACAGATTGCCTAAACTACGGAAACCCAGAAAATCCAGAGGTAATGTGGCAGTTTGCCAAGGGGTGCGATGGTATAAAAGAGGCTTGTTTAGAGCTTAATACACCAGTTGTTAGTGGAAATGTATCGCTATATAACGAAACAGATGGCGTAAGTGTATATCCAACACCATCTATTGCAATGGTTGGGGTTAATGATAGTTGCGATAATGTATTGAGTGCAAAATTTAAAAACGAGGGTGATGTAATTGTTTTAATTGGCGATACAAAAGAAGACTTTGGTGGCTCTTTAGCACTTAAAGAGATTTGTGGCGAGATAAAAGGAGAGCTAGAGCCAATAGATTATGGCAAAGAGTTAAAACTTTGGGATTTAATTATAAAAGCAAACGAGCAAAATCTACTAAATAGTGCAAAAGATGTAAACATAGGTGGTTTGGCAATATCTCTTGCAAAAAAGTGTGCAATATCAAATATGGGTGTAGTGGCTAATAGTGGACTAGATAAAGAGCTACTATTTAGCGAGAGCCAAAGCAGAGCAATAGTAACTTTAGATAACTCAAAACTAGATACATTTTTAAACTTTGCAAAAAAGATTGGTTTAAGTGCAAAAGCCATTGGAAAAGTTGGAGGAGATAACTTTAAATTGGATGATATATCTATGTCTATAAGTGAATTAAATGATATCTACTTTAACACATTTAAAAGAGTAATAGAGCAGGATTTATAATGAATAAAATGGCTATTCTTGGTATAATACTAATTAATATAAGTTTTGCAAAAAGTGTTATTGCAACCCAAAATTGTGAAGCCTTTAATAACTTAAAACACTCTAAAAACTCTCATCATGAAAAGCTAAAAGTTGGTAAAGAGTATCAAGTAATGCAAGAGCAAAGAGGTAACTATTTTATAAAAGTTCCAAATGCAAAACCACAAAATAGATGGGTAGAAAAAAGTTGTTTTGGTTCTG
>Ga0256833_1002028_pt1 | contig 14590 bp, 11 predicted proteins | sample 356284metaG_FD_190535 | JGI IMG/M metagenome (GOLD analysis project Ga0256833, IMG submission 190535) | Hydrothermal vent microbial communities from Mid Atlantic Ridge, Atlantic Ocean - 356-284 | ecosystem: Environmental > Aquatic > Marine > Hydrothermal vents | place: Atlantic Ocean: Mid...
GTAAGGGCCAGAGTAAGGCTAATCAACCATGGGAACGGCGTGCGGGTCCGGCTTTTGCAGAACTCTTCGGACTTCGGCTTTGAGCCCTTGGAGCTCTTCCTAAGAGGGGGGGAAATCAAGGAGTCAACCCTGAAGATTTTCCCCAAGGGCAGGGGTGTTTTGAGGGTTCCCCCTTTCAGGCTTTTGCTTGAGGAGCCGAGGGGTCTCTACGGGGATGAGCTTATCCTTGGAGAGGGGAGGGAGGTTAAGGTTTATCCTTCCGTAGACTCCCTTCGGGAGGGGGCAAGGGTAAGGAAGAACATCCTCTTGGCGGAGTCATTCCGAAAAAGTCCCCTGTCCGGAACTGAGAGTCTCGAAATAAAGGATTTAAGGGAGTACCGACATGGTGATGATTTCAAGCGCGTGGACTGGAAGGCAAGTGCGAGACTCGGTGAGCTCATCGTCCGGGATTTTCTGAGGGAGAGCGATAATGATGTCTACATAGTTCTCGACAACACCAGGGAGATGCGGAAGGGAATAGAGCGGGCGAAGATAGACTACGCCTCGATCCTTGTCCTGCAGCTCGTCTCGCTCATCTCAAAGAGGTACCGTGTCGGACTGATAATCTACGATGAACTCAGCGCCGATGTAATCCCCCCGGGAAAAGGCTCTCCCCAGGTTGAGAGAATAAGGAAAAAGCTCTCCGTTAGGCAGGAGAGGTCCCATCCAAGCTTGAGCTTTGGCTTTGAAGTCACCTTTGGGGAGAAAGCCAAGAGCTTTCTTCGCTCGGTTCTGCCCCTGATGAAGGGGAGAAAGGGCTCCCTCGGCATCTTTGAGGCCCTCTCACTGATAAGGAACCCCTCCTACCTGATTTTCATAAGTGACCTAAGCAACCCGAGGGAGCTTTACAGGGCTGTCCTCCGGGCCAAAGGGAGCCACAGGGTGATACTCCTGTCGCCGAACCCAGTCCTATTTTACTCCCGCAGGTTGGATGAGAGGACCCTTGAGAGGCTTTACAGGGCCTACACCGAGCGCGAAGAGCTCATAAGGCGCTTCAATGCTCTCGTTCCGACCCTGGACCTTGGCCCGAGCGATTATCTCCAGGAGATAGTAAAAACGGGGGCGTTGGGATGATAGGCTTCCTGGGTGCGTTTATTGCAGGCATTGCCCTGAAGAACTACTCTCTCCTCCTCGCTCCGCTCCTGTATCCCCTGAGCAGGAAAAACCGTGACTGGGGACTCTTGGGCTACATCATCCTCCTCCTGTACTCCTCATCCAGGCTCTCCTCCACGAGCCTCTACACTTATTTCGGACTCGTTGGCTCACTGACGTACGGCCTGTCCATGCTCCTCCTCCTCGATGATGTCCTCACCGCTGGAAAATCACGTAAGATGGAACTTTCCGCCCTTCCAGTGATGCTTCTCGGTTTAATCTTTCCCGAGGCCCTTGTCGTTGGTGTAATCTTTGTGCTCCTGCTCAGGTTGGGGGTTGATAGGCGTTGGGCTATACCCCTTACTCTCCCCCTGATTTTTCTGCTCTTCAGGCGTTACCTTGACGTTTCTGGCGGGGTTTACAACCAGGTTGCAGTGGTTGGGGGAGTCACGCTCGTCCTCCTTGCCGCAACAGCCGTCGGGAGAAATCTTAAAAAGATGGAGATGTTCAGAGTGTAATAGGAGAGGCCCGGGGAGAAAACGTTTGTAGCGGTGATTCCATGAGAACGCTCATCCTGATCCCAGCCTACAATGAGGAGCTGACGGTTGGCTCGGTTGTTGCCTTAGCCAGGAAATATGGGGACGTCTTGGTGGTCGATGATGGCTCCACCGACAGGACCTCCGAGATAGCCCAGAGGGCCGGGGCGGTCGTGATACGGCACCCTGTCAACAGGGGTAAAGGGGCAGCTTTAAAAACGGGCTTCGAGTATGCCTTGAGCCGGGAGTATGAGGTAGTTGTTACCCTCGATGCCGACGGTCAGCACAACCCCGATGAGATACCCCTCCTCATGGAACCCATAATCAGGGGCGAGGCGGATCTCGTGATAGGGTCGAGGTACCTTAACGATGTGCTTGGGGTGGTCGCATGATAAAAAAACTTGAACCTACTCCATCAGATGTCACCATAATAATCCCAACCCTCAACGAGGAGGCGGGAATTGGAAAAGTCATAGATGAATTCAAAAAGTTTGGCTATAATAACCTCCTCGTTATAGATGGCAACAGTGAAGATAAAACCCGTGAGATAGCGAGGGAAAAGGGGGCAAGGGTCGTCGTGCAGAGCGGCAGGGGCAAGGGCCAGGCCGTTGCCGAGGCGTTTTCTCTTGTTGATACTGATGTTGCCGTTCTTATAGATGGCGATGGGACGTACGACCCGAAGGACATAGAGAAGATGCTCGAACCCATAAGGAGAGGGGTTGCGGAGCACGTTATAGGCAACAGGCTGGTTAACTTTGAGGACGGCGCTTTTACGAGGCTCAACCTCATTGGGAATAAGATTCTGAACTGGATTTTCCGGGTTCTCTATGGAGTTGAACTCTATGATATTCTCTCAGGATACAGGGCCCTGACGAAGGACGTCTATAAAAATGTCAATCTCCTCAAGCACGGCTTTGAGGTTGAGGCCGAGCTAACAGTTGAGACCCTCGCCAACGGCTTCAGGATCATCGAGGTGCCCATAAACTACTACCGGCGCCACGGTAGCACAAAGCTCAGCCCCCTTGGGGATGGCCTCAAGATAGGCAGGACGATAGCCGAGCTCCTCGTGAGGTACAACCCGGCGAAGTACCTCTACTTCCTCGGCGGGCTGTTCCTTCTTTTTGGGTTTCTCTCGGGGGTTTACGTTGTCTATGAGTGGTTCAGGAACGTCTCCCACAACCTTTTAGCTACAGTAACGGCGATCTTCGTGCTCGGTGGGGTCCAGTTCATGGCGATCGGCTTTGTGATGAGCTACCTCTTCAGGGTGATGGTTGAGGTCAAGAGGAGCATAAGGGAGCTGAAGGAGTAGGTGGTGGAAGGGTGAAGTCAGGGGTTGTACTAATGGGAGAGTGTGAAAACGATGGAAAGGAATAATAAACGCGTGTGGATTGACATAGCGAATACTGCGGAAATACCGTTTTTTAAACCAATAATATCTGAGCTTAGCTCTGAAGGATACCATATTAACCTTACCTGCTGGAAAAGGGGCGAAGTCCCTGAGTTATTGAATGAGATGGGATTCCAGGCCAGGGCCATTTTAAGTGACTCCTCCAACCCTCTGAAAAAGGCGTTATCTGTCGGCGCCAGAACTGTTCTCTTGAATGGACTAGCTTCCAAGTTCGATGCTGTCATAACTATGGAAAACGTTATGCCCTTGCCTACAGCGTATCTACGTGGGAAACCCTCAATAATAATACTCGACAATGATGTTAAGCTAAATTCCACTCAAAGCATCTTTCAGAAAATGGAGAACAAAGTCAAAAAATTCGCCAAATACGTTATTGTGCCGGAAGTTGCTTATGATGAGTTCGCCAAATTTTTTGGAAAGGATATACTGACTTTTCCCGGAATCAAGGAGCATATATCCATCTCTGGATATGAGCCAGATCCTAACTTTTTGGATAAGATACCTTTTAATGAATATGTAGTGGTGAGACCTGAATCGTTATCCTCCCATTATGTTTTAGAAAAGAGATCCATAGTGCCTGAACTTTTGAAGTTATTTAACAAGGAAGGTATCAACGTAATATATCTCCCCCGGAACAAGCTTGAGAGAGAACTGGCTAGAGGGTATGATGTATACATACCACCCAAGCCTCTGAACGGATTGGATCTGGCATATTACTCAAAAGCCGTGCTCACAGGCTCTGGAACGATGGCAAGAGAAGCGGCAGTTATGGGAATCCCTGCCGTGTCATTTTTCCCAGGGAAGCAATTACTTGCAATTGATAAATACTTAGTAGAGAGTGATGAGCTGTTGCACTCGCGAGATCCTGAGCAGATATTCGAGTACGTTCTGTCTTCATGGTACAAAAGAAAGCATACTCACACTCACACAAAAATTAAAAAGATCTTTGAGAGCTTTCTCAAGACAATAAAAAGTTTGCCTGTGTATTACTAAAAAGGATGCTTTGGGGGGGATAAGATTGAAACTGCTTGTAATTACTCCGTTTTATAGATGGTTCATCAAGGAATTAGTTGAAGCCCAAAGCAAATACTTGGAGGAAATTCATGTGTTGGTTCACTATAATCCTCTGACAGAGATTTCAAACTATTTGCCTTTTGGAGGGTATTTTGATCATTTAAGGCTTTACACTAAGAGAGAAATAGTTAATATGGCCGGTATTCCTTCTAAAGTCAGAGTGCATACAATAGAAACAATATATTTTATACCAGATGGCAAAAATCCCAAGATTGGAGACAAACTATTAAATCTTTTTAATAAATATCTATCACAACGGGATATTGACTTTGACATTATCCATGCACATTTTACATATCCTCAAGGATACGTTGCGGTAAAGTTGAGTAAAGAGTTTGATGTCCCTGTTATCATTACTGCCCATGGACATGATATCTACGAGATGCCCTTTAGAGATGACAACTGGAGGAACATAGTTAAGTGGACGCTGGAGCAGGCAACACACATCATTACAGTTAGTCACAGGAACGAGGATATAATAGTCCAAAAACTTGAGGTTAACGAGAGAAAAATTTCAGTAATTCCGAATGGATATGACTCTGACAAATTCAAACCTATATCAAAAGAGAAAGCAAGAAAACTCTTAGGGCTCCCACAAAACAAGAAAATAATTCTAGATGTTGGGAATCTGTATCCTGCTAAGGGGCATAAATACCTCATAGAAGCCATGAGGCAGGTGACCAGTGTTAGGGAGGATGTCATGCTTTACATTGTTGGTAACGGGCCATTAAGAGATGATATACAAAAACAGGTTAAAAAACTTAATCTTTATGAAAAAATCAAACTTGTAGGTGGAAGGCCTCACGATGAAATCCCTCTGTGGATGAACGCCGCCGATATCTTCGTTTTACCAAGTCTGAGCGAGGGGAACCCGACGGTTATGTTTGAGGCTCTTGGTGTTGGCTTGCCCTTTGTTGGCACAGCCGTTGGAGGTGTTCCAGAGATAGTAACCTCCGAGGATTATGGGTTGCTCTGTCCGCCAGCCGATCCAGATTGTTTAGCGGAGAAAATTTTAAAGGCCCTTGAGAAGGAGTGGGACGGGGAGAAGATAAGGAAGTATGCTGAGCAGTTTACTTGGGAGAAAGTAGCGGAGAAAATACTGGGGGTTTATCATGAAGTACTCAAAAACTAGGTTCCTAATACTCGAACTTGTATTCACCTCCCTGTTTTTAGCGTCCCTCTATCTATACCAGAATAGGCAACACCCCTATATTAGACCCACATCGTATTTTGTTCTCCTCGCTTTTATGACTGCTGTGGTTTTTTTACAGTCTCTTGACTGTTCATCTGGGAGTGTAAGCCGGGCTTTGATTATCTTAAATATCCTTCTCATTGCCTATTCGTTCATCCTGACTCAGCAGGCGTTATATAAGACTGTCTTAGGTAGAGACCCCTGGGGGCACATGGTATTAACCTACCAGATTGTGAAGGAAGGCCACATCCCTTCCCCTGAGAGTGCTTGGGTGTATGGTGTTTACACTAAAATGCCAGGATTTCATATCATTTTGTCAACTCTCATAAATGTATTGCACATGTCATATAAGTGGGCCTCGGTAATATTGGGGCTAAGCATTCTAACGGGTGTGGTGATGTGGGGATATCTTCTTTCAAGAACAGTTTTGGATAATAAAGAGCTGGCCCTTATAGCATCCCTATTAATCGCAATCTCTGATAATGTTTTGAGCATGACCGGAATAAATATAGTGCCAAATTCCCTTGGAGTTCTAATGGTTCTGACTGTATTCTACATTCTTTTCAGGATATTTGTGGAGAAGGAAGTGCAATATTCGTTGGTTCCCCTGTTAACAGTAGTGATTCTCATTATGACGTCCCTGTCTATTACACATAGTGTTAGTTATGGGTTCATGTTAATCCATCTGCTGATATTTATGATATTGGGCGTTTTATTATTCAGGAGAATTCCAAGTTGGGTTTTACTGTTATCCCTTTTGGGAGTGGTAGTAGCCTTTTTTGAGTGGGGAATGAGGAGCAACTATTATTTGCCTCAGTTGATACTCCTGCTTAAGTTTCTGTTTCTTGGTATTGGTGTCAAATATTATGAGAAGAACGTTTCGAATATCCCATTTTCATTGATCCTTCTTGCAAGGATCGGGATGTTGATTTACTTTACATTAGCAGGGTTTTCAATACTCATAGAAATACGCAGATTTTTTGGGAGCATTGGGAGGAGCCGAAAAAGGGTAACCTACTTAATTCAAGGAGGATTTTTTGCTGGAATTGCGCTTCCAATAACATTTTTCTGGGCCGGAATAGGGCATAGATTCTGGTATTACGGAGAAATTTTGGGGGCCCCTTTTGTCTCTAAGCTGATAGTGAGGATTAAAAAGCCTGCTGGGCTATTATTAGTAATCTTCCTTAGTTTTTTGATGTTCACTTCATCAGTGGCTAATGATGACAACCCCCTTGTTCCGCAGTATACGCTTAGAACTGGGTGGTATGACTCGGAGATATCTGCTGCACTCTTTTCAATATCCCACGAATTCCATCCTGTGTCGGATATGGATTATTATATAAATGAAATGTATGTCTCAATTATGTACTATACAAAGAAACCAAAGTTTATACACAAAAAGTCTAATATGATGACCATACGTACATTTCTAGTTACAAGGAGATATTTTTTCTGGGGAGGTAGAGGCTATGAACCCATTTATAAGAACTGCATCTCTAAAATGTTCCTAAGAGTTTCGTATATCTACAACTCAAAAGGAGTGATAATATATGAGTGTCCTTCTTGTACTCCCATATGTTGATAGGCCATATGGTGGACCTGAGACCGTTGCATATTATCTATTGTCGGGATTTAAAAATATTTTAAAAAAGAAAAAATATAGTCATATTAAAATAACTGTTTTATCGACATCTCCTAGATGCAAGAAGGTTCAACTTAGTGATAACATCCATGTGGAGTGTCTAAAAATTCCAAAACCTGTAACACTACTCTCATATGTTTATTTTGAGAAGTATTTAAAAAACTTGAACATTGTTCCTGATATTATCCATGCTCATGATATATTTTTTGCGTATTCTTCTTCTAATCATAAAGAGTATGCTAACAAGGCTATATTTACTCTTCACGGTCTAGTATGGAAGGAGAGGAAGTACTCAACATCTATCAAATTTAAACTCTCCAGTTATATTGCCGAGTATGAACTTAGAAAAATTCTTAAAAATGCCAAAATTGTAGCTATATCAAAATATGTAAAGAAAGCTCTTATTTCTCACTATAAGATGCAACCGCAAAGAATTAATGTTATATATAATCCAGTTCCAGATTGTTATTTTTCTATTCAAAAAAGAGAACTAGAACCATATCCAATAATATTTTACCCCGCATCCATAATTCCTCTGAAGAATCAATTTCTTTTATTGAGGGTTTCGAAATTATTAAAGATGGAGGTTCCTGAATTTAAGATGATTTTTGCAGGGAGAATTGGAGACAGAAACTATTATTACCTTATGAAGAAATACGTTCAAAAGAATGGATTGGGGGGGAATATTGTATTCATGGGGGAAGTTCCTAAGCCTAAAATCCTCGAACTTTGGTCTCTAGCAACAATAGGGATAATACCTTCTCTGGAAGAGACATTTTCACTCAGCTTAGTCGAGGGATTGGCTTCAGGAACACCGATGCTTACCTCCCCCGTAGGTGTTGCACCAGAAGTGATAGTCCCTGGAAAAACGGGCTTCTTTATAGATCCCCATAATCCTTATGATGTTGCTGAAAAGCTCATAGCTATTCTAGAAGATAAAGCGCTAAGGAGAAAGATCGGAAAGAGCGGGCAAAAGATTTCACGGGTTTTTCATTCAGAGAACATCGCCCTGAAAACACTAGACTTGTGGAGGTATGTATATGAGGGGCTATAGTTTTGTTATTCTATCAAACTATGGACTCAACTCAAATGGAGGGGGCGTTAAGGTTTATACTCAGAACTTAGTAAAGAAACTCCTCAGAAGGGACGTCTCTCTTTTTCTGCTTATAAGGGAAGGCATCCCAATGGAATCTGAGCGCAAACTACATTCGAACAAGTTCCTTTACGCACTCTCGGCTTTTATGATGCTGGCAAGAATTAAACCAAAATTCATACTCGCCCAAGGAGGCTGGTTCACTGCGATTCCTGCAATGATGTACAAAATTAAAAATCCCCAGACGGTCGTTCTCTACCTCTACCACACTCATTATGATTCTCCAATTAGCCTCCTTCAAAAGATTAAATATGGCATCGAGAGGCTAATTATGAACTTTGTTTTGTCCCGTTTCGATTGCGTGCTCTTTGTGAGCAGAGATTTAAGAAAGAACGTGGAAGAAGTTGGTGTTTTAACTGTTCTTCCAAGGTGGGGCATCCTTTATGGTGCTCCCTCTGTTAGAATTCCTAATAAAATGGACATCTCAGAGTTCAAAATGAGATTTGGAATAAAAGGGAGCATCTTTTACATTTTGGGACTTGGCCTAACAGCACTTCCAGCAAAGGCAAAAGGTGCCAAGATTCTTATAGACGCCCTCTCCCAATTACCGGAGAACGTTTATCTAATTCTAACCAGAAGAGGAGGATTTGTAAAAAAACTACGTGCCTATGCAGAATCAAGAGGCGTGAAAGAAAGGGTAATATTCACTGGAGACCTCAAGAACCCCCACGTTGCCACTGTTGTGGCTGATGTTTATACCCATATAACCTATGGGGAAGGTGGGTTGTCTTTGGCATTACTCGAAGTGATGAGCATCGGAAAACCAATAATAGCGAGTAAAGTGGGGGGAATTCCCGAAGCCATTAGACATCCTAAGGAGGGAATTTTGGTTGATAACGACGTCAGCCAAATTGCAAATGCTATAAAAAGTCTTATTTCAAATCCAAAGCTACGCAGAAAAATGAGCGTGATTTCGAAAGGAGCCCTTAATAAAAGATTCTCATGGGAAAAAACTGCAGATAAACTTCTACATTACTTCTCTGAGGCTCGTTAGAATTAATAAAATACCATAACCTCCAATCCACCCCCATCCAACGCCCTCAATCCCAAACCTCGGGATCAAGAGGTAACTTAACCCCAAGAATAGCACCGCCTTGAGAACGTTTATCATCACAACATCCCTAACCCTTTTCTGGATATTTAATATCGTTATCGAGAAGTTAACAGGAACTACAAAGAACCCGCCAATGACCATCAGCTTCAGCAGACCAAAGCCGTTGACGTACTCAGGTCTGAAGAGCCTAAGAACATATTCCCCGAAGAGCCACACGAAAACCGTTACTACAGCTAGATAAACGTAGCTAAAAATTAGAGCCTTCTTCAACGTTCTTTTCATATCCTTCAGCCCGTGGCTCCCCTCAACGAAGAAAGAGGTATTAATCGCGTTGGGGACGAAGAGTATCAACGTGCCTATGGCGAATGTAATGTAGAAGTAAGCCGCCTCCTCCTTACCGAGCATCGTCAGAACTATAGTCGGCATCAGGTAGTTCGGTGCAACGTTGGCTATGCTCGCTATGTAGTTGCCGAGGGAAAACCTGAGGGAATCCCTGATGTATTCCTTGTCAATTCCAAGCTTTATATCGTCTATGAATATCATCCCGTAAACCAGCCCCAGCAACAGGCCAAGCCCGAAGGAGCCGACTATTCCAAGGACTCCAAGGGAAACGAGGAGGAACAAGAAAATAAACCTAAGCGCGAAGAGAATAGCTTGAACAAAGCTGTGCTCGGCCTTTCTTTTGGCTATCGCGTAGGTGGAGATGATGTTGTAGGCAGTGCCGATCACCGAGAACCCCACGAACATAGCAAGGAATTCAATGGAGAACACTCTGCTGAAGCTTTCCGAGTTCTTCATAATAAGGCCATATGCAAGTGACACCACCAAAGATGCAATAATGGCCAGTATGAGAGAGCTCCCGATTGCCCTCTCTCTGTATTGCGGATAAAACCTTATCAACGCGAAGTTGAGGCCGAGCATGGAGACGGTGAATATCAGGTTTATAGCCGACACTATCGCCGAAGCAACACCCACATCGGAGGAAGGATAGAGTCTCGCCGCAACACTCCAGAAAAGGAAGCCCGCTATGGCGGTAACCAGTGAGGTCATTGATATGTAGATCGAGTTCCGGTAGAGAGGGCTTTTGAAGTTTTTGAGCTCCTGCCTTATGATTTCCCTCATTTCATTCCTCCAGAGGTGTTTAGGTTTCTGGTTTAAAAATCTCATCATGTTTTATTGTCTCAGGATACGGACGTTGAAAACTTTCGTGAAAGGCTACCTTCCTCAGCAGAGCGTTCTGAGAGCCGGGCGTAGCATCTTGAGCCTATGTACTATCCAAAGATTGACCCTTACTTCTGAAAGGATGTTTAATACTATGTCCTTTTTGGACGGGAGATTGTGGTGGATGATAAACTCTGGAAGGCCGTTGTGGATAGATTCGGATGTATGCGGATCTCAATTGTAAAGGAAGGCGATATTGCTTAGGCCATAGAAGAGTTAAAACAAAAGCTTTGGAGAGCAGGGAATGAAAAGGTGTTTCCACTCAAAAGAAGAAAAGAGCTGGAGTATTATCTGCAGAGGAAACTCCTGATAATAATAGCTGATAATTATGTTAATCTCCGGAGAAGAAGGCTAAAACATTAAAAGAGAATCAGAGTCATTTAAAAGGTTCTTCTATCCAGAAGCGCAGGCTTTCAACGAGCTCCTCCAGTTCGGGCGCAGTGCCCTTGGAATGAAGTGATTGGTTGAATTGCCGATCCGACGGGCATTTTTCTTTGGTTCGTCAACTTACTAATTAACCCCTCCCAGAAATCCCCTTAGATGTGATAGAACCCTAAAGTAAGCTTCAAGGCTTTCATGAATCTGTCCATCGCCTCAATGTACGGCGGCTTTCTGGGATAAAACTCCATCTTAAAGCCCTTAATTTTCTTCATCCCGTCGATTATCTCACTGGCTGAACTCTCTTTTGTTTTCAAGTGCCGAAAATCTTGTCGCTTCGCCAGTCTTTTCAGCTCACTTGATTTTATGGGTTTCACTTTAACGTCCAGCCCAGATTTCAATATCGCTTTGGTTAACTCATACCATGGGCAGTAACTATCGTTCACTATGTGGTAGACACCCCATCCCGGCCGGATTCTTGGAGGACTACCTTAGAGTCCTTGCAACGTCTCTCGTGTGGGGCTCATGGACTGATCGTTCACAATTTAAGCTTCCCTTGGTTGCGCCAATTGTAAAAATTTCTATAGGAATGCGAGCGCGTGACTTCACAAAAGTATCTTCGTTTATTCAGTGCGGATTTCCAACCACATGAACCAGCGTCAAAAACTGACGCTGAATCATGCAGTTTGAGTGATATTCGCAGGATACATTAATAGAGATTTAAACTCATTACTTAATTAGGTGATGAATATGTGGAAACCCATGGTGGACTACAGATGGTTGCTGGTGATGCTCGCTGGATTGTACAGACGTGAAGAGTTCGATTCAAAAACCGTATCCAAGGACCTCACGCTGATCATGTTCAACCTCACCGGTGACCCTAAATGGATAGAGCGCCTTCAGCCAAAGCTGGTCTCAAACGACCTGAGGCGGCTCTACACCATGGGCTTTCTCAGGAGGAGGAAGGTGGAGAGAAAATGTCGCAACAAGAAGGGGAAGGAGTATAACTGCGGTTACAAGTATATGTATCAGATAAACAATCAGGGGTGGAAATATCTTGGATTCCTCCTTCAAGAACACTTGAAGAGGGATGCACCACTCCCCAGGCAGGTGCTGGATGGATTACGGGAACTTAATGAGGATTTAAAAAACATGAGAATCTCAACATGGAAGTGGCTGGCGGTTAAGCGATTCGAAGATGGAAAATTACCGGAGGCAAAGCTAATCCTTGATACTGCAAACGAGTCCATAGAGGAGAAGTTCGAGGGGAAGGGTTACATGCGTTTTGCTGAAAGCAGGAGAATCTACGCGGCGGTTATGAAACACTGGGTGAGGGAGGTTGAACTCATTAACATGATAAACTCCCTGCGTAAAGAGCTGGAGCGGAGGGACGAGACTATTGAACAACTCAAAGGGGAATTGGAAAGATGCAAAGAACTGCTTAGGGAGTTGTCTGAGCGTAACCGGTTAGCACGTCCTTGATCCTGAAAACTCCCCTGTCAAGCACGGTTCTCTTTTGACTGTAGGTGTATCTAATTACAACGCTCCCGTTCAAGTTACCGGGCAGGATGAACTCACTCTTGCCTTTCACGTTAAACCATCTCTTGTAAACGAGCGTTCCATTGTCAAGGAATCCGTAGATTCCTAACATGGTTCCGGTTGCGTTCGTGAACTTCAACACCACTGAATCGTTTTCGGCGGTTACTATGACGTTCGGATGCTCGAACCGGAAGATTTTAATTATTCCGCCATCGGAATAAACGAGCTTGTAATGGCTTGGGTAATCGTTGGTGAACATGAGTTTGGCGAGGGTCGTGTTGAAGGCCCTCCCGTTCATCAGCACGGCGTAGCCGTAGTTCAGGTTGATGTAAACGTAAGCATCGGGGTTTTCTTTTGAAGTGAGATTCAGTTCCCGCAGTGTTTTCCCCTCCTCTATAAAGGCCCTTGCAGGTCTAAAGGGAGTTCCGCTGGCGATTATTTTGACGTCCCAGGCGTTCCCTTCCTGGGAAGCCATTATGGAGTACCCGTCCGTTGAGAAGACGTAACTTCCAGCCGTTCCTGAAATTAGGGGCATCGGGATCATGGCGTACTCTGAATATGGAACCCCCGCCGTGTTGACTACTGAACCGAACTTCATTACGGTGTCGTAGGAAACGATTACGTAATCAACACCGAGGTTCATCATGCTTTTCTCGGAAACTTTACCCAGGTAATACTTTGCCACCCATCCGTTTGGGCTCCCCTGCGCAACGGGTGCTCGTTCGGCGAAATAAGTCACCCAGTGCCCCTGGTCCCACCAGGTCAGGACGACGTCGTTTAAGTTGGAGCTTTCTTGGAGATATGTCAAAGCTTCCTCCCAGTGTTCGTTGGTAATGGGTTCAACCCTAAGAGTAGTTTGGAACCCCTGGTAGGCTCCCACGAGGGGTATGGATATCAGTAATCCAGACAGGACAAGTGCGGAACCTTTCTTTGAGGAAAGTTTTGGATGCAGAACCTCGTAAAGCTCGCTCAGTCCAATTCCGGCGCTCAACGCTATTGAGAGGGAGCTTATGAACAGGAACCTCGTCCACAGGATGACCATTGGAACCTGAATCAGAATGGTTCCGAGGGGGAGGAAATCGCCGAGTTTTACCCTGGATGGGGAAAACCTCAGTGCAAAGAGGGGGATTAATGGGCCGATTATCCCATAGGCGGTCCACCAATCTCTAAATGACGTCCTCTGCGTCTCCGCTATGGGCACATGGGGAAAGAGCCTCCTAATAACTTCGTCCATTACCCCATAGTAGTGCCAGATTGCAATCCCGGCGAGTGCTACAAAAAGGACCACTATGGCTGCCCTCTTTCTTCTTCCCCTGATGGTTCTCGCGAGCAGGAATAGAAGGACAATAGCGATCATGGCCAGGGGAACTGCGTACTTCAGGTAAACCAGCAGGAATGTGTCTTTTATCCACCCGAAGCTTAATCCGAACTCTCCGGCGAGTTTTTTGCCCAGCCAGCGGTTGTAGCCGACCATGCCGTAGCCAAGGAATCCCCCGAGGGAGTTTGCAATCACCGCCCCGAGGGCCGTTGAGGCTGTTAGAACAAGGGAGTCTATCAGATGATCTCCTCTTTCGAGGAGAAAGGCTCCTAAGGAGAGCAAAACCGCGTTCGCTAAGAGAAACGCGAATATTGGGTAGTAAGCCTGCCAGAACATCGCCGAGAGACCGCTTGCAATGGCGGGGATAATGTAGAATGCAAACCTCTCGTACTTCCACCTCCTCGACTTCCACCTCAGCCCGAGGACAGTTCCATATAGTGCAACGCTGTACCAAAAGAGCATATAGTTGTCACCCCTGTAATAGCCGGCCATCGAGCGGAAGACGTGGCCAAAGCTCACCGCCAGGAAGAACGCTGAGAGAAAAGCCTCCCTTCTACCGTAGAGTCTTAAAATCGTCAGATAGAGGAACACCACCGTGAGAACGCCGAAAATGACGGGGGTTAATCGAAATGAGTTGTAAAGGGAAACGCCGAAAGGTTTCAGAAGCCCGTATACAAATGACGGCGTCATCCAGAGGCCGAGGGGGTGAAAGAGTTTTACCTGAAAGCCCCATGGACCCAAAGCGTATGGGAAGAAGTTTACCCAGCCGTGGGTCAGGGCGTAGCGGATGTAGGATAGGTGAAAGTATGGATCGTAGCCGAGGAGGTATTTGAAACGCATTGGAAGCAGCCTAATAGCTGATGATAAGAGAATAATGAGTGGAAGGGCGTACTTTGGGGTAAGAACCAGAGCACCGACCATAGCAGATCTTTCCCAGAGGTCTT
>Ga0256833_1002029_pt1 | contig 14587 bp, 20 predicted proteins | sample 356284metaG_FD_190535 | JGI IMG/M metagenome (GOLD analysis project Ga0256833, IMG submission 190535) | Hydrothermal vent microbial communities from Mid Atlantic Ridge, Atlantic Ocean - 356-284 | ecosystem: Environmental > Aquatic > Marine > Hydrothermal vents | place: Atlantic Ocean: Mid...
TCTTACTCGAAAATATGATTGATCCCGATAACGCACCTCGCATCATAAGATTTGTAGTTAGAGTAATCAATGACCAGCTCAGTAAACGATTAGGTAATTCCTATACATCTTTTGCATCATCTTTTAAGATTATTGTTTCAAGAATGAATATTATCAGGAGATTCATTGTTTGTGCTTTAACAATTGTTTTTCAAATATTATTTGGCATTACAATTTATCTACTGGGCTTTAATGTTTACAACGTAAGTATAGCGGATGCTATAATTGCTTATTTCTTAGCCATAACAGCTAGCGCTCTACCTACGCCCGGTGGAGCTGGTACAATGGAATACGGTCTATCTATAACTCTTCCTCCAGGACTAGTTATTCTTTCACGCTCATTCATATATTATGTGACTATAATTATGGGGATTATTGTCTTATACCATAGCGGTATAAGAGAAATTATTGAAAAAAGTACCAGGTCTTGATAAGTTTGCATAAAATATTTTTAATTAACCAATATAATAAGTGTTTAAAGTAAAATGAGTTGATATAAAATGTCAAGTCAGATTTACTCCAAGAGTATTGTCTTGCTGAATTTGTCAGGATTTGATCTTATTGTGACTCCGGAAGTTGAAAACTTTATCCCCGAGTTTTGGCACACAAAAAAGACCGATGAATGGCAATACATAATACTTCCTAGGCGATCGGTCAGTTTTCTCCAAGTATTCAAGATATTGTCAGACAATTGTTCAAGCAAACTTTGTTATTCACGCATATTCTTCTACGAACTACGAGATAGACCTGTAGATTTAGTCTTAGAACCCATAGATACTAAGACATTCATCTTATATGGTTCAAATCCTCCATTCAAACGAATAGTCAGAAGAATACTTGCTAATCCTAAATATAGCAATACAGTTATGTTCATCGCTAAATTCAATGAGACAAAATATGATAAATACAGGAAGTCTGTGACAATAGCTCGTCGCATATTCATGGAATTATCGCCAGTAACAATCAGTAGGGGGCTAGGCAGGTTATTGGGTGTAAAACTTGAAAACATAGGCGGCCGTATGAAAGTAACCCTATGCGTTAGCAGGGAAGGGATAAAATCTACTGAGACTATGGGGGGAGTATCAGTTGATATAAGAAGTATAAATCAGTGTCTTTAATACGGAGCCCTACAAGTTTTATCCTTAACGCCATCCATTCTCACATGGGTTCACAGTAGATTATTAAGTATTATTGATTAAAGGTGTCTAGTTTATGAAGGAAATAAACATTGTTTTACACACCACTAGAACGAGTCACGGGATAGTATTAGATAATATAGTTGGATTCGCGATTGAGTTACTTAGGAAAATATATGGTTTATCCATCGTATATAGCGTTCTTTATGATAATCCTGATATACCTTACTTAATTGTAGACAATATGCCTCCACTTTATCTGTACGAGCCGCCTGAAATTGATACTCTGATCAATATAGTAAGAGCCGTATATGATATTTATAGCATTGAGTCAATACATAATGAAAGACTCGTGCCAAGTGAGATCTAGCTAGAAATTATTCGTAATTATAGTAGTTCCATATTAGCACCTATCTCGTAGAATGGACATTTATCCCAATAGAGGGTACATTTCTTGACAGTGCTTCTAGTTATGTATCTTTCAGTTATATAACAATAGGCTACATACATGTTGTCGCCGACTTTTATCAGTTTATAAAATGGGCAGTCTGAGTTCACAGGCTCCGACAATACGTGAACTAATGGATAATAGCCTTTACGGATCTCGACGCCCAAAGCCTCTGCAAGTCCTTCTTCATGGCCAGGTTTCTCGTGGAGTGGGCATGATGTGAATTTATTTGTTAGACAAATATCTTCAACTACAGGCTCAGGTGAAGGACTACCATATTTTGCAATTGTTCTTCTGCTGTAACATAATCCACTATTGTACCAAGGACACTTAGGCATGCCTAATCCCTTGCTGATTCCCTATTAGACCCGTCTTTTTAATAGACTGTCATTGTCTAATATTCTTTTACAATTATTAAACACTTATGGATTTATGTAAAAATATTGCTGGATTTGGACTCTGTATAAGGGTATTTGAGAAAAGCTATATTTAGAGATAATGTGTTATAAAATACCATGCAGAATATATCAGTTATATTAAAGTATGGATGGTGAAGAACATGAGCATGCAGGAAAAAATCAATGAGATGGCTGAAGAAATAACAATTGATTTGTCACATATACCTTTGAGGCCAACAAGCAAGAAAGAGATACAACAGCTTGAGATGGCGCTAATTATAGCAACGTTATACTCGCCTGAAGTGATAGAATTAATCAAAGATCCGATTGAGCGTGCAACATGGGTTGATAGTCTCGCAGTTGCTGCTGCCGCTTTAGCACGATATAAGGCGGGCTACTCGATCAGGCAGATTGCTGATGAAGTGGGAAGAAGTGAAACAATGATAAGGGCTCATCTTGGCGGTAAGACAAAGGCTGGAAAACTAGTACTTCAAACATATGAGAAATTAAAGCGTGGCGAGTTAAAAATAGTTGTACCGTTCTTAAGAGTGCCAAAGACTATGGTGGAAGCTGACTTACAGGCGATGCGGGAGGAAAAGAAGAAATTTGAAGAAGAGCTAAAGAGAACGAAGGAAGAACTAGAAAACCTGCAGAAGCAATACGAGGATCTCAAGAACAAGTATGGTCAGCTGATACACGAGAAGCAGGAATTAGAGGAGAAGCTTAACACGTTTACAGAAGCACTCAAGAAGATCAAGGAGATTATCGAGAACGTTACTCTTTAATCCTAATGCTTAGATGTATTTTTTCTGATTCATTGTCCTTTATCTGTATCTCGATCTTTGATATGTTTTGTAATTTGAAATCTTTATCCCTCTTCAATACTACTTGATACTTAAAACCATTAATACTTCCTACAACTCTGTACTCGTAGCCTTTAGAGGCGTCACTAATACTCTTTTTTATCAACTCGAATAGTGTATTTGGACTAATGTTAATTTGTTCATATGTAGCAATGCCAAGCCAAGTATTATTTCCTCTCCTCACCGTAAACTTCTGTATAATCTTTCCGTTCTCTCTATATATGGGTATCCCTATCTCCATTTTCATAGTGATCACCTCCATTCGTGAACATATTTTTCCCTTTAAATATATAGATCACAGCTAATCTCTCTATAAAATTTTTGAAAAAAGAGCCCAGTGAAGAATCATTAGATGATTATGTGTTCCTAAATCTATCCAAGAATTTTAGCCTCTTAGAAGGATGAGGATGTGAGCTAAATAATTCTTCTAGGAGACTAGGTTTAAACGACTTAACATACTCTATAAGATAATCTATATCATGTGTACTCACCATTATCGTGTTCTCGGGATCACTTATCAGTAGCATCTTCAGCTGAGAAGCCTTGGCGATCTGCGACCTCATTCTCTCGGATAATCTGCCCGTAGCGGCGAGTATCTTGACTAGTGCTCTCTGAAGATAGTAAGCACCGTTTTTGACGGTCAGCGCTGAGTGCATGTCTGCATAATATTCCCGCAGTCTTGAAAGATAAAGTACACCTAGATTCAGAATGAATGCTACGATTGTGAGACCTAAGCCTATGGCCATTATCGCGATTGGGCCCAGATCGTTTTCATCTCTACGGCCGAGTCCATAAAACCATCCCCAACGGAGCATGATGTTTCCTAACCACCATAGAATAGCGGGGAGTAGCCCTATCATCATCATTACCACGACATCCCTATGCTTTAGATGCCCTATCTCGTGTCCTATTACTGCCTCCACTTCCTTCGGCTCTAGTATTTTTAGGAGACCACGTGTAACCGCTATTCTATATCCTGTAATTATGTTACCATATGCAAATGCATTAGGTACGTCTATGTCTGCAAGCATAAGACGTGGTCTCTTGATACCGCTTTCCCTCGATACCCTATCTACGGCTTCACTAAGCCATGAGGGTGCCCTATTGTCATAAGGCTCGACATGATACATGGCATCTATTAGGTATGGGGAGATCAACCATTGTATAAAGTATATCATAGCTATTATTACGATGAGAGCTTCTATGCTTATGCCACCGATTAATGGTGATATAGCCCATAGTATAAGTAGGCTCGCCCCCGTAACAATTAAGATTGATATGAGCATTGACACGTAGAGCTTCCACATCAACGGTAAACACCGTAATACTCCACGATATCCTTTAGAATTACTCCTTTGCACCCCTTATAAATACTCAATGTTCAATCAGGATAACAGAAAACGGGTGATAGATATGTCTGAACTAGCTGTTGCAGTACTCGACCTTCAGGGCCGTCTAATAACATGTAGCTCCACCAGCTCGATGCCGTATTCGAAAATACAGAATGCAGTTAGAATGGGCTACGACATATTCAGAACCATTGATTTCATTGTAAGAGAGCTAGGTTATGAGACGCCTAAAAACGTCAGCGTGAAGACTGAGGATCTAGAGCTGACGGTATTCAGGCGTAGGGACAAAGTTGTCGTAGCAATGATATATGAGCCGAGCATACCAGTATCAATAAACAGTAATGCTCCTGCCTCCATGGAGGCCTAAATACGAGTAGAACATTTAAAATATTTATCGATCCATCTGCTGATTCAGCTCATAATGTTAAGGATTTTATTCGCATTAAACTCAATCATTCTAACAACATATTCGCGTTCAACGCCCCTTATGGAACTGATCAGCTCAATTGTTTTCCTAATAAGGAACGGATTGAGCTGAATCGACTTATACTTGTATGGGCCATCAGATTCTGTGATCATTATTTTCAGCGGGGCTTTCTCAATTATCCTCTTATGTTTTTCTTGAATAAGTGCTGCAGGATTAATACCTATAAAGTAACCCATCGACTCAATATCTTTTAACAGATCCACGGGACCGGTATACCAGTGGAAGAATGCTCTCTCTACATCATATTTTACGAGTAATTCGAATACTTCGCGCCAAGTCTTTGGGGTGTGGAGATTGTATATAAAATCATATGATCTACTTGCTTCTAGGAAAGCCTTAAAGATCTCGATCTGTTTACAAATTGTTTTGGCGACAAACAATCGATCAAGGCCAACTTCTCCAATACATTTTATATTGTTCTCGATCGCCAAGTACACAAGCTTATAGGCGTCATTAATGTTGTATTTAGTGATCTCCCAAGGATGTATTCCAACGCAAGGTATTATTTTACCTTTAAACTTTTCCCCAATCTCAATATTCTTTATACTCGTACTAGGATCATCAGCAACAGATACAATCAAGATTTTATTGTTAATGAATTCGATGATAGTTTTTTCGTCATATTCGTGGGCGTGACAGTGCATATCAATGATCATGGATAACTATCTCCCTCCCTTTTCCAAGCTTCCTGTAGGTAAGATCAAATTTCTCTGTCTCAATAAATAATTCATTACCACTAGTAAACACGTTTATCTTAATGTATCCTATGATACCTTTTATGATCGATACTATAATATGATGTGACAAGAGACCACTCGTTATTAGATCAGCGAGTTTCCGGACAATATCGGTATCGCTGATGAAAAGTCTCAAGAAATTCTGTGCAGCATACGATAATGGTTTACCAGTACTGCCCGACAGGATTGTGAGCATGGAATATCGTGGCTCTAAGAATGGGATAAAAAACATGTGTGCACTGTGTCCGAGTAACGATTTAACGATCGATGAATAGTATGAAATATTTTGAAGAACACCTAGCTCTTTAGAACTGATATTATTCTCAAGAACGTATAAATTATCATCAAATTTTCTCATGTATGCCTTAGTGTGAACACAATATATCTTCTTGCCTTCTAGGAAATCCGGAAAAGACCATAGAAAACCTTTGTCTTTACCCCAGACAAGTTCTTGGAAGTTCTCGCCGGGACATATTATGTTGTCGGTAGCACTAATCACGAATAAGATGTTATATGAGGAGAGTTTATCAAGAACTAGTACGCTATCTGTAATGTATTTAGCTTCATTCATATTACATTTAACCGTATTGTTATTTACAATACAGATGTCATAATCTTCTAAATCATGCATGGTGCTCCGCACCGTATTCTTAATTTAAGCCCGATAATAATAACCTGTATGTCAGCTCGCATCGGGATGATGAGTTTGCCGATTACCGTAGCTCGTGCGGAATCTCCCGAAATCTGACCAAGGTGTTATTTGATGGGTAGAAACCTGGTATTACTAGACTATGATCTAACTCTTATGGACAACATGATTGATTTCTATGAAGCTTTCTCTGAATCTTTGAAAAGATTTGGTTGTGAACCAGTGTCTTATGATATATTTGTTAAACATGTATTGGCCGATAGTCTGCATAATCTTCTTCCTTCAGAAATACAACCATTAGAGTTTTGGACATATTTCCGGAGGATATACCCTAGTAAATCGGGCTATCCTATGAGGGGAGTTAAGCGCTTTCTCATTGTATTGAAGAGCCTGAACATACCGCTAGTTATTATCTCTGGAAGAGATTCTCATCCTCTTCTTTTATGGCTTGAGCTGGCGCGGTTCGGATTAAATAATTATGTAGATGAAATATATACAATGTTTGATCTAAGGATGTATGGCGGTATCGAAGAAGAACTATTCGATAAGAGCTGGCTCATAAGAATGGTTATAAAGAGGTATGGTGTGGAACCATCACACGCTATATATATTGGTGATTACAAGCAAGATTACATCAGCTGTTCTAAGGTAGGGATAAGATTCATCGGTATAACTAGGTATCGTGAAAGAGCTGAAACTCTCAGAAAACTTGGAGCTGAGATTGTGGTAAGCGACTTTGATGAATTATTTTGTTATCTAGACAAGATAATTCGTTTCTAATTCATGTCATGACTAAAGATAGAAGATAAAATAAAGAGGACGGAGAAAATGGTTTTTCAATACTGATCAGTAAACTATAGCCATATATCGGCCATCAGGCCCCATTGTTGCAAGTCCTTGTTCGATAAGTGTTGATAAGGCCTTCCTTATTTTGTCTTCGCTGGCAATGCCAGATAATATGGTGTGTATTTCCCTGAGATTCATTGGTCTTTCACTGATTAATTCTCGGATTATCTCTATGAGTTCGTCCTCATTAGGCGCTGTCATCAGCACGATGTCGCTATCCTCGTGAAGTATCTTTAACCTGATCTTTTTCATGAAGTACTCTATTTCCTTGTCTGTTAAGCTGATATTGTTCATGCTTTCCACCGATCTATTGATCGTCGCTTCTGTCTGGATAAGTTATATTGTATAGAACCGGATAACTTTTTTGGTAGTTTCATTGCATTGGTGTTTATGGAGTTGCCGCGAGCAGCTCTGATACTGTATCGTACAAAGTTCGCTCGATACAGTGTAAACGTTATATCGGCAGTAGCTGATCTCGTGGATGATGTTGACGTCTATATAGTTGAAAACATTGAACCATCAAAATCAGCTAGTCTATTTGGTGCCTTGAAAGCAAGATATAGTATCGGTATAGTGGCTATTTCTCTAAACACTATTGCACTGGTAGATGATAATTTCCGTGCAAAGCTAGTTAGGTTGATTAGAACCGCAAAGATGAAAGGATTCATAACCCTAGCCGGAGGCCCCCATGCATCTGGGGATCCGCTGGGCACTCTGAACAATTTAGGCTTTGACTACGCTGTAATCGGTGAAGGAGAAGAGACGATCCGCGAGTTTCTCTCAGCAATAGTGAATTCTCTTGATCCACTTAGGGTTAAGGGTTTGTTCACCATTGTTGATGAAAAACCATTATTTACTGGGCGGAGAGACAAGCATGTTGATCTAGATGATTATCCCCCATTCCCGTACTGGAGGCATCTGTATAATCCTATTGAGATAACTCGTGGTTGCCCTCATGGCTGTAAATACTGTCAGGTAAGTTATGTCTTTGGGGGGGAAATGAGACATAGAAGCATAAATGTAATCATAGAGCACATCGACATAATGCTAAGTGATGGGCTGAACGATGTAAGGTTTGTATCGCCAGACAGTTTGTCGTATGGGCTGAAATACTATAGGCGAGAACCAGCTTTGGGGATTATCGAAGAATTATTTACTCGGATCCATAATGTCTTCAAGAAGCATGGGAGAGGAAAACTTTTCTTTGGGACCTTTCCAAGCGAGGTAAGACCAGAACACTTGACGAGAGAAGCCGCGAAACTATTGTCGCGATACGTGTCGAATAAAAACATTATTATGGGAGCCCAATCCGGGAGCAACAGGATCCTTAAGATCCTTGGACGGGGGCATACTATTGAGGATGTATTTGAAGCGGTCGAAAACGCTACCAAATATGAGTTTCAGCCCGATATAGACTTCATCGTGGGCCTCCCGGTTGAAGAAGAAGAGGATCTTGTTCTAACACTTAGGGCTATCGAAAAGCTCGTAGAGCTGGGTGCACGGATACATCTCCATACTTTCATGCCATTACCAGGCACACCATACGCGTATAAGTCGCCAAAACAGGTGCCACAGTGGTTTAGGCGTGAAGTCATGAGGATCATAGGGAAGGGCGGAGGATATGGTCAATGGCTTAAACAAGAAGAAATATCTCGTAAAATAGTCAAGCTAAGACAGGAGGGGATAATACTTCCAAGAATGCGGCTCAAATAAGCGCCCGGCGTCATCACTTATTCAGTCCCGCCATAGTATATTTCATTGCCGCGTGTATGTTACTGATATATATTGGGTGAAATAAACCTATTATACCATGGATAACTGAGGGTGAATATCATGCCTGAGCTAGATGTGTTAAGAAGGATACTTAATGAGTCGAAAAAGGGGGTAATTGTACAAATATATGTCAAGCCAGGCTCTAACAAAGAGGAACTAGTTCTTGAGGGCGGCGAACTTGTGTTCTATACTACTGAACCTCCTGAGAAAGGAAGGGCAAATGCGGCATTGATCAGATACTTATCCAAAAGGCTGGGAATACCGGTTTCAAAGATAGATATAGTGAGTGGTCAGCATGATAGACTGAAAATGATCCTTATCAAAGATGTGAAATTCGATGAGATAGTAGAGCTAATTAGTAATATTAAAGAGAAATAACTACGTCTTTTCTCTTATTATGAATCTGGGTGGAGCTATTCTTTCGCTCTTACATCGTGGGCATTTGCTTGGTTTTCGCGGTTTTTTCAAGTCCTTGAACAGATAGCCGCACTTTATACAATATGGGGGCACCATGACTATTTCGAGGCGTCCATGACTTTTCCGGTTAAGTGTTTTGGCGGCATGTAGAATCGCGTCATAGACTAGGCGTCGATCACTCTGTCTAAGCCCAAGCAGAGCTATAATATCGTCTACTGTTAGGGGTGTTTTAGTGTTTTTCAGCACTTCTATTATTTTCTCGCGAAGAGTAAGATCGTCGGATATCATGGATTATCACTGGAAACTATTTCTAACAATTGAATCCTTAATATTGATTGGTGGGAAATAGATGAGTTCCGAGGATGTGAATAGACTAATCGATAAGATATACGATTACAGCCTTGAGGCCAGGGAAATAATTTCTCGGTATGCCCACAAAACGCCTCTAATAACAAGCTATACACTGTTAGGTATTGTTGGTCGTAACGTCTACTTGAAGCTCGAGAATCTACAGAAAACAGGTAGCTTTAAAGTTAGGGGGGCAATCTACAAGGTTTACAAGATCATAGAGGAGGCGCGATCCAAGGGCGAGGAGGTAAAAGGAGTAGTAGCGGCTAGCAGCGGCAATCATGCACAGGGAGTGGCGTACGCAGCCAAAGTATTCGGGTTGAAAGCCGTCATAGTCATGCCGAAAATAACCTCAGCCACAAAAGTCAATGCAACTAGAAGTTATGGTGCGGAAGTTGTTCTTCATGGCAATATATATGATGAAGCCTATGAGAAAGCGCTGGAGATCGCTCGGGAGAAAAATTACGTGTTCGTGCATCCTTATGATGATCCATATGTCATTGCTGGACAAGCTACAATAGGCCATGAGATAATGGACGAACTAGCCTCTCCTGGGTGTGTGCTCGTACCAATAGGGGGTGGAGGCCTAATCTCTGGTATAAGTATAGCGGTCAAGAAAAGAAATCCTGATACAAAGGTAATAGGGGTTCAGCCAAAGAATGCGCCAGCAATGTATAAGCTCCTAACGAGGAGCCTAGAAAATTATAGACCTAAGCCATCAATAGCTGATGGGGTCGTAGTGAAGATGCCAGGTCAGATAACGAGTAAGATCGTGGAGAAACTCGTAGACGATATAGTATTAGTAGATGAGGAGGATATATCATATGCTATCAACTTCCTGCTCGAGAGAGCCAAGATAGTGGCAGAAGGAGCTGGTGCTCTACCAATCGCCGCATTGCTCTCGGGAAAATACGCTCCACTAAAGGAACCAGTTGTATGCGTAGTCAGCGGAGGAAACATCGATCCAACACTGTTGTCAAGGATCATCATGCATGAGCTAGCGAAAGACGGAAGATTAGTCTCCCTAATAGGCGAAGTAGACGATAGGCCGGGAGAACTGGGCAAGGTGATAAAACTACTAGCTGAACATATGCTAAATATTGTTGATATAAGACATGATCGCTGGGATCCCGCCTTACTGCCATCGAAAGCAAGAGTTGAGATAATAGTGGAGGCGAAAACACTAGATGATGTAGTGAAGGCTCTAGAAGAGCTCAAGAAGAAGGGATTAAAGTTCAGGGCGAGAAGTGGGCTAGTGAAATAGTTTTTTCAAATACTCAGGAATTTCGATTAGGTCCTCAATAACATAATCAGCATATCTGCAAGCCATTCCACATGGGTTCACCGCGAAGGAGACGCCTACATTTCTGAATATAGTGATATCCCATGAACTATCACCGACATAGGCAGTCTTATTCATATGGATCCCATAATTTTCTCCGAGCTCACGCATAATCTCCAGCTTTTTGTCAGGAGGAACTCTTGGTACTCCACCTGGGATAAGCTCGTCGTCAATGAATAGCAGCTCATTATAATAACATTCACTAATACCCAGCTCGCGGCATACGCGTCTGACTAGTAAATCAACACCACTGCTGATAACGATCAGTTTAAAGCCGTCTTCTTTTAACATCTCAACTACTCTTCTAGCAGAGCTCCTTATTCTAACACCAGATAAAGCCTTGACTACATCTTTCTTCGTAATAGGTCTGCCGTAACTGTGGATCATTAGTGCTATATCGATCTTCATCCAGTCCAAGTAACTAATTAAACCCCGCTTATACAGGTCAGCGAAATAACTATTGTCTCTGCTCCCGAAGTACTCGTGTAGCACACCCCAACTGCTATGCTCAACGGTTAGTACGCCATCACAATCAAAGAACACTAATCCTTTCAAGGCTTGACGCACCAGATGTACTCATTGATGAAACGATGTTTTTGATGTAGTCTAGTAGCTCATCAAGTGTTTTCGCATTGTATTTCAATTTAATTGTGCCGGATACATTGTATGTAGAACCACCTATCTCTATGACGAGCTCTACATCGTCTAGCTTGAGAGAAACTCTGTTATCCTCAATACCTATCTTTGCTCTCGGAAACTCTTCCCTCAAATTCTCAACAATATTTTCCGGCGTTAGCGGTTTTTCCTCGCTAGCAAGATTGGGGAGTACCTCGTCAATAGCCTCCACAACACTTGGGAGCTCAGAATATAGCTTCTTGGTCTCGATAAGTATCTCCTTGAGAACGTCCAGCTTGCTGGCTGATTTAAACAGAGATACTACAAGCTTGAAGTCTGCGCTCTTCAAGTATTTAGCGAGATTTTCGGGGTTACCACCGAAGCTACTGAAATTATATTTTTCTTCGGCCTTTGCAATCATTTTTCGTACTTCGTCGATAATGCTAGCGACACTTTTATTGTTCGAATACTCCGCCAGCTTAGAGTTCACAATATGTCTCAGAAAATCCGGGTACCTCATATTTTCTCCCTGCGGTGATAAGAGTGTTGAAGACTCTAATAATGCTGACTGATCAATATAATTATGCATAAACAATATAATATCCTCTGACTATTAGATACAGGGAAAAACGAAAGTTATGGGATGCATTCGTGGCTAGACATAGAGCTCGTAAACATCGTTGGAATCCCTATACAAGCGAAGTCCAAAGATTCAGCGTCTATCCTCGTATACAGGTACCAAAAGAGAAATCGATCAGGATAGGCGAAGAGTTCGTCGTTAAGATCAATGATGTTGACGAAAAAGGAAGAGGCATAGCAAGATACCAAGGACACCAAGTAATAATATATGATGCGAGCTTAGGCTCGAAGGTACGGGTTAAGGCGATCAGAAAGATCGGTGATACGATCTACGCGGAAATAGTTGAAACACTCAGTGAAACTGATACGGAATACTAGATCTGTCACTACCAATATAACGGGGTTACTATGCAGCGCGGAGCCAACTTTATAAAACAGGTCATTAGGGAATTCGGTGTAGACAAGGTATCGGCGCTATTTTCCGGAGAACCACTTGTTTCTGCTGATGCATGGAAACTAGTAGATATAGCACGTAGGCATAAATATTGGGTAGAATATGAGGACGAGGAAGGCGATCCTCCCCAGTGCTATGTTCTTGTTATAGTCGTTGATGATAAATACATACTAGTGCTTGCAAGAAGTAATGGAGAAAGCATGGCATATATGTATGAGAAAGAAAGTGTCAACATGGATGATGCAAAACGTTATGCACAAGAGATATTCAATGAGTGCTGTTTACAGCTATTAGGATCCCCTGCGTAGATATAGTATAGTAGAAGCAGAATATTAGAATCCTAAAAACTAATATTATTTTTAAGCCGGGGAATAAAGCGTGATGTTTTATGGGATCTATAGGGTTTATGAGGGATCCCATATACAACTACATTGAGTATGATAAATCGCTGGAAAAACCGGTGATGGATTCCGCTCCTATGCAGAGACTAAGGTTTCTTCATCAGCTCCAACTATCCTATCTAGTATATCCGGGCGCTGAACATTCAAGATTTCAACACAGTATAGGCGTAATGCACTTAGCGGGTCTTTTCGCTAAGAGCTTACTCCAGGGGATTAGCAAGGAATCTGTTATAGAGGGCTATAGGGCCGAAGAACTCATCAAAGCAACACGTATCGCAGGCCTCCTACATGATATAGGTCATGGGCCGTTCAGTCATGCCTTTGAGGAGGCGATCTATTGGGCTTATGAACATAGCCTGAACATCAAGAACCATGAAGAAGCAGGGTACAATATAATAAAGAACACTGAGATCAAGGATATCCTTGAGGAGAATGGACTGCTCGATATTGTTCTCCAACTATTATCCAATAAGCAGCTCGAAGAACCCATACTCAAACTTCTAAGGAAAACTGTGAAAGAATGGATATATCCCGCTGATATACTGGATTTCCTCATACGTGATAGCTACTATACAGGTACAAGAGAGTACGGGCTAATAGACTATTACAGGCTTATAAGGCTCAGCCACGCCTCCCCCTTTGAGCCGGGAAACATAGTTTTAGAGCTAAGGGCGAGAGGAGCACTAGCCTCGTATCTTAGATCCCGTATAGCAATGTTCGAAAATGTGTACTTCCACCCAGTAACACTGGTATTCAATAAGGCTGCAATAGAACTGTTAAGAATAACCGATGATATAAGTGGCGGTATATATAAAGAAGCAATTAATTCCCTCGGAAAAGGGGATCCAACAAAATATCTCTCCCTCAACGATTACGAGGCATTGAAACTAGCTTCTAGCTATTGTGATGAGGATAAACGGATAAGTAAACTGTATTCAAGCATAGTCAATAGGAAGCCTCTATGGAAGCTCTTGTACGAGGAAAAATACGTTTTATCACCGATCAATCTGAGGGGACCAGCATCCATATTATTCAAGAGAAGAACTGCAATGGAATTCAGAAACAGGATAGAAAAAGCGGTGCGCGAGGAAATTATCGATAAAGGACTAAAGTATAAGGATACGGAGGACTTCTGGGTAGCAATAAACACTCTTCGTCCTGTTCCACCATTTCCTGTTGGTAGAATAACATTCATTGATATCTCGAACAATATCACTAAATCACTTGATATACCTCATCTCCTCGACGAGGACGGTATATTGTTTAAACTATTAATCAGAGTCTACGGCCCCGCCGATCTTAAGAAGTCTTCTGATAGGTTCAAATATGTAGAAGCCGTACGTGATGCTGTTAAAAAAGAACTTGAACCTAGCGCTTTGGGAGAAATAACCATGTAAATGCATAAATACTAATTACATCTTATAACCGATCTTTCTCAGGAACTCTTTCCGCTCCTTCTTATCCTCTTCTGTCTCAACACCGACTGGCGGATACCCGTCCACTATTCCTATGATGGCTCTGCCCTGATCGGTCTCGGCCACTATGACTTGTATGGGGTTCGCGGTCGCAACATATAGTTCTACAATTTCCTGAACATTCTTTAGCTGATTCAGGATGTTTATTGGCCAAGCATTTCTAATGAAGAGCACAAAAGTATGGCCTGCACCGATCTTTAGAGCCGCCTCGACGGCTTTCTTGATGAGCTC
>Ga0256833_1002030_pt1 | contig 14580 bp, 17 predicted proteins | sample 356284metaG_FD_190535 | JGI IMG/M metagenome (GOLD analysis project Ga0256833, IMG submission 190535) | Hydrothermal vent microbial communities from Mid Atlantic Ridge, Atlantic Ocean - 356-284 | ecosystem: Environmental > Aquatic > Marine > Hydrothermal vents | place: Atlantic Ocean: Mid...
TTAGTGGGATATGGATAGTTCTTGGGTTTCTATCGTGGGATTATCTCGTAAGTATCAGCAGTCATATTTTAGGATGGATACCTTTTTCAATAGTACGATCAAATGGAGCATGGATGCTTTCTGCTTTTGTCTGGCTTCAGTTGATTTTACTTACATTTGCACTGATATTTGCTTTTTTTGGTAATTTTATTTTAAGAAGTGTTTCTAAAGAAAAATATGCTTCTTTTTCTCTTTGGGTAGCTCTAGGAAGTACGGTTTTTTGGACAATAGTTTGGTTTTTTAAAGGAGACTATATTTATCATCAGTTTCTTAAGTTATTAACTTGGCTACCTTTCGAAACTATTGAAAAAGGTATCGCATTTTTAATAGGCTTTTATATTATCTATAATGCGATTATTGTTTCTATGGTTTTTGTAGCAAGTCTTTTTAGCGAACCACTCATCATCTCAGTAGAAAAAAAATACTTTGATGATGCACCTGTTGTGAGGGACCATCTTTTCTCTTCTATCGGGTATACCGTTAAAGATACTTTTATCTTTATACTTCTGTCTATAGTGGCTTTCCCCTTGCTTTTTATTCCTGTGATTAATATTTTTACCCAAAGTGCATTATGGATATGGCTCACCAAAGATACAGTAAGTTATGATGCACTCTCTTTGATTATGGCAAACGTAGACAAAACCCAAATTAAAACACATAAAAAAGCAGTATGGTTCATTAGTTTTGTAGCAACATTATTTAATTTCGTACCCGTGCTTAATATCTTTGGTCCATATTTTGGTGAGCTTACGATGTTTCACTATTTTAAAAATTTAGAAAAAAACAGTTAATTCGTAAATGTCTCTAAGCTCTTTAACCCCTTTTGGGTTACAATAATCTAAAAAGTAGACCTATGGTTGCCAAACTTCTTATTGCATCTATTCTTACTGGTTTGATAAGTGGTTTGTTTATTGTTTTTTATAGTTTTTTAATTGATTTCTTCACCTATTTGTTTTTTATGGGAAACCCATTTAAAACTATCCCTACGCTCCCTGTTTGGTACCTCTATTTATTGCCTACTACGGCTATTTTCATCGTGAATTACATTGTGAGTAAAGACAGTAATGTCAAAGAATACGGACTCAATGAAGTTGCAGACTCTATCGTAGAAAATCGTATGACTTTAGCGCTGAAGACACTCTTCTTAAAAATATTTGCTTCAGCACTCTCTTTGTCTACAGGGTTTACTGTTGGTACAGAAGGGCCCAGTGCCAGTATAGGGGCAATGGTCTCATACCATATACATAAATGGTTCAAGCTCCCTTCTATGTTGGTGAAAATGATGATAAGCATCGGGGCGAGCGCGGGTATTGCTGCAATTTTTGTGACCCCTGTGACAGGTATTGCTTTTGCTATAGAGATTATCGCATATCAGTTTATCAAACAATATATCGGGTATGTGATATTGGCATCATTCGTATCATTTTCAGTAGGTATTTATTTTTTAGATCCGATTGTCTTTTTACACTCTCAGGGGAGAGATTTTAATTTTCATCTGATTGTGGCCAATATCTTTTTTTTACCCTATATTACAAGTTTTGTTTATCTCTATCTTTTTCTTAAAAAGAGAGTACTGGTTTTTATTGATGTAGAATTGATTAAAAACTTCTCCAAATATCGTAATCACTTTTTTGCACTTATCGGTGGAAGTGTAATCGGTACTATTCTTGTAGTAGAACCACAAGCAGCTTTTAGTGGGCATATGTTGGTATTAAGCCTTATCAATTCTGATACAGCTATTCCTCTTGGTATCATTTTTACGATTTTGTTATTGCGTATTATTGGTACAACAGTAGCTATTTATGCCAATGCGGTTGGAGGTATATTTTTACCACTTATGAGTATTGGAGCATTAGTAGGGTATGGGTATGCGGAGTTACTTATTACTTATCTTAACTATATGGTAGAACCTTTTTATTTTGCTGCGGTAGGTGCTGCTGTCTTTATGGGTGTGGTAATGAAATTACCTTTAACCGCCGTGGTATTGGCACTGGAAACAACATTTGATTACAATGTTGTCATTGCTACGGGCGTGAGTGTGGTATTGGTAGAGTATTTCTCTCAACTCTATTTTACTATCCAAAGGCGTAATGTGACCAAAGCAGATAAAGTACAAAAAGTACCTATTCCAGAAGATAATAAAGAAGAAACACCTACACCATCTTCATAATGATATCTTCAAAGGTATTCGCTGTCATTTAGATATGCGTTTATTTCTCCCTCTATCAATATCTTGTTGTGATATCATAAGGGCATCACCTATTATTTGAGGTGCCAATAAGAGATTATCGGCTGGAGACCAACATATCACAGTGCAAGCTGTCTAAAAGGCTAATGGCTAAGTTGTCAGAGACAAAAAAGTCATCACCATGAGAGCATACATAGAGCATATCAAAGTTTTTATTTTCAAGGTATTCACTCATTTGTGTACCTAAAAAATCTCCATCTATAAAAAACTTTCCGTCTAAACCATGTTCTTTTTTGAGTGCTTCAAAAGCATCTCTTTGTGCCTCTTGGATAATCTGCACATTTTGCAAGTCTGCTTCCATACTTGGGTCTACGATGTATCTGTAGTCATAAAAAAGTTCTATGTCACTTGCTTCAAAGTGTTTTTTTACACTTGCTATGCATGAATTTGAGTCACTAACCGCATCAATAACCAAGGCTATTTTTTTGTAATCTTGCGTAGAAGTTTTGCGTACAAGTACAGGCTGTGTGACTTTACTTACAAGTTTCTGGGTAATACCCTCATGGTATGAAGCAATGATAAAAGTCTCTTTATCTTCACGTGCTAATGCCCATACTCTGTCTTGTGTGTCATCTATCTTTACAAATATAGCAGGGGTTACCGAGGGTTTGAGCGTAGCGACTTTTGTTTCTATCTCTTTTTTGATTTTGTCTTTATCCAAGATACCTGCTACTTCTGTACTAAAGAAGTCAGGTACATCAAAAAAAGGTGTCTCATGTACATAGAGTATCTCTACGCTTGCATCATGTTTTTGGGCGAAATCAAAGGTTTTCTCCAATACCTCATCACACATAGAAAAATCATTTAATACAGCTATAATTTTTTGAATACTTCTCTGCATTACTTCCTCCTTATTGGTTTATATCAGTCCTAACTCCGCAAGAAATACTTTGACTTTTGGTGAAATTTCACTTAGTTCTGCCATGAGAGACTCCCATGCCTTCTCCTCTGCATACCACGCTTCTATACGTTTAAAAGAGTCACTTTTTTCCTCTTGACTCAGGGCATCTGTTTTGTCTATGTTCTCTTTAATCGTTTCTAAATGTTTTAAATTGCTTTTACTCATTGGTTTCTCCTAATATTGGTTATGGGTATTACCTACTGTTAGTGGTGCCCTATAATTTTCCATCTTTTATTTCTTGTTGGATTACATCCATAGCATCTTGCATTACTTTTATGATAAGTTCTGCTGACTTACGGTCATCATTTTCGGGAATATCCCAGTCAAAGACTTTCATATTGCCTTTAAAGACGGCACGTAATTCTGTTGTGATTTCATCTTTCATTTTTGCTATTTCTTGTTCTTGTGGTGTCATATATACTCCTTAACTATACCTTACCTTATTATAGAGCGAAAAGGTTAATTAAATATGTATGAATCAAGGTCAAAGTTTACTAGCCAATCTGGCATACCCCCAAGCACCTATAGCCAAGAGTACATACAAAATGACTATAAACATCATCTGTTCAGGCTTGGTTTGGTACTCGTACCCTAAGATGAGGATGGATCCTACACTCAACCCACCTATAGCAATAAGCGTAAAGAGTGTAGAAGAGTTGGTTTGTTTCCTGATTTTAAAGTTTGCGATTGCCATAAGCAAAGAAACCAGTAAAAAGGTAATACTTCCAAACTCTAAGATGAGCTGTAAACCTCCTGCGAGTATGAGAAGTGTAGCTGTACCAGCCATGCTGAGTATGGCAGTGGTGGGGATATGCATATGGCGTTTGGTGAGTACCTGTGGTAAGTAACCATCATCTGCGATACGTGCCATCTGACGTGACGAGCCAAATATCGTACCTGATATGGCAGAAGAGGTAGCAAGTATCGCTCCTATGATAACAAGGTTCTGTCCCAAATCACCCATAATTTCAGCAGCACCTGATGCAAGGGCATACTCTTTGTTTTTTATCAAATCTTCTACAGGTATGGCAAGCAACGACCCCATTGCAATAACAAAGTATATGAGAGCCACAAGTGCCACAGCAGTATAGATGGCTCGGGGAATGTTTTTGTCAGGGTTTTCCATCTCGTTTACTGCATTGATAACCAGCTGAAAGCCTTCATAAGCCACAAAAGTAATGGAAGCCACAATGAGTATGCTCATCATAGGTGTCTGTGCAAAATCTTGTGTGAGTGTCTGTGAAAAGGTTTTTAAGTCTGTTTCACCATAGTATATAAGTGCCAAAGAGATGAGTAGCAAAATGAACAACTTCGCATAGACCATGATGTCTTCTAGTTTTCCCATGCCTTTCACGCTCCATAGGTTGATACCTGCAAAAATCCAGAGTATGCCTATGGCTACAGCCTTACGTACCCATTCGTTGTTGGCAAATTCAAATCCACTGATGCCATAAGAGGAAAAAGTATAGGCGTATAGAGCAAGCGTAGAGATGTACCCAAAAATGGTGTACCATCCTATGAGAGATGCTGCCATATGTGAGTGGGGGTAGGTACGTTTAAAAAAGGCATAGGTGGCTCCCTCATCTTTATAGTAAACACCTAGTTTTACGTAAGAATAGGCAGCAAAAAATGCAATCACCCCACCCAACAGTATGGCAAATGGAGCTAAAAAACCCACCATAGAAACAGAGATACCAAGTATCGTAAATATCCCTCCCCCCACCATACCACCTACAGCGATAGCTACGAGTTCTTTAAAACCTAGATTTTTTTTATTTGGCATGGTGTTATGTTTCCTTATATTGTTTATCATGTAGGTATTATAGTACTGTGTGGTTAATGAAGTGTTGTTGTAAATCAAACATAGTTGGTATCCCCACGAGGACTCGAACCTCGAGCTACGCCTTAGGAGGGCACTGCTTTATCCAGTTAAGCGATGAGGACAATGAGATGTGTAAGTATAGTAAAACTCTCTTAAGAAATCTTAACTATAATTTCATATAATAAAAAATATAAGGATTTATATATGCCACCAGTACCAGAAGATGTAGGATGTAGTAATATGGAGTGTATGGAAGCACAAAATTGCCAACGTACAGTGATTTATGAAGATGGAAGTGCTAGAGAGGTGAAGAGTTTTGGGGGTACACCCACGAAAGGTTGTGGAAAGTTTATCCCAAAAAAAGAGAAAGAAGGTAAATAATACGCTATAATTCGCTCACATTAGCATCCATCGGTCGGATGTCATTGGTGTAGTCGTGGACTACACCCTACAAAACCTAAGACCGAAAATCTCACTAGGTCAATTTAGGAACATCATGAAATTTACAGAATTAGGACTCAACGAGTCACTACTTAAAGCAGTCAAAGAGCAGGGCTATACAGAGCCTACACCTATCCAAGCACAAGCCATACCTCTCGTTATAGAAGGTAGAGATGTGCTCGCAGCTGCACAAACAGGTACAGGGAAAACAGCAGGATTTACACTGCCACTACTAGAGCGTCTCTCAAAGACGAAACCTCAGATGAAAAAGAAACAAATCCGTGTATTGGTACTTACCCCTACACGTGAACTTGCTGCACAGGTGGCAGAGAGCATTGCTACCTATGGTAAGTATATGTCTTACCGTTCTATGGTGATCTTTGGAGGGGTGGGGATCAATCCTCAGTTTGCAGCTATCAAAAAAGGTGTAGATATTGTTATTGCTACACCTGGTAGACTGCTAGATATTGCTAGCCAAGATGGTATAGACTTTTCCGCAGTAGAGACACTGGTACTCGATGAAGCAGATAGAATGTTAGATATGGGCTTCATACATGACATCAAAAAACTCATGGCAATGATGCCTAAAAAGAAGCAAACTTTGCTCTTTTCTGCGACATTCTCTAAAGAGATAAAAGCACTCGCCTCAGGTTTGCTAAAAGACCCCGTACTTGTAGAGGTAGCACGTGAAAACTCAACTGCAGGGAAGATAAGCCAAGTGGTGTACCCTGTAGACAAGAGCCGCAAAAGAGAGCTACTTGCTCAGCTCATAAAGACAAATGATTGGAAACAAGTCCTTGTCTTTACCCGTACCAAACATGGGGCAAATAAAGTGTGTAAACAGCTAGAAGAGTACTCTGGCATCAAAGCAGCAGCTATTCATGGGAACAAGTCCCAAGGGGCACGTACCAAAGCACTTGCAGACTTTAAAGCAGGCAATATACGTGTCCTTGTGGCTACAGACATCGCGGCACGAGGTATAGACATCGACCAGCTCCCACACGTAGTAAACTTCGAGTTACCTAACGTACCAGAAGACTATGTGCACCGTATAGGTAGAACAGGTAGAGCAGGGATGAAAGGTGAGGCAGTCTCATTGGTATGTATAGATGAACATGATTTACTTAGAGCTATAGAGCGTTTTACCAAGTCTAGCATCAAAAAAGTGGATATTGAAGCCTTTAGACCAGACCCAAGCATAGAAGCAGAACCTATACAAAATGGTAGAGGTGGCGGTAAGCGTGGTGGTGGACAGCGTAATGGTAACCGTGGGCAATCACGCAATGCACCAAAGAAGAAGAGTGTAGGGGCAGATTCCATATCTGCCCAATCTTCACAGAAAAAGAAAACATCAAATCATCAAAGGGCAGAACCTGCAAATAAAAGGGCAGAAATAGATTCTGCCCCTACGGGTAACAAAAATAACAGTCGCAAGCGTAAGCCTAAAAATAAAGACAACGTAGCTGCACAAATCGGTTCAAACCTGCAAGCCAAACTAGATAATCTAGATAAAAAAACTAACAGGAGAAAATAATGAAAAAAATCTTTAAACTCACAGACCCTAAAAAACATGAAGATCGTGTACTTGAAGCAGTAAAAAATGACATACGCAAATATGTAAAACGTGAAAAGAAAAAAGATTTACCCGATAAAGCAACGATGTATTGGGATTTTGATTGTAAAGTAGGGGAGAGTGCAGAAGATGCAAAAGTAGTTACTTTTGAAGAACTCATTAAAGCAGTGGATGCTGTTAAATCTACAGGTGTGACAGAAGTCTATGTAGAAGTGATAGCTAAATCTGTAGAAAAACCACTTAAAGTTAATGAAAGTAAAGAAGAAGATTAACTTTTATGGTATATAATACTAAAAAAGAAAAAAGGGTAATAATGAAAAATATTATATTGATTTTAGCATTGGCACTGTTAAGTAGTGGATGTTCAAAAACATGGACAGGTATCAAGCAAGATACACATGAAATGCTAACGAATACCAAGGAAGTAGTACATGAAGCTACGGCACCAGATACAGTACCAGATACATCGGTAGAAAATACTATGCCTGTTGCAGCAGACACACACGTGTCACAACCTGTAGAACCAGTCATTCCTTCTATGACAAACTAGTGCAAAATAAATATGTAGCGGATGTAGGGGATTTTGGTAAATTTCAACTCTTTCGTTACCTTTTTAATCACAAAGAAAGTCCCTTAGATGGAAAAGAACTTTCCCAAATTTGGTTTATGCATAAAGGTGAGGGTGAAACTTCTAGTGATGGCAAATATATAGATTACTTTGAACGCATGGTAGGTACAGATGAGTACCTAGAACATTCATTGCTTGATGTCATTATGCGTGACAAACGCGAAGTGACTGAACTTGAAACTCTCAAGCTTCTTCCTCATGCAAAATTTTTTTATGATGAAGTGCCTAAGGCATTAGAAGATCGTTATCTATGGTTAAATAAGGCACTTACTTTTGCAATGCATTCTCCTATAGTTGCGGTAGCACCAGATAATGGCATGGCACTTAAATGTAAGCGTGACATGCATTGTTTTGAATTCCTTACTCTCGAAAATCATTATTCTCAAAAAGTGTATCCACATAAATATATATTTGCAGATGAGGTAAATTATTTTTATCGTTTACCTCACTTGGAAATATGTATTGTCTATCAACATCTAAGTCGCTGTTTTAGTCATAATGCACAGATAGTCTCATTACTTAGAGACCTTCGGCATGAATATTCGCATGTTGTGGCCATTAAACATAAACCCTATAGTCCACGGGTCTTTTTTTTTCTTTGCAAAAGTGAAGTGATAGAAGAGAGCATTGCATATAGACTTCAAATATTTGCCCATGAATATTCTGAGTTTTGGGAAGTTTTCTTATAATAATACAATATATAGTTAGGTTAACATAATATAAATTCTATTAAAAAAGTAAATCCCTTCTCTTTTGTGTATTGGTGCCAACACATAATGATTTTAGAGATTCAAAAAAAATCTGTATTTTAGACTTTATGTAATGAGCACTTCTTATTTAAAAAAATGAAATCAAAAAAATGAAATCAAAAAAATGAAATCAAAAAAATGAAATCAAAAAAATGAAATCAAAAATTCATTGCTGTGGAGCACAGATAAAATATTCATTTTCAATAAGTGTCTAGCATTTTTGTTATGACATTGTTTTATTTCGTCAAAATTTCCAATACAGACAAATCCGGTACGACATTTATATTTATTAGTATTATATACACTCTCTTGTACTATTTTTTGTTTAATCATACCTATAATTATTGGTAATACCCACAACATCACTCACTTTCGTCTAGGCTATGTACTCTTTTGAAACCCTAGCCTTAGCTAAGGTGAGAAAGTTCCCTTAAGCAGTAGGGAAAGATGGAAAACTTTTGTAAGGTACGTATTTTAGGGCTTTAGAGGACTATAAAAGAACAAGTGTTCATATATACAAGGTTGAGGAAGAATATAAGTGAACACTTGTTCTTTTAGGAAATAAAGTAATTAAAACTAAAAGAACAAGTGTTCATAAAAAATAGAATAGAAACTATTGACATATGAACAAATGTTCACTATAATAGCATCAAAGGAGTCTCTATGAACGATGAGAGCGTCACTTCCCTACCTAGTAAGGGAAGCAAAACAAAAGAAAAAATACTTAAAACTTCACTCAAACTCTTTGCGAGTAAAGGATATAAGGCTACAACGGTACGAGATATAGCAGGTGCAATGGGTGTGAAACAATCAGCACTCTATAACCACTTTAAGAACAAAGATGCAATACTTGAAACCCTTATAAGCAACCTTACCTCTTCTGCCATTGTTACACTATTTGATGGTAAGGATGCTCAGGAACTCCATAAACAAGGGAAAGCACTTTTAGCAAGTATTGCCACGACTTTTAAGCTTTTGAGCTTTGATGGGCAAAATGAGGCGCTTTATAAGCTACTTATGCAAGAGATATTCCGTAATGAAGGTATACGAGAGATATATAACGAGCATTTTTACCAGGAAAACGTAAAAAAACTCTCTGGTATCTTCTTTGGGATGATGCAAGAGGAGATTATAAAGTCTTCTGATCCCCTATTGTTGGCAAATGAGTTCTTTTCGCCTCTATTTTTCTACCAGATGCAGGTTTCTTTGCTAAAATTAGACAAGAAATCGACTTCTTCTGTGGTTTCAATGTTTGAAAAGCATGTGGATTATTTCTGGGATAACATCAAAGTAGAAAAAGATAATACGCTGTTTTAGTGTCTTATACTAAATAATATTAATATTATTCAATTTTAAAATTAAAAAATATGGAGAAAAGATGGATAACAAAGAAGATTTATTTGCACATAAGTCAAAATCGTGGGATATGAACTCAAAACGTGTGCAAAATGCCAAAGGTATAGCAGAACTAATAGTAAAAAATATAAAACTGGACAAATCTATGGAACTTATGGACTTTGGTGCTGGTACAGGGCTTTTGAGCTACTTTATTGCACCTTATGTCAAGAAGATAGTTGCTGTAGACAACTCCCCTTCTATGCTGGGAGAGTTTAAAGCCAAATGTAACGAATTTGTCTGTGAGACTGAAATAATAGAGAAAGATTTGAGTATAGAGACCTTAGATCGAAAGTTTGACGGTATCATCTCTTCGATGACTATACACCATTTGGAAGATATCATCGCTCTCTTTACTAAGTTGTATGATATGCTTGAAAAAGGTGGGTTCATAGCCATTGCAGACTTAGACACTGAAGATGGTAGTTTTCATTCGGATAATACTGGGGTGCATCACCACGGTTTTGATCGTGAAGCTTTGCAACTTATTGCTGAAGAAGTTGGATTTAAAGATGTGAAGTTCGATTTGGCAAGTACCATAGAGAAGCCACACCGTACTTTTACGGTATTTTTACTCACCGCCGTGAAATAAAGATAAAGATAAAGATAAAGATGAAGTATGTATAGTGTGGCATTTTCAGCATTCACTGCGCTAGATGATTAGAGATAAAATTTAGTGTTTTTTTATCTCTGCTACGATGACACCTCTAAGCTCACCCTCTTTGAAATGCATTGCTTTGTCATTAGGATATACTTCTTTTATGAGTTTTTTGATTTCTGGAGAAACAGAAGAACCATGACATTTTAGACATATAGGAGTTGTAATAAGAGGCTTGTATACTCTTGTCGTATCTCCTATTGTTACTTCTTTAATATCTTTGGGTGTAAAAGTTTTCGCTTCTATAGCCGCTACATATTCATTCATTATTTTTTTATCTAAATCATCTGCAGGGTTAGTGCTATTATTTCTAAGTTTGAGTGCAGTTCTTCTTACTTTCGCATATTTAGGTAATTTTTTATTTACTTCTTCTGTAAGGGAAGTCGCTTTAGAAGCACAAAAACCAGCAGCACTTAATCCAGTTTTATCTGCTTTCATATGTGCTTTGAGTTCGGTTTTTAGTGCGCCTCCTAACATTTTTATATATTTGATACCTTCTTGTTTTATTTTGAGAGCTTCTGTAGCATTCATATCTGATGCCATAGCAGTATTTGCAAGTATTGTCAGTAGTAATAGTGTTTTTGTTTTCATAGTTATCCTTATAATTTTTTAAAGGATGATTATAAATATTTTTACTTAAACTTTAGAGACATTATGTGGATTGGTTAGAAATTTAGTTGCAGTTAAAAAAAGGTATTGCTTTCCTGTGATGCTCACTCTATATTTTTTTTGTTGTAAATATTTTTTTGCAAATGAGATGTCATTTAAAAGTAGTGACATCTCATTCATCTGATAGTTTGGTGCTTTGGCTCCATAAATCATCTCACCCCCTACCCATCTGGAATTTGGAAACCCTAAAATAAGTGCGGCATCTTTCTCAAGATAATGTTGTACGAGATACATTAAAAATGGTTTAAAATGTATACTTGAACTTTGAAGTGTTCCTATGCTAATCAATAAATCAAATTTACCTAAGTTCAAAGTATCTAATAGATTGATATCAGTAGTGTATAACTTTACATTCTGCTCTGGAAATTGTTTATTAGCATAGGCGATAGCACTTTCTGAATGGTCTACCCCTACAAAATCTATTAAATCATATTTTTTAGTATTGAGTTTGTTTTTAATCACCTCAAACTCATCACCTCTATTGATACCTAGGTTAAGGATACGATTTTTGTTTTCTATTTTTACATTGTCTAATGCTTGATGGTAGTAATAATAAAAAGAGGGTTCTTCCATTTTGTGTATACGAGAAAAGTGTGAATCTATACCATATTTATCACTTGTTTTCTCTACATCATGAAAAGAATCTTTTTTGAGTTTTTTGAATGTGATTTCAATAAAGTTTTCATCTATTTTTCTTGGAGTTAACATTTTGGCATGCAAAAGTTCTGCCATATCTGTCCATGCCTTATAGCTTCTATAGAGATAGTCTATACCATTTACATTTATAATAGTACCAGCATAACAGCAGTCACATATATCTGGATTTAAGACTTTAAATGAAATGCTATGCGTCATATCTAACTTATCTTGAAGTAAGGGTAAAATATTTTGAATTTTATGCATATCAAAAGTTATCATAAAGCGTATTGTAGCATAAATGTGCCTTCCTAATATTGGGAGGGAAAAAGAATGTTACAAAACATCTTTATTAGGAAGGCTCCACTATAATAGCATTATATTATGTACCAAGTGTGTACTAGGAAAACTTTATGGTTAAATATCAACTTATTGTGATAGGTTCTGGAGCTGCAGGAATGATGGCAGCAATAACAGCGGCTAGAAGTGGCAAATCTGTATTACTTTTGGAAAAGCTATCTCGGGTTGGTGCTAAACTCAAAGCCACAGGTGGAGGCAGATGTAATCTGACCAACACACTAGATAATGAAGAGTTCATGCGTCGGTTTGGGCGTGATGGTAGATTTATGCACCCTGCTCTTGAATCTCTTGATTATAAGGCGTTGATAGCATTTTTTTCTGAGATTGGTGTGGAGAGCCATGCACCTGATGGGTACCGTGTGTTTCCTGTTACCCATTCTTCCACTACGATTATTCATGCCATGATCGATGAGATGACAAAATTAGGGGTCACTGTGCTATGTAGTCAAAAGGTATTAGAACTAGAACATGATAGTGTTAAGGTAACGGGGGTAAGCACACAAACAGACAGCTATAAGGCAGATGCAGTCATTATAGCCACCGGTGGCATGGGTTATCCTATGCTGGGAGCTGAGGGAGATGGCTATCCTATGGCAGAATCTGTAGGACATAAGGTTACAGAACTCTACCCTGCTATGATGCCACTCAAAGTCAAAGAGAAATGGGTAGAGAATTGTAGGGCTGACACCATTGCAAAGGTTTCCATGTACGTGAATATGAAAAAATATAAAAAACTCCAAGCCAAAGGTGATTTAATATTTACAAAGGGTGGTATACGTGGCCCTGTTGTACTTGATTTTTCTCGCGAGATTACCCCTCTTCTTGCCAAGTTTGATGAAGTGCCTGTTCTTGCCAATCTTACAAAAGGCAGGAATGAAGAGCAGATACGTCAGCATTTTAAAAAGGCTTTGAAAAAGAATCCGCATCAAAATACCTTAGATTTATTACTTACCCTGCTTCCTGAGTCTGTAAGTAGAGAATTATGTAAATTGGCAGATGTAGACCCTACCCACACTCTAGCCAAACAAAAAGGTGCCAACAGAGACAAGCTCTTGCGTCTACTTGTCTGGACACCACTCACCGTCAACGGTCATGATGGATTTAAAATGGCAATGATAACACGTGGAGGGATAGATTTAAAAGAGATTGACCCCTACACGATGCAGAGTAAAAAGCTAGAAGGCTTATACTTTTGTGGTGAAGTGATGAATATAGATGGTCCTTGCGGTGGGTATAATTTGCAGTGGAGTTTTGCTAGTGGATATTTGGCAGGGAAATTGAATGCTTAAAGATAAAGTGCTATTATTCTTGGTGTAAATGATAGGAGATGATGATGAAAAAAATAATCATATTATGTATAGGTATATATATTTTTTCAGCATGTGGTAATACAGAGTCGAAAAATAGTCATACAAATAATAATGTATATAACACTTTTATTGAACATAAAAAACAATGGGATAATAGACAAACGCAAAATTACGCTTTTGTGGTAAAAAAAACCTGTTTTTGTCCCTATGAAGAGAAGATTCAAGTTACTGTTGAGAATAACCTTGTCATTGAAGCGAAATATATTCCTAGCAATAGCGTAATAGATACTGGTATGAAACAAAAAAATATAGATGGGTATTTTGATATGATACAAGAGGCTTTGGATAATAATGTATATCAGTTAACTGTACAGTATGATGAGACATATGGGTATCCTAAAGAGATTTATATTGATTATGATGAGCAAATGGTTGATGAAGAGGTCTCTTATACTTTAACAGATTTTAATACCTATGATTAGAGATACTTTTAAGTCGTCATTTGGCATAATGTATATAGAACCCTCTGATTAACCTAGACATTCACAATGGGCTTTGCAAATGTAGGATTGTGCAAATGATTTATAAATCCTAGCCATAGCTAAGACGCCTTAAATATTTTGTGCGAGATTGCGTTTGAAAAGACCACCCTTTGGGCATCACTAGCTTTCGCCTATGCGTTGTTACTCTTTCTTACCTTAGCTACGGCTAGGGTTTCGAAATAGTGCCTAGCCTAGACCTTTGTGCTTGCACTCTCTTTGAAAAAAGCTAGTGATGTTGTGAACGTTTAGGTTAATCAGGGGGTTCTATTAAAAGATAAAGGAATATTTTATGAAAAAACTTATATATGCGCTTGTAGCTCTTTGTGTTGGAGTAATCTTATTTTATATGTTTAATGTGGAGACCACAGATAAGCATAAAGCAACACAAAAATCAATACAAAACCCAATAGTGCAAACGGTCGTGAATGAAACAAAAGAAAATACTTTAAAACAAAAAAGAGTACAAACTCAGGTAAAACCAGCAATAAAATCAAAACCTTTAAAAACAGATAGCCAAACGCCTAGCGAAGAAAATAGTTCAAAAGCTATTGATGTGTTTGGTAAATCTGACCTTCATGCCTTTAAAACAATTCATCCTAAAATTATAAA
>Ga0256833_1002031_pt1 | contig 14579 bp, 13 predicted proteins | sample 356284metaG_FD_190535 | JGI IMG/M metagenome (GOLD analysis project Ga0256833, IMG submission 190535) | Hydrothermal vent microbial communities from Mid Atlantic Ridge, Atlantic Ocean - 356-284 | ecosystem: Environmental > Aquatic > Marine > Hydrothermal vents | place: Atlantic Ocean: Mid...
TCGGCCTTCCCGGGAAAGGCCCCTCGCCCTCGCCGCCGCCTGGCGAGCCGGCGCCCGCGTCTGGGCGCCGGCGACCGGAGGAACTCGGGCCAAGAACCCGCTGGGGTAAAGAGCCGGAACCTGAAAACCTCCGGGCGCTCCTCGCCGAAGCTCCAAAAAACGCTGGGGGCCGCCTAAAGGCGGCCCCCAAAAAGCCCCTTGCTACTTGCGACAGGACCTTTTTAAAACTCCCCAAACATGATCGCCCGCTTCACCTCTTGGATCAGCTGGGTCACCGGAATCTCGCGCGGGCAGGCCTCGGTGCAGTTGTAGGCGGTGCGGCAGCGCCAGACGCCGCCGGTCGAGCCGAGGACGGGGAAGCGCTCGTGGGCTCCCTGGTCGCGGGAGTCGAAGATGAAGCGGTGCGCCTGGACGATCGCGGAGGGCCCGATGTAGGTACCGTTCACCCAGAAGACCGGGCAGCTCGTCGTGCAGGCGGCGCAGAGGATGCACTTCGTGCCCTCGTCAAAACGGGCCCGCTCCTCGGGCGACTGGAGCCTTTCCCGCTCGGGCGGGGGCTCGTCGTTGATGAGCCAGGGCTTGACCGCCCGGTAGGCCTTGAAGAAGGGCTCCATGTCGACCACGAGATCCTTTTCCACCGGCAGGCCGCGGATGGGCTGGACCTCGATCACCTCGGTGCCCAGGTCCTTGACCAGGGTCTTGCAGGCGAGCCGGTTTCGCCCGTTGATCATCATCGCGCAGGAGCCGCAGATGCCGTGGCCGCAGCTCCGCCGAAACGCCAGGGTGCCGTCGCCCTCCCACTTGACCTTGTGCAGGAGGTCGAGCACCCGGTCCATCGGCTCGGCCTCCAAGCGGTAGCTCTCCCAGTGGGGTCGGGCGTCTTTTTCCGGGTTGTAGCGGAGAATCTTGAGCGTAACCTGCATCGCGCCCTCCCTAATAGGCCCTCGGCTTCGGCTCGAACTTGGTGATCACCACCGGCTTGTAGGCGAAGCGCACCTTGCCGTTGCCCTCCTTGTAGATGAGGGTGTGCTTGAGCCAGTTCTCGTCGTCGCGCTCAGGGTAGTCCTCGCGGGCGTGGGCGCCGCGGGACTCCTTTCGGTTTTTGGCCGAGTGCACCAGGGCCTCGGCGTTTTCAAGCAAGAAGCCAAGCTCGATCGCCTCGACGAGGTCGGCGTTGTAGCGCTCGCCCTTGTCCTGGATGGTGACCTTCTGGTAGCGGTCGAAGAGCTCCTTCAGGATCCCGATCTGCTTTTCGAGCAGCTCCTCGGTGCGGAAGACCGAGGCGTTTTCCATCATCGTGTCCTGCAAGTCCTTGCGGATCGAATAGGGGCTCTCGCCGCCCGCGTTTGCCTTGATCTTCTCGATGAGCTCGCGGGCGCCGTCGGTGGCGTCGGGCGGCAGGTCCACGTAGGTCTCCCCTTGGGCGAACCGGGCGGCGGCGAGCCCGGCGCGGCGGCCGAAGACCACCAGGTCGCCGAGCGAGTTGGTACCCAGGCGGTTGGCGCCGTGGAGGCTGACGCAGGCCACCTCGCCGGCGGCGTAGAGGCCGGGGACCACGGTGTTCTCCCCGTCCTTGATGACCTCGCCGTCCAGGGTGGTGGGGATCCCGCCCATGGCGTAGTGGGCGGTGGGCACCACCGGGATCATCTCCTTCACCGGGTCGACGCCAAGGTAGGTGCGGGAAAACTCGGCGATGTCGGGGAGTTTCTTCTCGATGATCTCGGGGTCGAGGTGGGTGAGGTCGAGGCAGATGTAGTCCTTGTTAGGCCCGCAGCCCCGGCCCTCCCGGATCTCGAGGTACATCGCCCGGCTCACCACGTCGCGGGGCGCCAGGTCCTTGATGGTGGGGGCGTAGCGCTCCATGAAGCGCTCGCCCTCGGCGTTTCGCAGAATGCCGCCCTCCCCGCGGGCGCCCTCGGTGACCAGGATCCCGAGCCGGTAGAGGCCGGTGGGGTGGAACTGGTAGAACTCCATGTCCTCAAGCGGTAGCCACCCCTTGCGGTAGAGGATTGCCTGAAGGTCTCCGGTCAGGGTGTAGGCGTTCGAGGTCACCTTGAACATCCGGCCAAAGCCGCCGGAGGCGATCACGATCGCCTTGGCCTGGAAGGTGTGGAGTTCGCCGGTGGCGAACTCCATCGCCACTACCCCCACCGCCCGGCCGTCCTGATCGAAGACCACGTCGAGCACGTGGAACTCGTTGTAGAAGGTGATGCCGTGTTTGACCGACTGCTGGTAAAGGGTCTGAAGGATCATGTGGCCGGTGCGGTCGGCGGCGTGGGCCGCGCGGGCCACCGGGGCCTTCCCCCACTCCTTGGTGTGGCCGCCGAAGCGACGCTGGGCGATCTTGCCGTTTGGGAGCCGGTCGAAGGGGAGCCCCATGTGCTCGAGCTCAATCACCGCGTCGATCACCTCGCGGGCGAAGACCTCGGCGGCGTCCTGGTCGGTGAGGTAGTCCCCGCCCTTGACGGTGTCGAACATGTGCCACTCCCAGTGGTCCTCCTCAACGTTGCCGAGGGCGGCGCCGATGCCCCCCTGGGCAGCGCCGGTGTGGGAGCGGGTGGGGTAAAGCTTCGAGATCACCGCCACGTCGGCGCCCGCGCGGGCGGCGTAGAGCGCGGCGGTCAGCCCGGCCCCGCCGGCGCCGATCACCAGTACGTCGTGTTGGTGTGCCATCCCCTACCTCCCTATTCCATGGGCTGGTAGTTCCAGCCCCAAAGCGCGAGGGTGCCGAACGCCGTCACCAGGAAGACCAGGGTGTAGACGATGATCTTCACCCAGGCCCGGGCCCGGCCCGAGGCGATGTAGTCGTCGATGATGTAGCGGAGCCCGTTGGTCCCGTGGAGGATGGAGAGGAAGAGCAAAAGCCAGTTGTAGAACTTCCAGGTCACCGAGTTCATCACCCGGACCATGTGGTCGTAGTTGAGGTCGTGGTGGAAGTCGAAGATCACCGCCCGGGTGTAGAGGTGCCCAAGCACCAAGAAGACGAGGAGCACCCCCGAGACCCGCATGAAGATCCACCAGGCGAGCTCGAGGTTGCTCGAGGCGAGCCTTTTCGCCTCCTCAAAACGGCGGGCGCGCATGGCCATTACTCACCACCCCCGAAGACGTGCCCGAGCATCGCGAAGAGCATCGGGAACCCGATCACGACATAAAGCGCCCAAACGCCATACCAAAGCTGCCGCTGGTACTTCACCCCCCAGGAGGTGAAGTCCATCAGGATAATGCGAAGGCCGTTGAGCGCGTGATAGAGGACCAGCGCGGCCACGCCCACGAGCCCCAAGCCGAAGATCGGGTTGGCCTCGAACGCGAGGAGCGCGTTGAACCACTTGGGCCCGAACATCGAGCTCGAGATCTCGGTGACGTGGAGGGTTAGAAAGAGGATGATCGCCACCCCCGAGATCCGGTGGAGGTAGAAAGCCCATTGCCCTTCTCTGCCGCGGTACATATCCCCTCCTTTTCGGCCCCAGTTTAACCCTCGCCTCACGAAGAATGTCCCTGCGCAAAGGAACGTTTTCCCACCCGCCGGGATACCTCCCCCCGGCATGGAGCCGTTCCCGGGTCCAAGGGGAACCGAGATTTGGACAAAACAACAGAGCATTCTGCGGGCAAAACCGAACTTGATAGAATACCCGTTATCATCGGGTTTCAAGCCGCTTGCTCTGACCCCCTACCCGGAAGATTTGGACAATCCCGCCCCCCAATCTTGACAGGGGGGCGGCGCTTCCCCATAATGCCAATAGCGGGCGGGGGTACCCCGCTCCCTCGAGGAAAGGAGGTTGAGAGATGGAGCTCTTCGGGTTTGGGCCTCACCTGATGATCGACGGCTACGAAGCCGACCCCGCGAAGCTCGCCGACAAGGACTTGATCTACCGGGTCCTCGACGAGCTTCCCGAGAAGATGGAGATGACCAAGGTGCTCCCTCCCTCGGTCTACGAGTACAAGGGGCAAACCGAGGAGGACGAGGGGCTCGCCGGCGTGGTCATCATCGCCGAGTCCCACATCGCCATTCACACCTTCCCCAAGCGGCGCTTCATCAGCGTAGACATCTTCTCCTGCAAGGACTTCGAGGTGGAAACCGCGGTGCGTTACCTCACCGAAGCCTTCGGCATCCAGCGCTACGAGACCTACCTAGTAAACCGCGGCAAGGAGTACCCCAAGAATCCCGAAGAGGCCCGGATGATCCTCGAGGGCGAACGGGAGTACCTGGAAGCCCGGATCGCTTAACCTGGCGTGCATGCTCCGCCGGCCCCGAGGGCCGGCGTTTTGCTTTTAAAAGAAGGCCTCGGCTACCCCGTCGAAGACGAACTGCACCGCGAGCGCTGCGAGCAAGACGCCGAACACCCGGGTGACCACGTTCACCCCAGTGCGCCCGAGCAACCGGCTCAAAACCGCTGCAAGCCTAAGCGCGAGGTAGGCAAAAAGGAGCACCAGCGTCGCCGCCAGCGCCACCGCGAAGGGCCCCCCGGAAACATGCCGGGCCTCGGCCACCAGCACCAGGATGCTGGCCATCGCCCCCGGTCCCACGAGCAGGGGGATCGCGAGGGGAAAAACGCTAATGTCCTCCCGCACGCGGGCCTCTTCCTCCTCCTCCGGGGTCTCGCGCACCCGGTGCACGAAGACCATGTCGAGGGCGATCTTGAAGAGCAAGAGCCCCCCCGCAGTGCGAAAGGCGGAAAGGCCAATCCCCAGGTAGCGGAGCAGGGGCTCGCCGAAAAAGCCGAAGAAGACCAAAAGCATGGTGGCGATGGTGACCGCCCGCCGGGCGATCCGAAGCCGCTCCGCCGGCGGACGGTCCCCCGCCAGTGCCACGAAAACCGGCGCCAGCCCCACCGGGTCCATCACCACAAAGAGCGTGGTGAAAGCCTTGAGGAAAAGGCCGAGCGCCTCCAACTAGACCAGCATCTCCTCGAAGTAGCGCTGCAGTCGCTCGGCCTCGGGCTCGCCCCGGGCCACTACCAAGATGGTGTCGTCGCCGGCAAGGGTACCTACCAGGTCGTCGTCTTTCAGCTTGTCGATGAGGAGCGCGATGCCCGCGGCGTGGCCGAGGGCGGTGCGGAGCACGATGATATTCCCGCCCCGGTCAATATCGTGGACGAACTCCTTGAACTGACGCTTGAGCTCGGCCTCCACGTCCTCCTCGAGCTCAATCGGCGCCAGCGCGTACTTGTGCTTGCCCCGGCCGAGGGGCACCCGCACCAGGCGGAGCTCGCTGATGTCGCGGCTCACCGTAGCCTGGGTGACGTTAAACCCCTCCTGCCGGAGCCTTTCGACGAGCTCGGCCTGGGTGGAAATCTCCTCGCGGGCAACGATCTCCTGAATCTTTTTATGACGCAGTTCCTTGTTGGGCATAGGCGATCCCTCCTGGGTTTTCTTTGGGGATTATACGGGGCTTTGCATAAACCCAAGGGCGCGGGTTAACAACCGCTCGGCGAGCACCCGCTTCGGGGCCTTGCCCCAGGCCTCGGTCCGCCCCGTGCGCTCGATCACCACGAGCCGGTTCTCGTCGGCGCCGAAGGCGGTCTCCGGGTCGGTGGGGTAGTTAAGGCAGATGAGGTCGAGGTTTTTCCGCTTGAGCTTTTCATAGGCCCGGGAAAGCCCCTCGTGCGTCTCCATCGCAAACCCCACCAGGACCTGGTGGCGCTTTTGCGCGCCGAGCTCGGCCAGAATGTCGGGGGTGCGAACGAGGCGGAGGATTTTTTCCTCCCCCGCCTTGGGCTCTTTTTCCCCTTTCCGCTCCGCCGGCCGCCAGTCCGCCACCGCCGCCGCCATGACCACGAGGTCGGCCTCGGGAAAGCGCTCGAGCACCGCCCGGTGCATCTCCTCGGCGCTCTCCACCGAAACCCCCTCGATACCGAAGGGGTCGGGAAGGTGGGTGGGCCCGTGCACCAGGATCACCCGCGCCCCCCGGTCCCGGGCGGCCTCGGCCACGGCGTAGCCCATCTTGCCCGAAGAGGGGTTCGAGAGGAACCGCACCGGGTCGAGGTGCTCGCGGGTGGGACCGGCGGTGACCAGGACCGTGCGCCCGGCGTAGTCCTTCTCGGTGAGGTGGTAGCGGACCCGGGCGGCGAGCTCCTCGGGCTCGAGCATCCGCCCAAGCCCGGGCGCCTCCCCCACCGCCGCCATCGCCCCGTAGGCGGGGCCGGCGAAGGCGTGGCCCCGGGCCTTGAGCCGGGCGACGTTCTCCTGTACCGCGGGGTCGGCCCACATCTCGGGGTTCATCGCCGGCGCCCAGAGCACCCGCCGCGCCCCGGCGACGATCGTCGCCGAGAGTAGGTCCTCGGCGAGGCCGGCGGCCGCCCGGGCGAGGTCGGCGGCGGTGGCCGGCGCCACCAGTACGAGGTCGGCCCAGGCCGCGAGCTCAAGGTGCAAGACCCGCCCGCTGGGGGCGAACCAGCGCCCCTCGGTGGCGACCGGGTGGCCGCTCACGGTGGCCAGCGCGAGCTCGGTAGTGAAGGAAAGGGCCCGGGGTGTGGCCAGGGTGCGAACCTCAAACCCAGCCTCGCGGAGACGGCGCACGACGAGGGGTGCCTTGATCGCCGCAGCGCCCCCGCCCACCGCGAGGAGGACCCGCTGGCCCAAGCTAGGCCTCCTCCTCCTCCAGGTCGCCGGGGTAGAGCTGGTCGAGCACCCGCGAGAGCTTGTCCTCGGGCACCAGGTTCTCGCCGATCACGAACTGACCGGTTTGGAGTTCCTTCATCGCCCAGGTCACCGGGTTGGGGTCGGGGACCTCGCCCTCGAGGGTGCGCATCTTGGGCCACTCCTTGGGCTCGAGCACGGTGTTTTTAAAGTTGTAGCGCAGGAGTTGCTGAGCCCTTTTGGCCACCACCACGGTGAGCCGGTACTTCGAGTCCACGATCTCGAGCAGCTTGTCAATTCCGGGTTCGGCCATGTTCCATCAACCACCTTTCCATCTCATCCAGCTCGGCCTCGAGTGCAGGATCCCGGGAAAGCGCCGCCCTAAGCGCGTCCCCCCTACGGTAGGCCCGAAGGCGCTCGGCTCGCACGATGCGCTCGAGGTCGGCGGTCGCCTCCTCGAGCACGTCGTTTGTGACCACGTAGTCAAACCCCACCTCCCCGGCCTCGCGGATCTCCCGCTCGGCCCGGGCCAGGCGGGCGGCGATCTCCTTCAGTTTGGCGGGATCGCCGTCCCCCGAACGGAGCAAAAGCCGCCGGCGCAGCTCGGTGAGCGAGGGGGGAACGATGAAGATGAAGACCGCCGGGATGCCAAGCTTGGGCGCTTTTTCCCTGACCTGCTTCGCCCCTTCGACCTCGATCTCAAGCAGCACGTCCTCGCCCCGGGAGAGGTGGCGCTCGACCGGCGCCCGGGGCGTTCCGTAGTAGTTGCCCACGTATTCCGCGTACTCCAGGAACGCCTCCGCCTCGATCGCGGCCTGAAAGCGCGCCCGATCCACGAACCAGTAGTCCACCCCGTGCCGCTCGCCAGGGCGCGCGGGGCGGGTGGTCATCGAGATCGAGTAGTAGAGCTTCACCCGCTCCAAGAGGCGGGCCCTTAGCGTTCCCTTCCCCACCCCCGAGGCCCCGGTCATCACGAAGAGCGTTCCCTGCGGCAAAGCCCCCTCCAAGCGGACCCATCCTAGCAAAGCCCGCCTCGCGTGGTAAACTCAGTGGGTCCCGCCGGGTCATCTCCGCTTGCGAAGAGCCCCAACACGTAGTAGCCTCCCCTTTTAGGGGCACAACATCTTGTGCTCAACACGGGAGAAGGGGGATCAAACATGAACCAACCGCAATTCGACGAACACGCCATTGCCATCGCCAAACGCCAGTACCTGCAGCCCGGAGACGGCGACATCTTTGGCATGTTCCGCCGGGTCGCGAACTGGGTCGCGCTCCCCGAGAAGGAGCCCGAGCGCGAGGTCTGGGCCGAGCGCTTTTTTGAGCTCATGAAGGAAAAGCGCTTCTGCCCCGGGGGCCGGGTGCTCGCGGGCGCCGCCACCGCCCACGGCAACGTGTTGAACTGCTTCGTGCAAGGGGCCACCGAGAACCCCCCTGAAAGCTTCGAAGGGATTATGGAGGTGGCCAAGAAGCTCGCCCTGGTCACCAAGGTGGGCGGGGGCAACGGCGTCAACCTCGACCCCTACCGCTCCGCTCCCAAGGGGCAGCGAATGGGGCTGGTCCGGGGCTTCGCCTACATGCGCGCGGACCACAAGGACGTCGAGGACTTCATCAAGGGTCTGATGCGGCCTTCCACCAACCCCGACGGCGAGAAACTCCCCCACGCGGTGCGCAACTGGACGAGGGTGGTCTACGGCGCCCTCTCCCCCGAGCTTGCCGCCCTCGCCCGCGAGCACGGCGTGCTCACCGTGCGCGAGCGTCCCGGGAACGTGATCGAGATCGAGGACGACATGGGCGGGATCATGGACGCCGCCGCCGAGGCCACCCGGCTCGCCCTCGCCGGGGAGGAACCCCACGTGGACTTCTCCAAGCTCCGCCCCGAGGGCGCCCCGGTGAAGAGCTCGGGCGGCACCGCCAGCGGCCCCACCAGCTATCTGATCGAGATCTACGACAACTTCCTCGAGTGGGCGAACCGCGGCGGTCCGAACGCCGGACCGGTGGCCACGCTTCGCTACGTATACGCCCCCGTCCTCCGAGTCGTGCGCCAGGGGGGCACCCGCCGCGGCGCCGGCATGGCCACCCTCGACGTAGCCCACCCCGACCTGCTCGACTTCCTCACCGCGAAAGACCTGGACCGCGAGGCCGCCGAGGGGGATATCTCGACCTTCAACATCTCGGTCCTGATCACGAATCGCTTCATCGAGGCCCTCGAGCAGGACGCCCTTTGGCCCATTGAGCCCAAGGAGGTTCCGGGGAAGTACTACCCGGTCTTCCTGGAGGGGGAATACACCGGAACGATCCCCGACCTCCCCGAGCGGGAGGACGGCGCCCGGCCGGTTCCGGTCTTTGAAGGCGGGGTTCCCGCCAAGTGGATCTGGCACGAGATCGCCTGGCACGCCTGGGCCACCGGCGAGCCGGGGCTCATCTTCATCGATCGGGTGAACGAGAAGTCGGCGCTCAAGGGCCTTGGCAAGCGTTGGGAGATCCGGGCCACCAACCCCTGCGGCGAGATCCCCCTCACCGTGGGCGAGCCCTGCGACCTCGGGGCGATGAACCTAGCCGCTTACGTTCGGGAAGATAAAACCTTCGACTTCGACGCCTTCAAGAGAGACGTGCGCACCGCGGTGCGCTTCCTTGACAACGTGCTTGACGTCAACCACTTCGTGCTCGAGGACAACAGGAAAGCCTCCCAAACCCTTCGCCGGCTCGGGCTCGGGGTGATGGGCCTCGCCGACGCGCTCATCAAGATGGACCTCGCCTACGATTCCGAGGAGGCGCGAAAGGTGGTCGAGCGCATCATGGACACGATGCGGGAGGAAGCCACCGCCGCCTCCGAGGCGCTCGCCGAGGAGCGGGGGGTCTTCCCGCTCTACGCCGAGCACGAGGAATACTTCAAAGGCCTCGGCATCCGCCCCCGGCGGAACGTCGCCCTCCTCACCGTCGCCCCCACCGGCACCACCAGCATGCTGATGGGGGTCTCCTCGGGGATCGAGCCGGTCTTCGCCCCCTTCGTCTGGCGAAGGATCGGAGGCGAGTACAAGGCCCTCGTCCATCCGCTCTTTAAGGAGCTCCTCGAGGCCTACCCGCCCCACCCCGACTACCAGAAGGACGGCGGCTGGGACTGGGACAAGGTCACCGAGAAGATCCAGGAAAACCACGGCTCGGTGCAGGGGCTTGCGTTCGTGCCCGAGCGACTCCAGAAGGTCTTCAAGTGCGCCCACGACGTGAGCCCCCTCGACCACGTGCGGATGCAGGGGGTGGTGCAGCGGGCCTTCGACCGCGAGGGCTACGTGGGCAACTCCCTCTCCAAGACCATCAACCTCCCGAACCACGCCTCGGTCGAGGACGTCGAGGCCGCCTACACCGAGGCCTGGAAGACGGGGTGCAAGGGGATCACCGTCTACCGCGACGGGAGCCGCGAGTTCCAGGTGATCAGTACCTCGAAGAAGGAGGAAAAGGCCGAGGAGAAAGCCCCGCCCGAGCCCGAAAAGGCCGAGCCCGCCGCCCGGCCTTTCGGGGAGCCGGTCTTCGAGCGAACCGGGCGCCTTTTTGGCTTCACCGACATGGTGAAGCTCACCGCCTCCGATGGCACCCGCTACTCGTATCTCGTCACCGTCAACATGCAGGGGGAGCACCCGATCGAGGTCATCCTCACCACCGGGAAAGCGGGCGACGAGCAAAACGCCGACGCCGAGGCGCTCGGCCGGGTGGTTTCGATCGCGCTGCAGTACGGCGTGCCCCCGGAAGCGATCATCCACACGCTCCGGGGCATCAACGGCGGGCTCTACGGGAGCTACTTCAAGAAGTTCGTGGCCAGCAAGGGGGACCTGATCGCCCTCGCCCTGGAGCAGGCCCTGAAGCTCGGAAACGGCGAGCAGCACCCCCTCACCGCCTCGGCCGAACCCAAGGTGGAGGCCAAGCCCGAGGAGACCCCGGTCCCCGAGGTCAAGGTCGAGGTCGCGGCCGGCGGCCCGCCGGTCTCCGAGGGGCCGACCTGCCCCGAGTGCGGGGGCCCGGTCAAGGTCGAGGACGGCTGCCTCACCTGCCAGGTCTGCGGCTGGTCGAAGTGCGGGTAAGCCATGAAGCCCTTCACTCTCCGGCTCTTCTTCCCGGACGGCGATCCCTACAGCATTAAGGTCGCAAAACTCGGGAACTGGTCGGGGGTGGGGGTAATGTTCCCCCGGGCGCTCCTCGGCGAAGCGCGAAAGCGCCCCGAGCTCGGCCGCCCGGGGGTTTACCTTCTTCTGGGCGAAGACGAGGACGGCTTTCCCGAGCTCTACATTGGAGAAGCCGACGATGTCGGTAAGCGCATCGCCCAACACGACCAAGGCAAGGATTTTTGGACCCACGCCGTGGTCTTCACAGCGAGTGAGGACGAAGGGTTGGACAAAGCCCAGACCCGCTATCTTGAGGCCCGGTTGATCGAGCTCGCAAAAAGCCGAGGGCAGGCGAAGATCAAGAACCAAAACCAGGGAAGCCTACCCCCGCTTTCGGAGATGGACCGCGCGGATGCAGAGCAGTTCCTTGAAAACTTGCTTCTTTGCTTGCCACCACTGGGTGTTTCCTTCCTGGGACCCAAATCGCCCAAAAAACAAGCTGGCGCACAAAGGTTTTACTTGAGTTCTAAAGGAGTTCACGCAGAAGCCGAGCTTACAGCTGAAGGCTTCGTTGTAAAAAAAGGCTCCCAGGCTGTGCTGACCCAAAGTTACCAACGCTTGCGGCAACGCCTCGTTGAAGCTGGCATTTTGAAGATCGAACGGGATTACTACGTCTTTACGCGAGATTATGTCTTCTCATCACCATCAGCTGCAGCCGCTGCCATCCGAGGCGGCGCCACCCAAGGAACCACCTACTGGAAAACTAAAGACGGAACCACATTCAAAGAATGGCTGGCGTCTTCCTCAGCCTAACCTCCGGAAGAAACTCCGCACCGCTTCCACCCCAAAGGAAAGCGCTTCTACCGGAATCCGCTCGTCGGCGGCGTGGATGAGGCGGTTGAAGGCGAACCCCTCGGGGAGCTTCATCGGGGTAAAGCCGTAGGTCTGGATGCCGAGCCGGGCGAAGTGGCGGCCGTCGGTGACGCCGGAGAGGAGCAGGGGGATGGCCTTGGCGCCGGGATCGGCCTCTTCGAGCACCGCCGAAAGCAGCGGGAAAAGCGTCCAGTCCACCTTCTGGGGCCCCGGCTCGAACCGGATCACGTCGGCCTCGAAGGGAACGGGGACGCGCCGAGAGAGCTCGTCGACGAGGTGGCCGGGATTGAAACCGGGGAGCAGGCGGCCGTCGAGCTCGAGCTCCACCTGCCCGGGCACGACGTTGATCTTCTCGCCCCCGCGCACGATCGTCGGCGCGGCGGTGTTGCCAAAGAGCGGCAGAAAGACCCTTCCCGCCTCCCCCAGCCGCCCGAGCACCGCGTGGGTGAGCCGGGGAATGAGCGCGAGCTTCAAAAGCGCTCCCTTGGGTCCGCCGATCCCCTCGGCAAGCCCCTCGAACATCCGCCGCACCACCGGGGTCACGTGCACCGGCGGGGGAGCCCGGTCCAGCGCCCAAAGCGCCGCCCCCAGCCGGGCCATCGCCCCGCCCCCGGTCCAGAGCGAGCCGTGCCCTGCCGGCCCCTTGAAGGTAAGGCGCAACCAGGCGATCTGCTTCTCCGCCACCATGATGGGGTAAAAGCGCTTGCCGGCGACGTGGAGGGTGAAGGCGCCGAACTCGCCGAGGGCGTGCTGAATGCCGGAGAAGAGCTCGGGGTGCTCTTCCACCAGGAACTTCGCCCCATAGTCCCCGCCCGCCTCCTCGTCGGAAAGCAGGGCGAGGACCACGTCGCCCTTCAGCTCCCCCCGAGCGTGCGCGGAAAGGAGCGCGGCCAGGTAGATCGCGACCGGCCCCTTCATATCGAGCGCGCCCCGGCCCCAGACGAAACCGTCCTTCACCTCACCGGAAAAGGGGTCCGCGCTCCAGTCCTGCCCCGAGGCCGGGACCACGTCGAGGTGGCCGTAGACGAGGAGGGGCGGCGCCTCACCCTTCCCGGGAAAACGCACCACGAGGTTCGGGCGGCGGGGATCCCTGGCGTAGACCTTGGGCCGGAGCCCCGCCGCCTCGAGGAGCCCCTTCGCCCAGGCCACCGCCTCGGCCTCGTTCCCGGGAGGGTTTTCGGTCCGGAACCGGATCAGGGTGGAGAGCAGGCTAACGACCTCGGGCTCCATTTCGATAACATACCGCTATGCCGCGCTCGCGGATCCCGAAGGACTCAGAGCGACTCGTACCCAAGAACTTCATCACCGAGATCATCGACGAGGACCTGCGCTCGGGGAAGTACGACCGGATCGTCACCCGCTTCCCCCCCGAGCCGAACGGCTATCCCCACATCGGCCACGCGATCGCGAGCTTCATCGACTGCGGCATCGCCAAGGACTACCGGGGCCGCTGCCATTTGCGCATGGACGATACCAACCCCCTGACCGAGGAGCAGCGCTACGTCGACGCGATCGTCCGCGACATGAAGTGGCTCGGCTGGGACTGGGGGGAGCACTTCTACTTTGCCTCCGACTACTTCGAGCGCCTTTACGCGATGGCGGTGGACCTCATCGAGCGGGGGCTTGCCTACGTGGACTCACTGCCCGAGGAGAAGATCCGCGAGTACCGGGGCACGCCGGATAGACCCGGGATCCCAAGCCCCTACCGGAACCGGAGCGTGGAGGAAAACCTCCGGCTCTTTGAGGAGATGCGGGCCTGCAAGCACCCGGAGGGCGCGCACGTACTCCGCGCCAAGATCGATATGGCAAGCCCCAACATGAAGCTCCGGGACCCGATCCTCTACCGCATCCTCCACGCCGCGCACTACCGCACCGGCCGGCGCTGGTGCATCTACCCCATGTACGACTTCGCCCACCCCCTCTCGGACTACATCGAGGGCGTGACCCACTCGCTTTGCAGCTCGGAGTTCATCGAAAACCGCGCGGTCTACGACTGGCTGGTGGAGAAGCTCGCGGGCCGGGTGGGCCTGCCCGAGTGGCCCCGCCCCAAGCAGATCGAGTTCGGCCGGCGGAGCCTCGAGTACACCGTGGTGAGCAAGCGGAAGCTCATCAAACTGGTGGAGCGCGGGCTGGTCTCGGGCTGGGACGACCCCCGCATGCCCACCCTCTCGGGGCTCCGCCGCCGGGGAGTGCGGCCCGAGGCCCTCATCGAGTTCGCCCGCCGGGTGGGGATCAGCCGCACGGACCGCACCGTGGATCTGGCGCTGCTCGAGTGGGCGATCCGCGACGATCTCAACCCCATCGCCCCCCGGGTGATGGCAGTCGCCGAGCCGCTTGTCCTCGAGCTCACCAACTTCGAGGGCACCGAGTGGCTAAAGGCCCCCTACTTCCCGCCGGACATCGGCAAACCCGGGAGCCGAAAGGTGCCCTTTTCCAAGCATCTTTTCGTCGAGCGCTCGGACTTCTCCCTGAACCCGCCGAAGGGCTGGAAGCGGCTCGAGGTGGGCAAGGCGACGAGGCTCCGCCACGCCTACGTGGTGGTGATCGAGCGGGCCGAGCGGGATGAGACCGGCGAGGTGAAGAAGCTATTCGGCCGCGTGATCGAGGGCTCGCTCGGCAAAAACCCCCCGGGGATCCAGGTGCAGGGGGCGATCCACTGGGTGAGCGCGGAACACGCCCTTCCCGCCGAGTTCCGGATGGTGGACCGGCTTTTCAAGGTGCCGCACCCGGATGCGCTCGAGGACTTCCTCTCCGCCTACAACCCCGAATCCCTCATCGTTCGCCAGGGTTACATTGAACCGAGCGTCCAGGAGGATCCCAAGGACACCCGCTACCAGTTCGAGCGGCTCGGCTACTTCTGGCAGGACCCCGTCGACTCCGGCCCCGATCGCCTCGTGTTTAACCGCATCGTCACCTTGAAGGACACCTGGGCCCGCCGGAGGGAGGAAGCGCTCAAGGCCGAATCCCAAAAGCAAAAGCCCAAAGAGTCGAAAAAGCCCCCGAAGAAGGCCCCCGAGCTCACCCCCGAGGAAGCCG
>Ga0256833_1002032_pt1 | contig 14576 bp, 11 predicted proteins | sample 356284metaG_FD_190535 | JGI IMG/M metagenome (GOLD analysis project Ga0256833, IMG submission 190535) | Hydrothermal vent microbial communities from Mid Atlantic Ridge, Atlantic Ocean - 356-284 | ecosystem: Environmental > Aquatic > Marine > Hydrothermal vents | place: Atlantic Ocean: Mid...
TTTATGGAATTTTCGGTGCCCGGATTTATAAAACGATATTGTCAACCAAATGCAATATTAACTCTGGCAGAATTTTTAGAAGATTATGCTAACGCCGAAACAAAAGAAAAAGGATACAAACTTATAGACAATAACATTAATAACATGGAAAACGATAATTATAAAAAACAACTTATCGAAAAACTTAAACTGATAAAACAAAAGAAAAGAGATTTATATTTTTAATAACTTGTAAACCGTAAAAAAATGAAAGGAAAAGATTTAAAACCACATATAGGAATTTTTGGACGCCGAAACCTTGGAAAAAGCTCGTTAATCAATGTCCTTACGGGACAAGATATAGCCATTGTATCTAACAAAGCGGGAACAACGACCGACCCTGTAAAAAAATCAATAGAAATTTTTGGTATAGGACCGGTTATTATAACCGATACGGCAGGTATCGACGACAAAGGATATCTTGGCAAAAAACGAATCGAAAAAAGTCTTAGTGTTATTCCAAATGTAGATTTAGCTATTCTTATTATATCCGAAAATACTTTTGGCGAGTCCGAAAAACAAATATTAAACGAGTTTAAAGAATACGATTTGCCTTTTTTAATTATTCACAGCAAATCCGATTTGCAAAAACTACAACCCGAGACCATTAACAAAATAAAACAAGTAGCTGATGTCGATATTATGGATTTTAATATTAACGACAAGTCTGCTTTAGACAAATTAATAAAACTTTTAGTTAAAAATATGCCCGAAACATCATACAAAAGCAAATCGTTGTTTAAAGGAATTATTAAACCAAAAGATATTGTCCTGCTAATAACTCCTATTGACTCCGAAGCTCCCGAAGGGCGAATGATTCTGCCGCAAGTTATGGCTTTACGCGATGTTCTTGACAACGATGCCATTTGTGTTACGGTAAAAGAAACCGAGATAGAAGATTTTCTTAAAACCGGTATAAAACCTGCCTTAGCTGTAACCGACAGTCAAGCTTTTGAGTTTGTAAATAAAATTATACCCAAAGATATTACTCTTACAAGTTTTAGCATTACATTGGCAAGATACCGCGGAAATTTTGATAAATATCTCGAGGGAACTCCTAAAATATCGGAGCTTAACGACGGCGATACAATTCTTATGTTAGAATCGTGCACACACCAATTAGCTTGCGATGATATAGGCAGATTTAAATTGCCAAAATGGTTGCAAAATTTTACACAAAAAAAACTTAATTTCGACTATGCAAGCGGACTAACAAAATTTCCTAAACCAATAGATAATTACGCCTTGGTAATACAATGCGGAGGTTGTGTTGTTACTCAAAAACAATTAAATAACCGTTTGTTACCATTTATCAAAAAAAACATTCCCGTTAGCAATTACGGTATGGCAATAGCATATGTAAACGGTATATTTAACAGGGTTACAGAACCTTTTTTATAAAATCCCACGAAAAATGATTTATAATATTTTAAATAAAAAAATACTTACTAAAGACGATATAATTTATTTGTTAAAAACAGACAAAACCGAAAGAAATATTTTATTTAAAAAATCAGCCGAGGTTAAGCAAAAAAGTATAGGAAACAAAGTATATTACCGTGGGTTAATAGAGTTTTCAAACATTTGCGAAAAAAATTGTTACTATTGTGGCATTCGCAAATCAAACAAAAATATTAAACGATATAATATTTTAGACGATGATATACTAAAATCGGCAAAATTTGCTTTTGACGCAAACTACGGCTCGGTAGTTCTGCAATCGGGCGAAATTGCAAATGATAAATTTACGCGTAGAATAGAGAATCTTTTAAAAAAAATTAAACTACTGTCTAATAATAAATTAGGAATTACAATATCGCTTGGCGAACAAACCGAAGAAACTTATAAACGATGGTTTAAAGCAGGTGCACATCGTTATTTATTGCGTATAGAAACATCAAACCGCAATTTATACTATAAAATGCACCCCGAGAACAAAAATCATAATTTTAACAACCGAATAAATTGTTTGCAAAATTTAAAAAAAATAGGCTATCAAACAGGAACAGGTATAATGATTGGGTTACCTTTTCAGAGCTTAAGCGATTTAGCCGACGATTTAATTTTTATGAAAAATATTGATATCGATATGTGCGGAATGGGACCATACATAGAACATAAAGATACTCCGTTATACAAATACCGCAATTTATTATTGCCATTAGAAGAAAGATTTATTCTTACTCTTAAAACCATTGCCATATTACGATTATTAATGCCTAATATTAATATTGCAGCAGCAACAGCTTTGCAAGCTATAGATAAAATAGGCAGAGAAAAAGCACTAAAAATAGGAGCAAATATAATTATGCCTAATATTACTCCCGGAAAATTTCGCAACCATTATAAACTTTACGAAAACAAACCTTGTATCGACGACGAACCCGATGACTGCAAACAATGTTTAGATGCCCGTATTGCAATATCGGGCAACAAAATAGGATACGGCGAATGGGGCGACTCGTTGCATTTTAAAAAAAAGAAATATTTTTTTTAGTTATCCACCATTTATTAAATCCGTCATTACGAGGCTGTAAGCCGAAGTAATCTGTTGAATAGAACTACCAACCAGAGAGAGATTGCTCTGCTATTTAAAACTGTTGGGTTTATTTATTGTAGAAATTTTTAAATCGTCAAAATAAGTTACTGCATCTGATTTTGTCCATAAACCTATTTTTCCATAGTTTTTAAGACTATTATCGGTTGTTTCCATCTCTAAGCTATTATTAAAATAACATTTTATATATTCGCCATTTACTATTATTTTTATATTATACCATTTATTTTTTTGCATTGTTATTTTAGAACTTTTTAGTTGAATTCTTCTACCGTTTACAACTTTATAAAGTCTAAAATTATTTTCTAAAGGATTAGCCCTGGCAACATAATAATTATTTTCGTCTTTATAACGCCAAACCGGACCGCCTCCTTGGTCGTTGTCCCCTTTTTCGGCTTTAAAACGAACATTAATTTCCATATCTTTATATTTTAACGAATCGTTAATAATGATATTAAATCTATAGTCTTCGGTTTCTTGCGATGTTTGTGCCAAAACATTATTACCGTTATCGTTAATAATAACCCATTTGCAAGGATTTCCTTTTCCCGTAATGTGAGTTGACCATATTTTTGTTTTGCTTAGGTTGGTGTTATCAAAAGAAAATTTTACACTTTTTTGTGCATTACTGCAACTAACCATAATTATTAAGGTTAAAATAATAATAATATTTTTCATTTTTTTATATGTTTATTTATAATTTGCAAAAAACTTGGTAGAACTATTAAAAGAAGAGGCATTGCTACAATAAAACCTCCTATTACAGCAATGGCAAGAGCTTGTTGCATTTGTGCTCCTATTCCTACACCTATTGCTAACGGAATAAGTGCTAAAATAGCACTTAAAGCAGTCATTAGGTTTGGACGTAAACGTAACATTATAGCATTGTTAACAGCATAATCCGCTGCATTGTTTTTTAAATCTTTTAAAAACTGAAATACCGTAAAAATAGCGTTTTCAGCTACGATACCTACTATCATTATTAAGCCTGTATAACTACTTACATTTAACGGAATATTAAAAATATAAAGCATTATTAAACTACCGCTTATGCTAAGCAAGGAGATTATAATAATTATAAACGAAATAATCCAGTGTTTAAAAATAAACATTAAAACAACAAAAACAAGAAGTGTTGCAAGAGTTAAAATCATTAATAATTCTTTAAACGACTGTTGTTGCTCGGCATAAGCTCCTCCATATTTAATTTGATAAGCCGGAGGTAAATTTATTTTTTTTGCAAATGCCGACTTTAAATTATCAATTGCCGAACCTAAATCTTTATTTTCTAAACGTGCCGTTAAGATAATAACAGGTTTTAAATTCTCGCGACTTTCGATAACATCGCCCGATTGTGTTTTTATATTGCAAAAAAACGATAGTGGACGCATTGTGCCGTCGGGTAAAAATATTGCTTGTTTTTTTAATACTTCCAAATCGTTATTTGCAAAATCCAAGAAACGCATAATAATGCGTCGCATTTGTTGTCCCTCTTGTATATCGCCAATTTGCAAACCCGATGTCATTGCCGCTTGGTCGGGGTTTGGAACGGGAATATTTGCACTTCGACCTACGGGAACTCCTTCGATAATTGTTTTTAATTGTGTATCGAAATTAGTTAAACTAATATTATAAAGAGCTAATTTGTCGAGTTTAGGCTTTATAATTAGTGCAGGACCTTCGGGAACAAGACCATCGTCTATATCAACAATTCCGGGAATACTATCCATAACTTTATGACATTGATCGGCAATTTTTTGTAATTTTTTATAATTGTCGCCAAAGATTTTAATTTCTATTGGTTGGGCTTTGCCTATTAAATCGCCAAGCAAGTCGGCAATTCGTTGTCCAAACTCAATATTAAGAACCGGAACTTTTGCCGATATCTCGTGTCGCAGGTCGTTAATTACCTCATCGGTTGTTTTTTTTCGATTGTTTTTTAGTTGTATAGAGTAGTCGCCTTCGTTAGCAGGGTGTGCTCTAAAAGACATTCTAATACCTGTTCGTCGCGAATAACTTTGCACGTTAGGATTTGCAAGAATTATTTTTTCCATCTCTTTACATAAACGGTTGGTTTCGTTAATATTAGTGCCGGGAGGAGAATAATAATCCAAGACTATAGAGCCCTCGTCGAGTTCGGGCAAAAATCCTGTTTGTAATTTTGTCGATGCCAAATAACCAAAAACTAATAATAAAAATACAAAAGCAAACGAGTATGCAGGTTTTTTAAAAAACCATATTAATAGATTAATTTTTGGTTTGTGTTTTTTTGTTTTTGGTTTATATCCTATAATTATATGAAAAACAGGCAATAACAACCAAGTAACTAAAAACGAAACTATCATTGTAAGTTGCATTGTATCGGAAAGAATACGAAAAAAACTTCCTGCAAGTCCACTCATTAAACGAAACGGAAAATGTATTACTATTGTCGAAAGCGACGATGCAATCATTGCCGGTAATAAAAATTTTATTGATATCTTAACAATTTGATATCGATTTTTATCGGGATAGTTTTCGTGATTTTTATATATTTGTTCGATAATTACAATTGCATCGTCGATAATAAGACCTACCGAGGCGGCAATTGCTCCCAGCGACATAATATTAATGGTTATGCCAATTAAATACAGCACTAAAAATGAGAATGCTACTGTAACGGGAATTGTAAGTAAAACAACTAAACTCGATCGCCACGAACGTAAAAATAAAACAATAACAATAAATGCCAAAAGCAGACCTTCGTAAATAGTTTTTATCGCACTATCTACACTTGCCGTTACAAAAGCACTTTGATTGTAATATGGTTTTAGTAAATAACCTTTTGGTAATAAGCGTCTTATTTCTTGAGCTTTTTTTTCGGTATTCTTGGCAAAATCGGTTAGGTTTACTCCCGGTTGTTTTACTAAATCGATAATAACGGCATTGTTTCCGTTAGCATTTATTTTTACAAATTCTTGTTGCTCCTCGAGTTTTATTTTTGCAATATCTTTTATTTTTATAATTCTACCGTTTATGTTTTTTATTATTGTATTGTTAAGCTGTTGTATATTTTTAACACGGGTATCTAATAATGTTAAATACATTCTGTAATGGTCGGGTAAAAGTCCTGCCGACGACACAAAATTATTGTTGTTAAAAGCAGTTATAATATCTTTTGGTTTAATGTTTAGGGCTTCCATTTTAATAGGAATGGGAATAATTACATATTCTTTACTTCTGCCACCACGGACAATTACATTTGATATGCCTTTTAGTTGCAAAAAGGCAGGACGAATAATAATGCTTGCAATGTCTTTTAAATCGACATCGGTTTTATCGGGATTTTCGAGAGTGTATCCGTAAACGGGAAAAAGTGATTGGTTCATTACCTCGGCAGAGATGTTTACGTCGGGAGGCAGAAAATTTTTTATTTCGTTAATACGGCTTTCTAATTGTGGTTTTAATTCGTAGATGTTAAGTCCCCAGTCGAAATAAACCTCTATGGTAGCACTTCCCCTGCCGGTATTACTTTTTACCAATTTAACGCCATTTACTTTTTTTACGGCATTTTCTATTGGTTGTGTTACCGTTATCATCATTTTGTCAATAGGTATCTGTCCGGCATCTACAATAATAGAGATTCGTGGAAATTGAACCTCGGGGAACAGGTTGGTTTTCATTTGTGTAAACGAAAAGATACCTGCAATAAATATTAATATCCCTAATAATAATATTGGTTTTTTTAATATTTTGTAGTAGTTTGTCATATAATTTTGTTAAAAAATTATTCGATATATTAATTTAATAACTGCATTTGTTGTCTGTGGTTTTAAATACTCTATTTGTTTTATTGGTTCTTGATATCCTATATTATAAACAAAATACAAGTCGGAACCTACTTTTGGTATCCAGTGTAAACGAATATTATAAATCATAATTTCGTCTAAATCGTTGTATTGAGAAAATAACGAAAAGTTTAATTTTGTTGTAAAAGCATAATTTAAATATAAGGCTATTTCGTTTGTTGTTATGTTTCCCTCGGGTAAATTTAAAAAATTAACAGTATAATTTCCATTAATATTTAGGTGTTTGTTAACGTTTATGCCTAAACTACTTTCGATGGTTTGTATTTTTCCGGTATAAAATCCGCCGAAATTGTATAAAAGTTCTGTCCATATTTTACGGGCACGGTATGTTTCGAATTGTATCTCGTATTTATACATTGTGTATTTTCCGGTTGGTATAGATATGCTGTCGGTAAGCGAAAACGGATTGTCGATACGGTCGTAGTTTTGTATAAGATTTATTTCGAATCGTTCGCCCGATTTAAAAATAGCACCAAGTGGACGGGTTTCGTTAGAGAGGCTTTCTATTTCGCCTGTTGTGTTTGTGTTGTATAGTGTAAATCCCCATGGTTTTAGTAGTAATCGTTTTATTCCGTATTTTGTTAGTATGCGTGGTGATAAACGAAAATACCAACTGTATGAATTGTAATTTTTACGGCGTATATAACCCAACCCGGGATTAAAATTATTTTGCATGCTTCCTAAAGCCATAAAGTTGTCTATCAGGTCGTTAGGGTAATCGGCATAAAGGCGGTATGTTAATGCGTCTTTTTGAATTTTAAAGTCATTTGTGCAAGTAGTGAGTTTTGCTCCAATTGTAAGATTTTTATTTTTTAAAAATTTTGATGTTTGATAAGCTCCATCAATTCCAATAACTTGATTTGATGTTTTTGTGTTTATTTTGTTTGTAAAAATTCCTCCTATGTAAGATTGTTTTCCAATATCGTATTTATAGCGGAATACTGTATTGTTTGTTGTTGGTATTGTATCGAATTTTTCTTCTTGTATATTTAGAAATCCTATATTGTTTCGTCCTATTTTTCCAAATACACGGGCTCCTGCAATTATTGGTATTTGCATGCCGTTTTCTAAACCTATTTCTCTACTGTAGAAAGCGTTGTTCATATCGCCAAGATAATATGAGAACATATCGGAACCTTCTAGAAAAAATTGTCGTTTTTCGGGATAATAAATACTAAATCGCGATAAGTTAACGGGAATACGGTCGGCTTCGACTTGAGCAAAATCTGTAAAAGTTGTTAGGTTTAGTTTTAGTGTTGGCAAAAGGCTAACATTTAAATCGCCTCCAAATTTTAACGGATACGAACTTCCGCTGTTTTTTTTGTATTGCCAGCCTGCTAAAGTATATGGTTTAAATTCAAATTTTTTAGCGTAGGCAATGTTTTTTATGTTAATTAATCTGCCGGCATTTGCTACCGAATAAATAGAATAATCTCTTGACCAGCCTTGCCATAGAGCTTGTTCGTTTTCGGATACAATATCGCGTTCGAAATTTATAGCCCAATTTAATATGCTGTCGTTTTTAAACTGGAACGTGCTAAACGGAATGTAAATTTCGGCAAACCAACCTTTGTTGTTAATTGTTGTTTTTGTGTCCCACACGCCGTTCCAATCTTCGTTTCCGTCTTCGCCTCCGTAAATTTGAATATCGGCTCTTGCTCCATTAGGGTTTATTACAAATAAATATCCTGTGCGATTATCGTCAAAAGGGCTAATTATTATTTGAAAATTATCGTCGGAACGGTAATTAAAATCGCGTTTCATATTTTTTGCAACTATTTTAGTAATATCTTTTTGATAACACCAAATACCTATATAAAGAGTATTTTTATTGTAAAGCATTGCAACCTCGGTGTGTTCGGTAACGGGTTTGCCAAAATCTAAATCTCGTTGTGTAAAATTACTTATGTGTTGAGCTTTTTGCCAAGCCGGTTCGTCTAAGTTACCATCGAATTGTATCTTTTTTGTAATTTTATATGGTTGTATAGTGTTTGGCATCGATTGTTGTGAATAAACATATAAGTTTGTTGTGATTAATAATATGCTTAATATTGTTTTTAAATAGCCAAAATTGTTTGTTGGTTCTATCATATAAAATTTATTTTATAATTTTTATTAATGATGTATCGTTAAGCCCGTAAGCTCCTTCGCTTATAAATAAATCGTTTGCACTAAATTCGGGAGTTATTATTTCTACACTGTCGTGATTTTGTATTCCTATTTTTACGGGTATTTTTATAGCAATAGTATCGTTAATAAGTTTCATAATCCAGAATTTGCTAATTAATGCATCGGTTTGCAAACAAGATTTTGGTAATATTTGTGTTTTGTGTTTTTTGCTTTTGTTTATTAATACTTTTACTATCATATTTTCGGGTAAAAATTTATTTGTTGTAATATTTGCCAGCACTTTTGTTGTTTGCGATGTTTCGTTAATTTGTGGTAGTGTTTTTGAGAATTGACCTTGTATTTCGGTGTTATCGGGTAAAATAATTTTACATTTATCGCCAAGTTTTGCCCATTTATTGTATTCGAAAGGTATATTTGCTTGTATTTTTATATCGTTATATGCTAATAATATACACATTACCGAGCCTTTATCGACAAATATATTTTTATTAACAACGTTTAAGTTTACAACTCTTCCGTTTACGGGAGCATATACTTTTATAATTCCGTAGTTTACGGCAGAGCTATCGCTTTTATGCATTAAAAAAGCTTCGGGTGTTTGCATCTCAAAAATAAGTTCTCCTTTGGACACTATATCACCTTGTTTAATATTTACTTTTGTTAGATATCCGTTTATTGGTGCTACCAAATTGCTTTTGTTAAGATAAACTGTTTTTCCCGAGAGCTCGATATAATCGTGCAAATAACCGGTTCTAAAATGTGTAACTTTTACTTTGGCAACTGGTTTTATATTATATTTTTTTTTGCTATTTTTAGTGCAAGCACTAAAAATGACTATTATAATTAATTGTAAATAAATTATTTTTTTCATACTATTTTTGTTTATTCACAGGTAAAAAGTGTATTAAAAAATCCAATAATTATATGTGCTAATTAATATTTGTTTTTTTATTTGTAAGTTTAAATTTTCTTGTTTTTTTTCTGATATATCACGAATAAGGTTTTTAAAATCCATTATTGATACTTGTGCTTTTAATAGTTCATCGGTATATAATTTTAATAATTTATTATATCCTTTTAATTGTTTTTTTACTATTGCTATTTGTTTGTCAACTGCTTTTATTTGCGATATGTATTTTTGTTTATTTGTATTATATTGATTTATAAAGTATTGTTTTTTAAACTCAATGTTTTGTAGTTCGATAATTGTTTTTTCTTGTTGTATTTTTTTTTGATTTCCGTCGAAAATATTCCAAAAAATATTTATACCTGTTGCAAATCCAAATCTATTAAATGATGGTATGTAAATAGCATTTATACCTGCATTTGCAAACAATTTTATTTGTGGTTTATATTTTTGATTAAATAATATTTGTTTTGTGCTTATATTTAAGCTATCTAATTTATATTTTTTAATAAATAACGAATTGTTAACGGTATCGGGTTTTATTTTAAAATTTATATTATCGATGTTAACGTATCCTGTGTCGTTAATTCCGCAAATTAAATTTAAATCGGCTATATTTTGTTTATATTGTGCTATATAATTACTGTATTTTATTTTGTAATTGTCGTTCTCGATTTGCATTATCATTAAGTCTATTTTTTTGTATATAGCATTTTTTACAAGTTTATCCATTATTTGTAATTGCTTGTCTATGGTATCAATTAATGTTTTTGTAATTTCGGCTTGTTTTTTAGCTTTTAGACATAAAATGTATTGTTGTTCTACCAATCGTTCTAACTCGTGCGTTGTTAAAGAAATTTTATTTACGTTTGTTTGCGTTTGTATATCGGCTTGTTTTAAATAATTGTTATAACGGTTTTTTGTAAATAATTGTTGTTCGATTGATATTGTTCCTTGGTATTGTCCTCCGTCGGAATAGGCTAAATCGTATCCTGTGTATGTATTTGCGTCTTTTGATATTATTTGTAATTTATTTATGTTGTTATCGTGATTAATAATTGGAGCAAATAAAATATTTGCATTTGCTTTAATTTTAGGAGCAGATAATATTTTTTTTATTTCCTGTGTATTTAATTTAACAATTTTATTGTTGTTTTTTATTGTGTTAATTAAAGGACTATTAAGTTTTGCTTGATTAATATAATAATAAAAATTATGATTTTGAGCATTTGTTATTACCGAAAATATTATTATAAAAAATATATTTAAAAAAAATATTCTCATTTTTTTAATTTTTATGTAAAGATAAAATTAATTATAAAGAAAATCTATAGAAAAATAAATTAACATAATAAATTTAATAAGTATATTAAAATTTATGTAAAATAACTACAAGTTAATATATGTTTTATTTATATGGTTCTTTTTTTATTGTGGCAACAATATTTAAATCTTCAAGAATTTTTTTTTCAATTGTATCTGCAATATTAGCAGCCTCTGACAATCTCATATCAGGCGGTAAAACAATATGGCAAGTAAGTTCTTTGTGATTACCGTAATTATGAATATGAACGTGATGTAATTTTACATCGTAACCTGATACTGTTGATGTTATTTTATTAAGTTCATCAATAAGTTCTTTACCGGGCTCTTCTCCTAATATAGGATTAACAGCATCTTTAAAAATATCAAAAGCCGTATAAAAAATAAAACACGAAACAAGTATTCCTAAAATAGCATCAACATAAGGAACGTATGGCGAAATAAAAATACCTATTAATATAACTAACGAAGAAATAGCATCGCTTCTGTGATGCCAAGCATCGGCTTTTAGCGACACCGATTTTGTTTTTCGAGCAATATAAAAAGAATACTGTGCCATAACTTCCTTAACAATTAAAGATATTATTGTTACTATTATAGCTGTTTTGCCAAAAATTTCGTTTCCTCCGTTAATTAATTTTAAAATACTTTCTTGAAAAAATTTAAACCCAATCATTGCCAAAAGAACACCAATTACAATAGATGATATAAGCTCTGCCCTACCATATCCAAACGGACGTTTAACATTTGGTTTTTTTTTTGATATTTTTATTCCTATTAAAAGTATTACAGACGAAAGGCTGTCGGTTAATGTATGCCAAGCATCGGCAATAATGGCAATAGAGCCCGATATTAAACCTGCCCAATATTTTAATAAAAACAACAATAAATTTAAAATTATTGAAACCCAGCCCGCTAAAAATATTTGTTTTGTTCTTTTTTGCATTTTTACAAAAGTAATTAATAAAAATATATTTAACCAAATAAAAATACCTAATAAAATTACTTAATTTTTAATAAAAAAATACTAATTAAAATACGCTTTATAACTGTTGATTTAACACACTTGTAATATGTAAATTTGTTATATATAAAAAAATAAAGCTATGTTAAATAAAATAGTAATAGGTTTAATAATATTCTTTACGGTTCTTAGTATAAAGAATAATCATCTGCAATATAAAAAGGCATATATTGATGAATATAAGTATAATTATAAAAATCAAATTAATAGATTTTATATGAACTCGTGGTATTCAAATACAAATAATTTTAACGGAATAATTACAAGTATAAAAACAACGGTTTTTGATACTTTAAAATCATATTTTTATGTATGCGATTCTATTATTAGAATAGATAATTTTGATAAAAACTTTAATCCTGTTAATACTTACATATACTATCTTAATAAAAACGAATGTTATGTAATAAACGATAAATTAAAAGCATATAAATATAAAAAAATTCCGGTTACAAATTATAACAATGATAACATTATAAAAACAAAAATTTTTAAATATATAAACGGAAAAAAATGTTTTTTGTGGAAAATAAAACACGAAAACAAAATTTATTCTTACTGGGTTACAGGAAAAAACTATAACTTTTATTACAAAATATGTGGTTTATTTTATAATAAAAATAAAGCAACATCAATTTTTGCATCATCAAAATTCAAAGGAATAATGCCAATGCTTGTAGAAGAAAGAACAAAACTTAGACAAATTATAAGCCAATACAAAATAACACAAATAGAACCTGCAGTTATAGACTATTCGGTTTTTAAAATACCAAAAAATTATAAACTAATTAATTAATAAAACTATGAGACTAAATCTTTTTATACTTATAAGCATTATGGCACTAAACACTTTTGCCAAAACAAATCCTAACGATAGTTTAACAAATAATGCTAATCTCTCAAAAAAAATTATAACATACAAAATACAAATAGGTGCTTTTTTTACAAATAACTACGACAGCACATTTTTAAACTCGCTTTGTTGCAATTTATTTATCGAAGAAAACAAAACCAATACAAAATTTCTTATAGGCACTTATTACGATATACACAAAGCACAATATGCTTTAAATGTTGTGCAAAAAAAAATAGCAGACGATGCATTTATAGTTCCATACGTTAACAATAAACGTGTTACATTTAAAGATATAAAATAATTATTTTTTATTCCTATAAGTTTATACTCTGTTTTAATTTTATAGCCAAAAATATTATTCAAAATATATTTAACTTTATATTTTTGTAAAAAATACAAAGATATGGACTTTATTAAAGAATTAACTTGGCGGGGAATGATACACGATATTATGCCCGGAGCCGAAAAACAATTAAAAAAAGAATTAACATCAGCATATGTTGGCATTGACCCCACAGCAGATTCTTTACACATAGGACACTTGGTATCTATAATGATGTTAAAACATTTTCAACTTGCCGGACATAAACCCATAGCATTAGTAGGAGGAGCAACAGGAATGATTGGCGACCCGTCGGGAAAATCACAAGAACGCAATTTGCTTGACGTTAAAACCTTACGACACAATCAAGAAGCTATAAAAAAACAACTATCAAAATTTTTAGATTTTGAATCGGATTCGGCAAACAAAGCAGAACTTGTTAATAACTACGATTGGATGAAAAACTTCTCGTTCTTAGATTTTATTCGCGATATAGGAAAACATATTACCGTAAATTATATGATGGCTAAGGAATCGGTTAAAAAACGATTATCAACCGACTCAAAAAACGGAATGTCGTTTACCGAATTTACATATCAACTTGTCCAAGGCACCGATTTTTTATATTTATACGAACATTATAATTGCAAATTGCAAATGGGAGGTTCCGATCAGTGGGGAAACATAACTACAGGAACAGAACTTATACGCCGAAAACTCGGAGGCGAAGCCTTTGCTATTACTTGCCCTCTTATAACAAAATCTGACGGAGGAAAATTCGGGAAAACCGAGAGTGGCAATATTTGGTTAGACCCAAAAAAAACATCGCCATATAAATTTTATCAATTTTGGTTAAATGTATCAGACCAAGATGCCGAAAAATATATTAAAATTTTTACACTACTTAAAAAAGACGAGATAGAAACTTTAATAAAATTGCACCGAGAAAATCCTCACTTTAGAGAACTACAAAAACGTCTTGCCAAAGAAATTACTATAATGGTTCACTCTAAAGAAGATTACGAAACATCGGTAAATGCGTCGAAAATACTTTTTGGCAAATCAACAACCGAACAACTATCGTTAATAGACGAAAATACTTTTTTGTCGGTTTTTGAGGGAGTTCCTATTTTTAAAATAAACCGAACAGATATAAACAACGGTATTAATGTTGTTGATTTGTTAAGCGAAAAAAGTAATGTTTTTTCGTCGAAAGGCGAAACCCGTAGAATAATTAAAGGAAACGGGCTCAGCATTAACAAACAAAAAATAACAAGTCCCGATATAACTATTAGCTCGCAAGATTTAATAAACAATAAATTTATTTTAGTGCAAAAAGGCAAAAAAAACTACTTTTTAATACAAATCGACAATTAATCTTAAATTTATATCGAAAAAGGTTTAATAAAAACTTTAAAAAGTAAATAACTTATTACAAATAAATGAATTATTGTGTATGTTTACATAAACAAACCCCAAAAAATGGCAAAAATGCACAAAATCGGGGTTTAAAATCTTAATTTCTTAAAAAATATGCTTACTTTTAAAAGTGTCTATATAAAGTTTTATA
>Ga0256833_1002033_pt1 | contig 14555 bp, 15 predicted proteins | sample 356284metaG_FD_190535 | JGI IMG/M metagenome (GOLD analysis project Ga0256833, IMG submission 190535) | Hydrothermal vent microbial communities from Mid Atlantic Ridge, Atlantic Ocean - 356-284 | ecosystem: Environmental > Aquatic > Marine > Hydrothermal vents | place: Atlantic Ocean: Mid...
GTCTTTACCAAAGGGGCCGCCACATACTACCGGGCGCGCTTTGCAGGCTTCGGCAAGGCCTCCGCCTGGCGCACCTGCAGGATGATGAAGCGCAAGAAGGTCTCGTGCTTCGTTCTGGCGCCCAAGACGCTGTGACCCGCGGCCTGTCACGGCTTTTTCCCGCATGGTGGCATGAACGGATGCAACCTTGTGGCGTGGCAACCTGTCCGCTTGATCAGGCAGGCCGGATTTGGCATGCTCTGGACAAGGTTGCAGCTACTGGCCCCAAGGAGCGCGAATCATGTCCATGTGGAAAAACCTCCCGCGTCTGGTGCGGTTCATTCTTCGCAACATCGCCCTCGGTATAGGGGTTGGCTGGGCCTTGCTGAGCGCCTTGCTGTGGTCCGACATGGGAGGCATCCGTACGCTCATCTCCCATTCCGCAAACGGCTTTATCCCGCTCTATCTGCTCTTTGGCGGCTTTGCGGTGACCTTCGGGCCGGCGGCGGTGGCATCGGCTGTCCTTCTGGGCCACGAGTTTCGCGATGACGACGACATGGACAAGGCCAGCAAGGCCCCGGTGACGGATCTGGAGCCGTTGCCGGCGAAGGCCGCCGCCAGGATCCGCTGAACGCGACTTCAGCCCTCTCCTTTCCCCGACTGGCGCCCCGAAGGTGGCGCGATTCACATGGCCGTTCCATGAGCGCAACTTTGAAAATGGCCGCAGGCTCGATTGCCGCGGGGCTCATTGTCTTTGCCATGAAATATCTGGCCTGGATGATGACCGGCTCGGTGGCGCTCTATTCCGATGCGCTGGAAAGCATCGTCAACGTGGCGGCGGCGCTGGCGGCCACGGCGGCCATCTGGGTCGGCCAGCAGCCCCCCAGCGAGGCGCGCCCCTATGGGCATTACAAGGCGGAATATTTTTCCGCCGGGCTCGAAGGGGCCCTGATCGTCATTGCCTCCGTGGCGATCTTCCATGAAGCCCTTGGGGCTTTCTCCCGCCCGCATGCGCTGGAGTGGAAAAACCCCGGCATGCTGGTCAACGCCGCCGCCGGGGTTGTCAACGGATTGTGGAGCTGGGCGCTGATCAGGCAGGGGCGCAAGCTGAACTCTCCCGCCCTGGTGGCCGATGGCAAGCACCTTCTTGCCGATGTGCACACCTCCATCGGTGTGCTGGGAGGCGTGATCGTGGCGGCGGTGAGCGGCTGGTACATTCTCGACCCGCTGATCGCCATGGCGGTTGCCGCGCATGTCCTGTGGGCCGGGTGGAAGCTGATGCGCGATTCGGCCGCCGGGCTCATGGATGCCGCGCCGGACAGGAAAACAATGGACAAGATCCGCAAGACCATAGAAGCTTCGGCCAGGGGCGCACTGGAGTTCCACGACCTGAAAGCGCGCGCTGTGGGGCCCATGGTGTTCATCGATTTTCACCTGGTGGTGCCCTCGGCGATGAGCGTGCAGGATGCCCATGGCATCTGCGACGCCATAGAAGAGGCCTTGCGGAATGCCATCGGGGATGTCAGCGTCTCCATCCATGTGGAACCGGAAACCGAAGATGCGGGCGGGCGTCAGGGCGCCGTGCTCATGCACCGGTGTGCCCCGGTTCCGCCTGCCCCGAGAATGAAGCAGGAAATCCCTTCCGCCCGAACCTGATGCCGAAAAAGGAAAGATCATGAGCGATCCGGCCATCGGAGTGGCCCTGGGCGGCGGCGCGGCGCGCGGGCTGGCGCATATTCCGGTTCTCGAGGCGCTGGACGATCTGGGAATTTCACCGGCGGTCATCACCGGCTCTTCCATGGGGGCGCTGGTGGGCGCGGCCTATGCCTCCGGCATCACGGCCCGTGAACTGCGCGAGCATGCCCTCCAGGTGCTGGGCAATCCACGCAAGGCGGCAAGGCGCATTCTCACCGGTGGCGAGACGAGTCCGCTGTCGTTGCTCAATTTTTCCATCTCGCGCCCGGTGATGATCGACGGAACAGCCCTGGCCGGACTCATCATGCCTGAAAACACGGCGCGGCGGGTGGAGGAGACGCAGATTCCCTTCATGGTCACGGCGACGGATTTCCATGGCGCTTCGGAACTGCTCATCCGCGAGGGGAACATGCTTGAGGCGGTGGCCGCCTCCATCGCCATTCCCGGCGTCATCGCCGCTCCCAGATGGCACGGGCGCCTTCTGGTGGACGGAGCCATGGTCAATCCGGTGCCCTTCGACCATGCGCGTGATTTTGGCTGCGATATCGTCATTGCGGTGGAGGTCACCGGCAAGCCATATGCCGGCAAGAGGAAAAAGCCCGGCGCCACGGCCCTGGTGCTGGGGGCCACGCAGATCATGCAATTGCAGATCGCGGCGCTGAAACGGCGGCTTCATCCGCCGGATATCTGGATTGCGCCGCCGGTCGACGCCTTCCGCGCCCATGAGTTCTTCAAGGTGAAAGAGATTCTGCAAGCGGCGGAACCGGTCCGCGAAGAAACCAAAACGCTGATCGCGCAAATTGTGGAAAACCGCCGTTGAGGGCGCACCGGGCAGGCCGTGCAGCCAAAACCAGCCATTGACCCCATGGGCCTTTGCGTGTAACGCTCGGGTCATCGTGCAGCGTTCCGTTTGAAGGGACTGAAAGCCATTCCGGTGCGGCCGACCCAAATCGGGGGCCAAGTCCGGATGCTGCCAGATTCGCCCAGAAGCGGATCCTGCCTTGTCACCCTCAAGGAGGATCTTGTCATGAAAAGCCTTTTTGCTTCCCTCGTCATCCTGTCCGCGAGCGCGGCGGGCGCCCTGGCCCATCCGGGGCATGTGCTCGATGCCGGACAGGGCCATTCCCACATCAGCGGCTATGCCGCCCTGGGGCTGGCCGCCATCGGCCTTGCCGGTCTGCTGGCGCAGAAAATCGCCAGGCGCCGCCGGGCCCGTCTCCATGGCTGAAAAAACCGGTCTGATGATCTGTGGCCACGGTTCGCGCGATGCGCGCGCCGTGGCCGAGTTCGCCCGCCTGGCCGCGGACGTGCGCGCCAGGGTGGGCGATGTCTGGCCGGTGGAGCATGGCTATCTGGAGTTCGCCACTCCCATCATCCGCAACGGCCTGGACAAGCTGCGCGATCAGGGGTGCTCGCGCATCCTGGCGGTGCCGGGAATGCTCTTTGCCGCCGGGCACGCCAAGAACGACATCCCCTCGGTGCTCAACCGCTACGGGGCCGAGCATGGCCTGCGCATCGATTATGCGCGCGAGCTGGGGCTCGATCCGAAGATGCTCAGGGCCGGGGCGGAGCGCATCGGGCAGGCCGAGGCGGGCGCGGCGCGCAAGGTCTCGCGCCATGACACCCTGCTCATGGTGGTGGGCCGCGGCTCGTCCGATCCGGACGCCAATTCCAATGTCTGCAAGCTCACCCGCATGCTGGCCGAGGGGATGGGCTTCGGCTGGGCCGAGACGGCCTATTCCGGCGTCACCTTCCCGCTCGTCGCCCCGGCGCTGGAAAGAGCGGTGCGGCTGGGCTTTGCGCGCATCATCGTCTTTCCGTGGTTCCTGTTCACCGGCATTCTGGTCGAGCGCATTTACGCGGCGGTGGACGAGGCGGCAAGGGCCTTTCCCGAAACCGAGTTCATCAAGGCGCCCTACCTGAACAACCATCCGCTGGTGGTGGAGACCTTCATCGAAAGGGCGAAAGGCATCCTTGAGGATGATACGGCCATGAACTGCGGCCTGTGCAAGTATCGCACTCAGATCCTGGGCTTCGAATCGCAGCTGGGCGAGCCGCAGATGAGTCACCATCACCACGTGGAGGGAGTCCTGAGGCGCGAAAAAAACACGCATGACGGGCATACTCATGATCATGGTCATGGACATGACCATGGGGAATCCCATATAGTCGATTCTGAATATGATCACGGTCATCACCATCACCACGGTGGGCATGACCATCACCATGCGCCCTACCCCCATGCGGATCACCCGCTCGGCCCGCGCACGCTGAAAAAGGATTGACGGATGCAATTCCTCAACGATCCGGAGGAGATCACCCGGCGCTCCTTCGAGATCATTGGCAGCGAGGTCGATCTGAGCGCGCTTCCCGAGGATGTGCGGCGCATTGTCGTGCGCATCGTGCATTCTTGCGGCATGACGGCCATCGTGGATGCCCTGCGCATCGATCCGGGGCTTTACGAGACGGTGCGCGCGGCGCTGAGCGATGGCCGCCCCATCCTGGTGGACAGCGAAATGACCAGGGCGGGCATCATCCGCCGCTTTCTGCCGCCTGGCGCACAGGTGATCTGCAAGCTCAATGACGCAGATACCATCGAGACGGCGCAGCGCCTGGGGGTGACGCGCACCGCCGCCGCGGTGGCCCACTGGCGGCCCCTTCTCAAGGAGGCGGTCTGCGTCATCGGCAATGCCCCAACGGCCCTGTTCACCCTGCTGGAAATGATCGACAACGGGGCGCCGAAACCTTGTGCCATCATCGCCTTTCCGGTCGGCTTCGTGGGGGCGGCGGAATCCAAGGAGGAGCTGGACAAGAACCCGCGCGGGGCGCAGATCGCCACCTTGCTGGGCCGGCTGGGCGGAGCCGGGATGGCGGCGGCGGCGCTCAACGCCATTACCTCCATGGCGGCGGAGGCGGGCGCATGGACAAGCTAGGCAGACCCGCTCCGGTGAGCGTCATCGGCATGGATGACGGCGGCCTGGCCAACCTGGGGATGGCCGCCACGCGGGAGCTTTTCAGCGCCGACGTGATCTATACCTCACGGCGTCTGGCGGCGCTTTTGCCCGAGCACCTGCAGGAGAACTGCCGGCTTTGGCCCTCGCCCTTTGCCTTGCCCGCAGCCGACATCGCGGCGCGGCGCGAGGCGGGCGATTCGGTTGCCGTGCTGCTCAGCGGCAATCCTTTCTGGCATGGCGCGGGGCCGCTGCTGGCCGATGCCATCCCGGCGGGGGAGATGCAGGTCTATCCGGCGCCTTCCGCCTTTTCCCTCGCCGCGGCGCGCATGGGCTGGGCCTTGCAGGAGGTGGAGACCTTCTCGGCCCATGGCAGGCCGGTGCAGCGGCTGGAGCTGCACTTGCGGCCAGGGGCCCGCCTGCTCGTGCTCACCCAGAATGAAACCAGCCCGTTGAAAGTTGCGCGTTTGCTGATCGAAAGGGGATTCGGGCAAAGCCGCATGAGCATCCTGGCCAATCTTGGCGGGGCGGCGGAGCGGCGCATTCACGCCACGGCGCAGGATGTTGCGCAAATGGACGAAGAGGATATTCCCCCCCTGCATGTGCTGGCCATCGAGGTCATGGCCGATGACGAGGCCACCATCCTGCCGCTGACGCCGGGACTTGCCGATGATGCCTTTTTGCATGACGGGCAGATCACCAAGCAGACCATCCGCGCGGTGACGGTCTGCGCGCTGGCCCCGCTGCCGGGGCAGCTCTTGTGGGATGTCGGGGCGGGCAACGGCACGGTGTGCGTGGAATGGGTGCGGGCCACGCGAGGCCGGGCGCGCGCCATCGCCATAGAACGCGACATGGCCCGCTGCGCGCGCATAACGGAAAACGCCCGCAGACTGGGGGCGCTGGACATCGAGGTCATAGAAGGATCCGCCCCGGCGGCCCTTGATGGACTGGAGCAACCGGACGCCATTTTCATTGGTGGAAACGCCGGTTGCGACGACACTTTCAACTTCTGCCTCAAGGCGCTCAAGAGCGGGGGAATCCTGGTGGCCAATGCCGTGACCACCCAGGGCGAGGCGGCCTTGCATGAGCGCCACCGCAGGCTGGGCGGCGATCTGGTGCGCCTCGATGTCTCCCATGCCGCCCCTCTGGGCGGCGGCAGCGCCATGCGCCCGGCGCTGCCGGTGACGCAACTGCGGCTGCGCAAGCAGGCCTGAGCGCGGGTTGATGCGCGCCGGGTTTTGTGCGATTGGCTGAGGAGCGCAGAGCCAAGAACATCTGGACGACATCATGCATGGCACCCTTCATGGCCTGGGGCTGGGCCCTGGCGATCCTGAACTGATCACCCTGAAAAGCTGGCGCATCCTGTCCATGGCCGAGGTCATCGCCTGGCCACGGGGGCCAAGCGGCGAAAGCCGGGCGCGGGCCACGGCTGCGCCCTTCATCCCCGATGACGTGGTGGAGATGGCCGTGCCCATTCCCTTCGGAGAAACGCAAGAGGCGCTCGATGCGGCCTATGACGCGGCCGCGGAGGACATCCGCGCCCACCTGGCGGCGGGGCGCGATGTGGCCTTCATCTGCATGGGCGATCCGCTGTTCCACGGCAGCTTCATCTATCTGGCCGAACGGCTGCGCGGGGATTTTCCCGTCAAGGCGGTGCCCGGCGTCATGGCCCCATCGGCCTGCGCGGCGGCCATCGGGCGGCCCCTGGCCTGCAAACAGGGCGTTTTCAAGGTGCTTCCGGCCACCATGGCGCAGAAGGCCCTGGGCGCCGAACTGAGCGCAGGAGGCGGGACCATCGCGATCATCAAGGCCGGGCATCATTTGCGCGCCCTGCGCGGGCTGCTCGACGAGGCCGGGCTGCTCGATCGCGCCTATGCGGTGGAGAATGCCGGACGGGAGGATGAGCGCATTGCGCCCTTGCGCGATTGCGGCGATGATGCGCCCTATTTTTCCACCGTCATGGTCTTTGGAGAAGCGGCGTGAGCGCCCCTTTGCCCTGCATTATCGCCCTTGGGCCGCAATCGGAAGGGCTGGCGCGGCAGCTGGCCTCGGCCCTGCCGGGCGAGGCGCTCATTGCGCCCGCCGATCCCGTGGCGGCCATGCGCGAGGTTTTCATGGCCGGCCGGCCGCTCATTGGCCTGTGTGCGTCGGGCATACTCATCCGCGCCCTTTGCGGCCTGCTGGCGGACAAGCGCGCCGAGCCGCCGGTCATCGCCGTTTCCGCCCACGGAAAGGACATCGTGCCGCTGCTGGGCGGCCATGGCGGGGCCAACGAGCTGGCGCGGCGCATCGGCTGGATCACCGGCGGGTATGCGGCCATCACCACGGCCACGGACAACCGCTTTCATCTGGCCCTGGACGATCCGCCCAAGGGCTACCGGCTGGCCAATCCGCAGGACGTGAAGGCTTTCGCCGCCGCCCTGTTGCGCGGCGAGACGGTGCGCCTGGAGGGCCATGCCCCGTGGATTTCCCGCTCCGGCCTGCCGCTGAAGGCGGATGGCCCCTTGCGCATCACGGTGACGGAAAAGGCCTTGAGCGGCTCACCGGGCCATCTGGTCTACCATCCCGCCACCCTTTGCCTGGGGGTGGGCCTGGCGCGCGGCGCGGCTGCCGAAGAGGTTGCCGCGCTGGCCGATGGCTGCATGAAAGAGGCAGGCCTGGCCGGTGCCGCGCTGGCCGCCATGGGCACATTGGACATCAAGGCCGACGAGCCTGCCCTTGCGGCCCTGAGCCGGGAGCTGGGCGTGCCCTTGCGGCTGTTCGATGCGCAAAGGCTGGCGCAAATTGATGTGCCCAACCCTTCCGAAGTGGTGGCGCGCGAGACCGGCACGCCCTCGGTGGCCGAAGCCGCCGCCCTGGCCCTGGCCGGTGATGGCGGCAAACTCATCGTCACCAAGACCAAGAGCGCCAATGCCACCTGCGCCATCGCCCTTGCCCCCCGGCCCGTGACGGACCCGCCCGGAGGGCGGCGCGGGGCGCTTTTCGTGACCGGCCTTGGCCCTGGCGCGCCGGACATGCGCACCCCGCGGGCGGCGCGGGCCCTGATGGAAGCCAGCGACTGGGTGGGCTATGGCCTCTATCTCGACCTGGCCGGGGATCTTGCCGCCGGCAAGAGGCTGCATCCCTTCCCTTTGGGCAAGGAGCGCGACCGGGTGCGCCATGCCCTGAAGCTGGCCGAAGAGGGCCGCCAGGTGGCGCTTTTGTGCTCCGGCGATGCGGCCATCTACGCCATGGCCGCGCTGGTCTTCGAGGAACTGGACAAGGCGGCGCAAGAGGGCGCTTTGGCGCGCTGCGCGGTCGAGGTCATCCCCGGCGTTTCGGCCTTTCAGGCTGCCTCGGCACGGGCCGGGGCGCTCATCGGCCATGATTTCTGCGCCATTTCGCTCTCCGATCTGCTCACCCCCTGGGAGACCATCGAAAAGCGCCTTGCCGCCGCCGCCGCCGGGGATTTCGTCACCGCCCTTTACAATCCGCGCAGCAGGCGGCGCACCCGCCAGCTGGAGCGCGCATTGGAGATTTTCCGCGCCCATCGTCCGCCGTCAACTCCGGTCATCATCGCCGCCAACCTGGGCCGGGAGAATGAAAAGGTGCGCGTCGTGACGCTTGGGCAGAGCGATCCGCGGGAGGTGGACATGCTCTCCATCGTGCTCATCGGCAATGGCGCCTCGCGCATCCTGGTGCGCGGCGACGGGCAGCTGCAGGCCTGGACGCCGCGCGGCTATGGGCGCAAGGAGGAAGCATGAAGGTTCATTTCATCGGCGCAGGCCCCGGGGCGGCCGATCTCATCACCCTGCGCGGCCAAAGGCTGATCGAGACCTGCCCGGTGTGCCTTTATGCCGGTTCGCTGGTGCCGCGCGAGATCATTGCCTCGGCGCCTCAGGGGGCGCGGGTGCTGGACACCTCCGGCATGGACCTGGAGGCCATCGTGGGCGAAATGGCCGCCGCCCATGCAAGGGATCAGGATGTGGCGCGGGTGCATTCTGGCGATCCGTCCATCTATGGAGCCATCGGCGAGCAGATGCGCGCCCTGGACGCTCTGGGCATCCCCCATGACATCGTCCCCGGCGTTCCGGCCTTCGCCGCCGCCGCGGCGGCCCTGAAATGCGAACTGACCCTGCCCGGTATCTCCCAGACCATCATCCTCACCCGCAGCGGCGGCAAGGCCTCGCCCATGCCGGACGGTGAGGAGCTGGAGAAGCTGGCGCGATCGGGCGCCACCTTGGCCATTCATCTGTCGGTGCGCCGGTGCCGCGAGGTGCGGCGCGCCCTGGAGCCGCACTACGGGGCCGATTGCCCGGTGGCCGTCGTCTATCGCGCCAGTTGGCCGGACGAGATGATTCTGCACGGCATGCTTGCCGGCCTGGAGCGGCTGATTCGCAACTCCAAGGTTACCCGCACGGCGCTGATTCTGGTGGGGCGGGTGCTGGAGCCGGGCAAATTCGCCCAGTCGTCCCTCTATCACCCGGATTTTCGCCATTTGCTGCGGCCGGGCGAAAGGAAAAAGTAACCACAGGGGGCATAGTTTCGCTATATATGGCGCATTGACCATATTGGGGGCGATTCCGCGCCTGATATTTTCCGGCTTGCCAGTGGGGGCGGGCATGCAGTGGCAGTTTTCGGTTTTCTGGAGTTTTCATGACCGCAACAGTCGAGAATCTGGCAGATGACCACCGCAAGGGTCTGGCCATCGCCGGCATCGGCGGCATTCTCTTCACCTTCGACATCCCCCTGCTGCGTCTGGCCAATCCCGATCATCTGGTCAGCCAATCGACCTTGATATTCGGCCGCGGCATCTTCCTGTTCATCGCCATTTCCCTGTGGTGGTATTTCTACCGCTGGCGGCGCGGCCACAGGGAGCTGTTCCTCAACGGCTGGCCGGGAATCATCGTGGCCTGCACCAACACCCTGGCCAATATCCTGTTCATCGCCGCCATCAGCCGCACGACGGCGGCCAATCTGGTGTTCATCCTGGCGCTCAATCCCATATTCGCCGCCGTTCTGGCGTGGCTGGTGCTGAAAGAGAAAATCCCCTTCTGGACATGGATTGCGGTGGTTCTGTCCTTTACCGGCGTCGGCATCATTGTCTGGGACGGGCTGATCACCGGCACCTGGGTGGGCGATATCATGGCGCTCATCGTCGCCATGTGCACCGCCGTGGCGCTCACCGTCATCCGCAAGACGGGGCGCAACGTGGTCACGTCCCTGGCCACCGGCTCGCTCGTTTCCGCCCTCATTTCCCTGTGGTGGGCGCAGCCGCTGTTGCTGCCCATGGAAGGCTGGGGATGGCTGGCGCTCAACGGGCTCATCGTCATGCCCCTGGCCTCGGCCCTGATCGCCATAGGGCCGCGCTACATCCCATCGGCGGAGGTGGCCATGTTCTTCCTGCTCGATACGGTGCTCACGCCCTTCTGGATCTGGATGCTGTTCGGCGAGGTGCCCACACACCGCGCCATGGTGGGCGGGGCCCTTGTCATTTCCACCCTGCTGGCCCATTCTGTGTGGCGCTACAAGACCCATCACGCGCATTCATGAGCTCTCACAAGGGGGGTGGATCGTGCCGCGTCATTTGCGTGATCCCTTCGTCATCGCCAAGGCCATCGCCATGCTGGAGGAGGAAATCGGCCAGCTTGGCTTTGCGGCGCACTATCATGACGACTTCGGGCAATTTTCCACCCTGCGCCGGCGCCTGCGCGAAGGGGCCCAGGCGCCCTTGTTCGATCCGGCCGTGACGACGCTCGATCCGGCGCGGGCCTTCTGGATGTCCGTCACGGACAAGGAGGGGCAGGTGCGCGCCCTGCAGGCCTTCCGGCTCGATCTGGCCGATCCGGATCTGGGAGAATGGGCGCTGGGCTGGGTTCTGGGCATCTACCTGAAACGCAACGAACTGATCATTCCGGCCAATCTGACGCCGCCGGAGAGCTCCATCAGCCATCGCATTCGCGGGCCGGTGGTCTATCATGGCGAATTGTGGGTGGAGCGCAAGGTGCGGGCGCGCAAGCTGGTGGAGCTGTTCTCCAAGCTCGGCATGCTGCTGGCCCTGGTCAAGTGGCAGCCGCGCGCCATCTGGGCCTTGATCGGCAACGCCATGGCCACCCGCGGGCACATGATCCGCATGGGCTATGTGCGCATGGAGCCCGGCTTCATGCGCTGGCAGTTCGTGCCGGAGGCGGCCGACACCAACGAATGGCTGGGCCTGGCGGAGGCCGAATCCCTGGAGCAGATGGCGCTTGATCTGATTGACGATCCATCGTGAGCGCTTCACGCTTCGCGCACCAGGGTCCACAAACTGGCCAGCTCGGCGGAGTTTTCCGCCTGCATCTTGATCAGGGCATTGTGGCGATGGATCTCCACCGTTTTCTGGCTGATGCCAAGCTGGGAGGCAATTTCCCTGTTGGGCAAACCCAGGGAGATGAACTCCGCCACCTGCCTTTCCCTTTTCGTCAGCCTGGCCGAGCGGGCAAGAATGTCGCGCAGCGCGGCCTTTTCCGCCAGCCTGCGCCTGTGCTCGGCAATGGCCTCGCGCACACGATCGAGCAGCAGCTGATCATTGCAGGGCTTTTCCAGGAAATCGAAGGCTCCGGCCTTGAAGGCCCTGGCGGCCATGGGAATATCGCCGTGGCCGGTTAGAAATATGAGGGGAATGCGCGCCCCCTGCCGGTTCAGGACTTCCTGCAAATCCAGTCCCGAAAGACCCGGCATGCGGATGTCGAGCAGAAGGCAGCCCGGATGGCCACCACGATAGGCAACGGCGAAGGCATCGGCGGTGGCGTATCCCTTTGCCTTCAGGCCGATGGATTCGATCAGCCAGCACAGCGAATCGCGCATGGCGTCATCATCGTCCACCACGTGCACGATGGGTGGCTGCGTCATGCGGACTCCTCCTTGAGCGGCAGGGAAAAGACCACCGTCAATCCCTTCCCGGTTTCGTTGGCCGCCGCGCCGATGCGGCCGCCATGATTATGAACAATGGAGCGGGATATGGAAAGGCCCAGGCCCATGCCCTTCTCGCGGCTGGTCTGGAAGGGCTCGAACATGGGTTCGATCTCCTCCTCCGGCAGGCCCGGGCCGGTATCGCTGATGGCCACGCGCACCATGGCGCCATCACGCGAGGTGGCAATGGTCAACTGGCGCGGCGCGCCGGGGGGATTGGCGCTCATGGCCTCCAGGGCGTTGCGGATGATGTTGAGCGCCACCTGCCCAATGGCCACCGCATCGGCGGGCACAGGCGGCAAGTCCTGTGCGTAGCGGGTGATGACGCGCACACCGGCGGCGCGAATCCCGGCACAGAGAAGATCCAGCGCATCTGCCAGAATGGCGTTGATGTCCGCCGCGACGCGCTTTTGCTGTGGGGCGCTCATGAACCCCCGGATACGCTTGAGGATGCGCCCGGCATGCTCGGCCTGGCGGGAGATTTCACGCAAGGGCTTTTGCAATACGGACGGATCGGCCCCGGAAGCCAGGGCGCGGCGGCAGCCGGCGGCATAATTGCCTATGGCCCCCAGTGGCTGGCTGATTTCATGGGCAAGGCCGGAAGCCAGTTCGCCAAGGGTCACCTGGCGCGACACGTGGGCCAGCTCGGCAAGCCGCAGGCGGGCTTTCTGCTGGCTTTCCTTCAGGGCGCGGGTGCGTGCGTGAACGAGATATTCCACCCTGGAGACGTGCAAGATGGCCAGCAACAGCAAGACGCCGGCGAAGGCGAACCAGCCCCAGTTGCGGCTCAGGGTCTCCAGCAGGACATTGCCCAGATTGACCTGATAGGGGCCGATGCGCAGTTTCTTGAACAGTTCGTGCACCGGCTGATAGGAGAGCGGAATGGTCCAATGACGCACATTCTCGCCCTTCAGGGCGAGAAGGGCGATGGCCACACGCTTGGCCAGGGCGCGGGAGGTCTCCATGGTCTTGGCGAAGGGCCAGTCGGGATATAGCGGGCTGGACAGGGCGCAATCGAATCCGGCCACCTTGCGCGGGTGAAGGATACGGAAATCCTTCAGGGCGATGCGCCCTTCCGCCGCCATGCTCTCCAGCAGGCAGGCGCGCACGGTTCCGGCATCGCCCTTGCCATCGTGCACCGCCATGACGATCTTGTCCAAAGGCAGCCCCTTGTAGACGAGGGCGCCCATGTCGCGTTGCGGATTGATGCCGGCATCATGAAGAACCCCCCAGGCGATCTGAAAACCACCGAAAGCCTCCGGGCTGGCGGCCAGAAAGGTGCGGCCGCGCAGATCCTTCAGTGAGCGGATCGCCGGATTGCCGGCGCGGGCGAAAATGACCGCGCCTATGGCCGCCCCCGGCTTGCCGGTCATCACTGTCTCCAGGGTGGCCAGACGGGCCGCTCCGTAGCGTTGCTCCAGGGTGACATAATGGCCGGGATTGGTGATGAAGAAGTCCACCTTGCCGGTGCGCACGGCTTCTTCCAGGCCTTTCAGGGTTTTCAAGGGCGCCAGAACGAAGGTTTCTCCCGGCAAGGCGGCATCGAGCGCCCTTATGGTGGGGCTCCAGTCGCGCCGCGCCTTGTCCACGCCACGCCAGGCCAGAACGCCCACAACATGGGTGGCGCTCCATGCGGGAGCCGGAAGGAGCATTGCGGCCAGCAGGAGAAGGCGCAGGAATTTCCAGCATGGTTTCATCGCTCCGGCCTCGCTGGCGCGCATGTTCTGCCGCCGTCAATCGGTCATCAAGGCGCCCTGTTTCCTCTCCGGCAGGGGAGATGTTCCCTGAATCTTGGCGATGACATCTCCGGCATGGGCCAGCCGGTGCAGGTTGCGGGTGAACAACCGGCCCGTCTGGTTGGCCTTGACGGGGGTGCGCCTTGCGGTGAGCGGATCGGCGATATGGGCGATGGGCTCGCCCTTGCGCACCATGGCGCCGAGCGGGCACTCATAGATGATGATGCCGCCCGTGGGCGCGCGCACCAATCCGGTGGCCTCGAAAGGCGCCGCGATACCGGTGAAATCCCCGGCCTCGGCCTCGCCCTGCACAAGGCCGCGCAAAATGAGAAAATCGAAAATGGCGCGGGCATCGGCGCGGGCCAGTTCGTCATCCACATCGAGCTGGCCGCGCAGTTCGATGGTCACGGTGATGGGCAAGGTGCAGGGAATGTCCGCCTCGCGCATGGCAAGGAAGGGCGCGGCCACGGTTTCCTCGAAGGGATTGCCGCCGGAATGACGGGCAAACATGACCACCCCGGCGCGCAGCAGAGCGGCCAGGTCGCGCAAGCCCGGCCAGTGACCGGGGTCGATGTAAAGATGCAGTTCGGCATCGAGATCGGTATGCATGTCGAGAACGATGTCGGCATCATGGGCCAGCTTCATCAGCTCCAGCTTCAGGGCCTCATCCTCGGCATGGGGGGCCTGTTCGTCCAGAAAGCCGCGGATGATGCGGCGCGCCCTTGCCAGGTTCACGGCTGGATCGGGGGTAAATTGCGCCTCTTGCGCCATGACGGCCGCGGTTGCATCGGGCCAGAAGCGGTTGAAATTGCGCCCAGATGGGCAATGGTGGCGGCCCATGTGATGATCGAGCAGAAGCTGGGAAAAGCCGATCGGATTGGCGGCCGGCACCAAAATGATCTCGCCCATGATCCGGTCTTCCTCACCGGCCTGTTGCAAAAGGGCGCGCAGATGCTGGGCGGCAAGGGTGGCGGGCAGCTCATCGGCATGCATCGAGGCCTGAACATAGGCCTTGGGGCCCTTACCTGGGCGGCCGAAGCGGCAAATGGTCAGATCCCTGCGGGTGCCGGGAGAGAATTGCGCAAGCTCGATGGTGGTGCATGACATGTCCCGGCCCTTCCCGTTGCGATCCGTTCAGCGCCGTCTGCGGCGGCGTCTGCGCCCTGCCCCGTTGCCGCCATCCTCGCCATGGTGGCCGTGGGCGCATGTGTGTCCGGCGGCATTCTGCGTCAGCGGGCCGACTTTTGCAATGATGTCCGCGATG
>Ga0256833_1002034_pt1 | contig 14550 bp, 10 predicted proteins | sample 356284metaG_FD_190535 | JGI IMG/M metagenome (GOLD analysis project Ga0256833, IMG submission 190535) | Hydrothermal vent microbial communities from Mid Atlantic Ridge, Atlantic Ocean - 356-284 | ecosystem: Environmental > Aquatic > Marine > Hydrothermal vents | place: Atlantic Ocean: Mid...
ATCATCTGGGTGGTTGGGAGGGGGCGCGGGCCGGCGCGACGCGCCTCAGCGCACAAAATAGGCCCGCTCCCCCTCCCGGACGCCTCACTTATCCTCTGGGTGGCCGGGAGGGGGAGTGGGCCGGCGCGACGCACTTCCGTGCAAAAATGCAGGCGCGGGCCGGAGCGACGCACCTCCGTGCAAAAATGCAGGCGCGGGGTTTATGGGTTTACGCCCATAAATCCTTCATCCACCGTTAACCATCCCGAAGGATTGCGATTCACAGGCGAGTCCCCGGACTCTTATCCTGTCCCTGCATGACGGCCCCGTGGCCGCCGGTTTGTTGCGTAACTCAGTGGGGGACTGCATGGGCGTTGAATCGAAACAGGACATCAAGCCGCTGTTGAACACCGTTCTGGTGGGCGATTGCATGACCGAGCTGCGCAAGATCCCGTCGCGCTCGGTGGATCTGGTCTTTGCCGATCCGCCCTACAACCTGCAGCTATCCGGCAAGTTGAGCCGCCCCGACCAGTCGCGCGTTCATGGCGTCACCGATGCCTGGGACCGCTTCGATTCCTTTGCCGCCTATGACGAGTTCACCCGCGCCTGGCTGTCGGAATGCCGCCGGGTGCTCAAGGATGATGGGGCCTTGTGGGTCATCGGCTCCTATCACAACATCTTTCGGGTCGGCACGGCCTTGCAGGACCTGGGCTTCTGGATTCTCAACGATGTCATCTGGCGCAAGACCAACCCGATGCCCAATTTCCGCGGCCGCCGCTTCACCAACGCCCACGAGACGCTCATCTGGGCGGCGCGTGGAGAAAAATCCCGCTACCGTTTCAACTACGACGCCATGAAGGCCCTCAACGACGATCTGCAGATGCGCTCCGATTGGCTCTTGCCCATCTGCAGCGGTTCGGAGCGCCTCAAGGGCGAGGACGGGGCCAAGATCCATCCCACCCAGAAGCCCGAAAGCCTGCTGCACCGGGTCATCCTGGCCTCCTCCGCGCCGGGCGATGTCATTCTCGATCCCTTCTTCGGCACCGGCACCACTGGCGCGGTGGCCCGCCGTCTGGGGCGCGATTTCATCGGCATCGAGCGCGATCCGGCCTATGCGGAAGCGGCGCGCAGGCGCATCGGCAAGGTGCGCCGCCTGCAGGGGGACGCCATCCAGGTCACCCGGGGCAAGCGCGCCCTGCCGCGTGTGCCCTTCGGTGCCCTGCTCGAGCGCGGACTGCTCAAGCCTGGCGGCAAGCTCTATGATCCCTCCGGCCAGCACGCGGCGCGCATTCGCGCCGATGGCTCGCTGGTGTGCAAGGACGCCACCGGCTCCATCCACAAGATCGGCGCCCACGTGCAGGGGCTCGATGCCTGCAATGGCTGGACTTTCTGGCGGGTGCGCAAGGGCGGCAAGCTGATCCCCATCGACCTGCTGCGCCAGCAGGTGCGCGCCGAGATGAAGGAGCTGGCCTGAGCGCCTATTTTGCCGCCAGCGCCACCCGCAGAGCCTTGCGCATCACCGTGGGCAATCCGGCTTGCTCCACCTGCGCGCCCGGCCGCCACTGAAAGGCTCCGGGCACGGCAAAATCCATCGCCACCGGCGCAGTTGCGCGCAGCACCGCAAGGCGCAGGGAAAAATGCGTGAAGACATGGCGCACCGGGGTGGCGATGGCGCAATAGTCCAGCCCGAAGGGCGCTTGCCCCTGCCAGGCCCTGGCCCATGCGTCACCGCTGCCATCCCATCCGCGCGAGGGCAGCTCCAGCATGCCGCCCAGCATGCCGCGCGATGGCCTGCGCCGCAAGAGCACGGCGCCATCGGCGCGGGTGATGAAGAAGGCCTCGCCAGTGCGCCGCGGGCGGGGCTTTTTCGCCGCCTTGCGCGGCAAGGCCCCGGCCAGCCCCAGGGCCCGCCCCCGGCATGCGGCGCGCCACGGGCAGGCGGCGCAATCGGGGGCCTTGGGTGTGCACACCATGCTGCCCAGATCCATCAGCGCCTGGGCGAAATCCCCCGGCCTGTGGCGCGGCACCAGGGCCTGCGCCGCTTGCGTGATGATCCGTTTTGCGCCCGGCAGCGGCTCGCCGATGGCCATGGCGCGGGCGATCACCCGCTCGGCATTGGCGTCCACCGCCGCCACCTGCCGGTCAAAGGCAATGGCCGCAATGGCCGCGGCCGTATAGGGCCCGATGCCCGGCAGCTTGCGCAGGTCATCCGCCGTGTCGGGAAAGCGCCCGCCCATCTCATGGGCCACCATGCGCGCGCAGGCATGCAGGTTGCGCGCCCGGGCGTAATACCCAAGCCCCGCCCAGGCCGCCATCACCTCCTCGCGCGAGGCCGCCGCCAGGGCCTGCACCACGGGCCAGCGGCGCAAGAAGGCGGTGAAATACCGCCCCGCCGCCGCCACCGTGGTCTGTTGCAGCATGATTTCCGACAGCCAGACGCAATAGGGATCGGCCCGCTCGCCCGGCCCGGCGCGCCACGGCAGATCGCGCCGGTGGGCGTCATACCAGTCAAGGAGGGCGGATGCGGCGATTTTGCCCATGTTTTTTTGTCCCGAGCTGGCTGAAAACGGCGCTTTGCAACCTTTGGATGATTGCCGGAAGTGCAAAAATGTGAGCAATAATACCCCATGCTGACTATGGTGATATGGCCATAGAAAAAAGGCGAAGATCAAGAAATAATGCAATCTGGTCCTTATCCTCCATGCGCCATTGATCCGGGCTGGTGGCAGGGCCATATGAAAAGAGGACAAAGAGGCGTTTTGCACGCCTTTCCGATGGATTTTCCGGTTGGCCGGACAGGCTGACTGCATATTGCCCCCGGTCGCAGCAGTCCGTCTGGTCAGGGAGCGGGTCCCGGGAAGGGATCCGCTCCTTTTTTGTGCCCCGCGTCAGCCTTTCCATGACCGATTGGTAATGCGCCAGACCATTGCGAAGCCCCCCTGAATGGCATAGGTTGCGAGCCGTCACATGCTCGCGCCTGTCTGCCGGAAGGCGCGGCGCGCAATGTCAAGCAAACAGCAAGGAAAACAGGCAGAAGCGGCATGACGCAAAGCATGATGTTCTGGGTGTTGAGCGCCCTTCTGGCCCTTGTGGTTCTGGTTGCCCTGATCGTTCCCTTCCTGCGCCACCCGCGCAAGGCCCTGGCACGGGCCGAATACGACCTGGCCATCTACAAGGACCAGCTGCGCGAGCTGGAGGAGGAGGTCAAGGCCGGCGCCATTCCCGAATCCGAGGCGGCCGCGGCGCGCAACGAGATCGCCCGGCGCATCCTGGGCGCCGACACCGCCCGCAAGAAGGCCGAAGGGGCGCTGAACGAGCAAAGCACGCCCGCCGAAAAGGCCATCGCCGCCCTTGCCGCCATCGTCCTCGTGCCCGCCCTGGCCTATGGCGTCTACCTGCAGAAGGGCGCCCCGGACATGCCCGACATGCCCATCGCCAAGCGCATGGCCGATGCCGCCCGCCACAATGACGTCACCGCCCTGATCAGGCGGGTGGAGGAGCGCCTGGCCAGGCACCCCGATGACATTCAGGGCTGGCTGGCCCTTGCGCCCGTTTATTCCCGCCAGGGGCGCTATGCCAAGGCCGCCAATGCCTGGCGCAACGCCATCCGCCTGAGCAAGACGCCGGATGCCGATCTCTACAATGCCCTGGGCGAATCGCTGGTCTATGCCAACAACGGCAAGCTGGTGAAGGAGGCCCGCACCGCTTTCGCCAGGGCCCTGAAGCTGGCCCCGGGCAATCCCATGAGCCGCTATTTTCTCGCCCAGGCCGACATTCAGGACGGCAAGCGGGACAAGGCCCTGGCCGCCCTGAAGAAACTGTTGAAGGATCTGCCGAAGGATTTCGGCGGCCGGGGGCTCATCGAGCGCCAGATCGCCGCGCTGGAAGGCAAGCCCGCGACGGCGCAAAAATCCGCCGCGGCGCCATCCCGCGCCGGCCAAGGCGGCCCCACGCAGGAACAGATCAAGGCCCGTCTGGCGGCGACGAAGGACATGAGCCCGCAAGCCCGCCAGGAAATGATCCGCAACATGGTCGACGGCCTGGAACAGAAGCTGAGCGAGAACCCGGACAACCTGGGCGGCTGGTTGCGGCTCATCAAGGCGCGCGTCGTGCTCGGGCAAAAGGCCAGGGCCCAGGCCGCCTACGAGGCCGCCCGCAAGGCCTTTGCCGGTCAGGACAAGCGCATCAGGGCGCTCGATTCCCTGGCCACCGCCCAGGGGCTGAAGGTGGCCGCTCCCGTGCATCTGGCTCCGGCGGAGCAAAAGCCCGCTCCGGCCCGCCCGGCACGGAACGAGGCCAGGGCCGCGCCGGCCGCCGATGGCCCCACTGCCGAACAGGTGCGCCAGCGCATGCAGCGCATGAAGGACATGAGCCCGCAGGCCCGTCAGGAAATGATCCGCAACATGGTCGACGGCCTGGAGCAGAAGCTGGACGAGAACCCGGACAACCTGGGCGGCTGGCTGCGGCTCATCAAGGCGCGCACCGTTCTGGGCGAAAAGGACAAGGCCAGGGCCGCCCTGGAGAAGGCCAGGCAGGCCTTTGCCGGCAAGCCCGAAGCCCTGGGCGAGCTGAGCCGCCTGTCGGAAAAACTCGGGCTGTAAGCCTTTCGCCTTGTGCCAAGGCGTGAAACAGTGATGAAAAAGCACATGGGAGCAAGACCATGACCCGCAAGCAGCAGCGCACCACACTCATTCTGTCCGGGCTGGTGTTTCTCGGCATTGCCGCGGGCCTCATCCTTTACGCCCTGCGCGACACCATCGTGTTCTTCTATACCCCTGGCGAGGTCGCCGAGAAGCATGTCGCGCCGGGCACCCGCCTGCGCCTGGGCGGCCTGGTCAAGGAGGGCTCCTTCAAGCAGGGGGATGGCGGCTTGATCCATTTCGTCATCACCGACACCGACAAGGACATCGCCGTCACCTACAAGGGCGTGCTGCCCGATCTGTTCAAGGAGGGCCAGGGCGTGGTGGCCGAGGGCGTCTTGTTGCCCGATGGCGCCTTTCGCGCCGATTCGGTGCTCGCCAAGCATGATGAGAAATACATGCCCCGCGAGGTCGCCGAAGCACTGAAGAAGAAGGGCTACTGGGATCCCAACAAGTCCGATGGCGGGGAGAAAACACAATGATTGTCGAACTGGGTCATTTCGCTCTGGTGCTGGCCTTTGCCGTCGCCGTCTATCAGACCATCATCCCGCTTTATGGGGCCGCCCGCGGCAGCCAGCGGCTGATGAACGTGGCCGGATCCGCCGCCCTGACGCAATTTGTCCTGGTGGCCATGGCCTTCGCCGCCCTCATCTGGGCCTATGTCAACTCCGATTTCTCGGTGGAGAACGTCTGGGCCAATTCCCACACCGCCAAGCCCTTGCTCTACAAGGTCACCGGCGTGTGGAGCAACCATGAGGGCTCCATGCTCCTGTGGGTCTCCATCCTGGCCTTTTTCGGCGCCGCCATCGCCCTGTTTTCGGGCAATCTGCCACAGTCGCTCAAGGCCCGCGTGCTCGGCGTGCAAGGCTCCATCTCGGTGGCTTTCCTGCTCTACATCGTCACCGTTTCCAATCCCTTTGCGCGCATTCCGCTCGATCAGGTGCCCATGCAGGGGCGCGGCTTCAATCCCATCTTGCAAGATCCCGCCCTGGCCTTCCATCCGCCCTTGCTCTATTCGGGCTACGTGGGCTTTTCGGTGGCCTTTTCCTTCGCCATCGCCGCCCTCATGGAGGGCAAGGTGGACGCCGCCTGGGCCCGCTGGGTGCGCCCCTGGACACTGGCCGCCTGGACGTTCCTGACCCTCGGCATCGCCCTGGGCTCCTGGTGGGCCTATTACGAGCTCGGCTGGGGCGGCTGGTGGTTCTGGGATCCGGTGGAGAACGCCTCCCTCATGCCCTGGCTGGCCGGCACCGCCCTGCTGCATTCGGCCATTGTGGTGGAAAAGCGCAACACCTTGAAGATCTGGACCATATTGCTGGCCATCATCGCCTTTTCGCTGTCGCTCATCGGCACCTTCCTGGTGCGCTCCGGGGTGCTCTCCTCGGTGCATGCCTTTGCCGTCGACCCTGAGCGCGGCGTCTTTATCCTGATGATCTTGCTGTTCTTCATCGGCGGCTCCTTCATTCTCTATGCCGCCAGGGCCAGCTCGTTGAAAACCGGCGGGCTCTTTGCCCCCATTTCGCGCGAGGGGGCTTTGGTGGTCAACAACCTGCTCATGTCGGCCTCCGCCGCGGCGGTCTTCATCGGCACGCTCTTTCCGCTCGCCTACGAGGCCATGACCAACGGCGGCAAGATCACCGTCGGCGCGCCCTATTTCAATTTCACCTTCGGCCTGCTGATGATCCCGCTTCTGCTGCTCATTCCGGTGGGCCCCATGCTGTCGTGGAAGCGCGCCGATCTCTTCGCCGCCCTGCGCAAGCTCATTCCCGCCGCCGCCATCGCCCTCATCGTCGCCCTGGCGGTCATCGCCGTGACCTCCGGCCGCGTCTTCATGGCCGCCCTGGGGCTGGCCCTGGGGGTGTGGATCGTGGCTGGCGCGCTGGTGGAGCTGGCCGGGCGCATCAAGCTGTTCCGCGCCCCTGCGAGTGTGTCCCTGCGCCGCCTGTGGAACATCCCCGGTCAGGCCCTGGGCATGGCCCTGGCGCACATGGGCATGGGGCTGGTGGTGCTCGGCATCATCGCCTCCTCCACCTGGAAGGAGGAGGTCATCACCTCAATCAACATCGGCGATTCCATCAAGGCCGGCGGCTACGAGGTGCGCTTCATGTCCGAGCGCGAGGAAAAGGGCCCCGATTACATCGCCCAGCAGGCCCATTTCGACATTCTGAAGAATGGCCGGAAAATCCGCGAGGTCTTTTCGGAAAAACGCGCCTTCATCCCGCGCGGCATGCCGACGACGGAGGTCGGGCTGGTGCATTTCCTCTCCGGCGATCTCTATGTCGCCATTGGCGATCACGACAAGAAGGGCCTGGTGGTGCGGGTCTATTTCCAGCCCTTCATCTACCTGATGTGGATCGGCGCGCTGTTCATGGCCTTCGGCGGTGTCGTCTCCCTGCTTGACCGCCGCTTCCGTGTCGGCGTGGCCAAAAAGGCCGCGGCACGCCTTGCCGCCGAAGGGGCAAAGTCATGACAAGGAGGTGGATCATGCGCAAATGGCTGTCCGCGGCGCTTTGTGTGCTCGCTTTGTCCGCTTATGCGCCCGCATCGCAGGCGGTGGAGCCCTCCGAGATGCTCAAGGATCCGAAACTGGAGGCCAGGGCGCGCAATATCTCCAAGAACCTGCGCTGCCTGGTGTGCCAGAACGAGAGCATCGACGAATCCAACGCCGATCTGGCCAAGGACCTGCGCATCCTGCTGCGCGAGCGCCTGAAGGCCGGCGACAGCGACGAGCAGGCGGTGAACTATCTGGTGTCGCGTTATGGCGAATATGTCCTGCTCAAGCCGCGCCTGGCGCCCCATACCTACATCCTGTGGTTCGGCCCCTTCGCCGTTCTGCTCATCGGTGGCCTGGCGCTCTATTACGCCCGCCGCAAGTCCGCCGCCTCACAGGCCGCCGCCAGGGTGGAAGCCGATCTCAGCGATGAAGAGCGCCAGCGCCTGGAAGAGGTGCTGAAATCCTGACCGGCCACCGCCATCCCCTGCGCCGCCATTACCAAGATTTCATTGACAGGACATGGTATCGTAAGATGCCATGTCCTATCTCTTTGATTGCAAAAGGCGAATGCCTGACAGCTTTTCCCCCGAAGCATTGCAAATCCTGATTCCCCTCATGAAGACAAGGAGATTTCCTGAAATGACGACCCATTCCAGCAAGGCTGTCCGCAAGAGCAGGACCCGGCGCTCCCTCATGGCCCTGGCCATCGCCGGCGCCCTGTCGGCGACGGCCCTTGGCGGCGCCATGAGCGGCCTCACGGCGCTGCCCGCCCAGGCCAAGACCATGATGGCCGCTCCGGCGCAGGGCTTTGCCGATCTCGTCGAGAAGGTCATGCCCGCCGTGGTGTCCGTCGAGGTCGAGCTGAGCAACGCCTCCGGCCCCGATGCCCATGGCTTCATGAAGAAGCTCCCCGGTCTGGACAAGCTGCCGCCGGAGTTCCGCAAGTTCTTCAAGGACTTTGGCGGCCAGGGCTTCGGCATGCCGCGCCGCATGCCCCAGTTCCATCACGGCAAGGCCGTGGGATCGGGCTTCTTCATCTCCCCGGATGGCTATATCGTCACCAACAACCACGTGGTCAAGAACGCCGCCTCGGTGACCATCAAGACCAATGACGGCAAGACCTGGAAGGCCAGGGTGATCGGCACCGATCCCAAGACCGACCTGGCCCTGCTCAAGGTCGAGGACGCCGCCGGCAAGACCTTCCCCTATGTGCAGTTCGCCGACAAGGATCCGCGCGTTGGCGACTGGGTGGTCGCCGTGGGCAATCCCTTCGGCTTCGGCGGCACCGTGACCACCGGCATCGTCTCGGCCCGCGGCCGCCAGATCGGCGCCGGCCCCTATGACGATTTCCTGCAGATCGACGCGCCCATCAACAAGGGCAACTCCGGCGGCCCGGCCTTCAATCTGGAAGGCAAGGTGGTCGGCGTCAACACCGCCATCTTCTCGCCCTCCGGCGGCTCGGTGGGCATCGGCTTTGCCATCCCCGCCTCGGTGGCCCGCGAGATCATCATGGATCTGAAGACCAAGGGCCACGTGACCCGCGGCTGGCTGGGCGTGCAGATCCAGAAGGTCACCAGGGACATCGCCGAGAGCCTGGGGCTGGATGCGCCGCATGGGGCCATCGTCGTCAAGCTGACCAAGGATTCCCCGGCCAGCAAGGCAGGGGTGAAGACCGGCGACACCATCCTTGAAGTCAACGGCGCCAAGGTCAAGGGCCCGCGCGATCTGGCGGTCAAGATCGCCCACATCAAGCCCGGCGAGGAGGCCCGCCTGACGGTGCTGCGCAATGGCGAAAGAAAGACCCTGACGGTCAAGATCGGCGTCATGCCCTCCGACAGGAAGATCGCCCAGGCCTTTGGCGAAAAGGGCAAGGCCGCCCCGGCCTCCGTCTCCGCCCTCGGCCTGTCGCTGAAGCGCGCCGATGACGGGCAGGGCGTGGCCATCGTCGCGGTCAAGCCCGATTCGCCGGCCGCCAGGAAGAACCTGCGCCCCGGTGACGTCATCCTCGAGGTGGCCGGCATCGAGGTCAACAGCCCCCAGGCGGTGACCGCCGCCATTGAAAAGGCGGCCAAGGCGGGCAAGAAGGCGGTGCTTTTCCTGGTGCGCTCCGCAGATGCCCAGCGCTTCGTCGCCCTGCCGGTGAAGAAGCAGGCTGGCTGATCATGATGTCCTCATGATGTCCCTGAGGAAAGGCCCGTCAGCCCGCTGGCGGGTCTTTCCATTCGGGCCACTGGTTTTTTCCCGCTCTGGCCCTATATTTGCAACAAATGGCAAGAACAGCGAACCATATGGAACGAACATGCATCTGCTGATCATCGAAGACGACAAGGAAGCCGCCGGCTACCTGGTCAAGGGCCTCAACGAGGCCGGGCACGTGGCCGACCACGCCGCCGATGGCGAGGAGGGCCTGGCCATGGCCCGCGAGGGCGACTATGACGTGCTCATCGTGGACCGCATGCTGCCCGGACGCGACGGGCTGTCCATCGTCCGCGCCCTGCGCGAGGAGGGCGACAACACCCCCGCCCTGTTCCTCTCCGCCCTCGGCGACGTGGAGGACAAGGTGGAGGGCCTGCGCGCCGGGGGCGACGACTACCTGGCCAAGCCCTATGCCTTCTCCGAGCTTCTGGCCCGCGTCGAGGGGCTGGGGCGCAGAAAGACCGCCGAGCCGGTGCGCACCCGCCTGAAGGTGGGCGACATGGAAATGGACCTGCTCAAGCGCAAGGTCACCCGCGCCGGGCGCGAAATCCTCCTGCAGCCGCGCGAGTTCAAGCTCCTGGAATACCTGATGCGCAATGCCGGCAACGTGGTCACCCGCACCATGCTGCTGGAGAACGTCTGGGATTACCACTTCGATCCCCAGACCAATGTCATCGACGTGCATATCTCGCGTCTGCGCGGCAAGATCGACAAGGACTTCGACAGCCCCATGCTGCACACCGTGCGCGGCGCGGGCTACATGCTGAGAGCCTGAGCATTTGCCCGCCATCCGCCGGACATTCCACCTCCTGCGCAGTTCGACCTTCCGTCTGGCGGCCGTCTATCTGGTGGTCTTCGCCCTGTCGGTGGGCGCGGTGCTGGGCTATGTCTACTGGCAGACCCTGAAGCTGCTCGACGAACAGGCCGAGGCCACCATCGCCGAGCAGGTGCAGGGCATTGCCGAGCAATATGCCCTCAACGGCGTGCCCGGCGTGCTGGCGGTCATCCAGCGGCGCTCCAGGCTCGATACCGGCGGGCTCTACCTGCTCACCACCCCGGTGGGCAAGCGCATGGCGGGCAACCTCAAGGCCCTGCCGGCCATGGCCCTGACCCGCCCGGGATGGATCCGCTTCGTTTTCGGGGTGGAAACGCCCGGCGGCCTGCGCAAGCATTCCGCGCGCGCCTATTACACCCGCCTGAAGGGCGGCTATCATCTGATCATCGGCCGCGACGTTCAGCAGTTGCACCAGTTCGGCAAGATCATCCGCAACACCCTCTTCTGGGCCCTGGGGCTGACCGCCCTGCTGGGGGTGGGTGGCGGCCTGCTGCTGAGCCGCAACTTCCTGCGCCGCATCGAGGCCATCACCGCCACGGTGCGCTCCATCCGCGGCGGCAAGCTGACCCGCCGGGTGCCGGTGGATGGCTCCGGCGACGAGCTCGACCGGCTCTCGGCGGCGCTCAACGACATGCTGGATCAGATCGAGCGCCTGATGAAGGGCATGCGCGAGGTCTCCTCCAACATCGCCCATGACCTGCGCACGCCGCTCAACCGCCTGCGCGCCCAGGCCGAGGACGCCATGCGCTCCGGCGATCCGCAAGAACATCGCGAGGCGCTGGCCTCCACCATCGCGCGCGCCGATGAACTGCTGAAGACCTTCAACGCCCTTCTGTTCATCGCCCGGGCCGAATCGGGGCAGGCCGCGCAGGGCTTCGGCGAGGTGGACGCCGCCGCCGTGGCGCGCGAGATCTCCGAGCTCTATCAGCCCATCATCGAGGACGAGGGCGGCCGCTTCGTTCTCCATGTCCCCGATGAGGCCATCATCCAGGCCGACCGCCAGCTCATCGCCCAGGCCTTCGTCAACCTGCTGGACAACGCCATGAAATACGGCGTCAGGGAGGGCGAAAAGCCCGATATCGAAATCGCGGTGGAAAAGACCGGCGGCAAGGTGCGCCTCATCGTCGCCGATCGCGGCCCGGGCATTCCGCAAAACCAGTCCGAGCATGTCAAGGACCGCTTCGTGCGCCTCGACAAGTCGCGCTCCAAGCCCGGCTCCGGGCTGGGCCTGTCGCTGGTTTCCTCCATCGCCCGCCTCCATGACGGCGAACTGACCCTGGAAGACAACCGCCCCGGCCTGCGCGCCGTCCTTACCCTGAAGGCCAAGGGCGCCTGAAGGAGGGCAAAAGGCTGTTTTCATGTCTTTGCAATGGCGCTAGGGTCAGGGCTCATGAAAAGGCATGGGGTGATGCAGCACGAATCCTGCAGGCACCGTAAATTCATGGGTTCTGAGCCTGGGGTCTGGTCATGACGGGTGTTCTCTCACAGGCCTTCCGGCCCCTGCCGCCGCCGCTGGATGAGCAGGCGGCGAGCGAGACCCTGCACGCCATCGCCGCCACCGCACCGGCCCTGGATGCCGCCCTGAAGGCGGATGAGCGGGCCCGCAACCTGCTCATGGCGGCCATCGGCGGATCGGGCTATCTGTCCGCCCTGGTGCGCACCAACACGGACTTTGCCGCCGCCTGCCTGCGCCAGCCCCCCGGCCAGCTCATGCAAGACATCCTCCGCCAGATCGAAAAATCAGGGCACGGCGCCGGGGACGAAGCGCAGATCATGCAGGCCCTGCGCCGCGCCAAGGCCCGCGCCGCCCTGCTTCTGGCGCTGGCCGATCTGGCCCGTTTCTGGCCGCTTGAGGAGATCACCGCCCACCTCACCCGCCTGGCCGAAACCGCGCTTGCGGCGGCCTCCCGCTTTGCCCTGCGCAAGGCGGCGCAGCAGGGCAGGCTGACGGCGGACGATCCGGCGGCCAGCGGCCTCATCGTGCTGGGCATGGGCAAGCTCGGCGGCCATGAGCTCAACTATTCCTCCGACATCGATCTCATCGTCCTCTATGACGAATCCCGCGCCCCCCTGGCGCAGGGCGTCGAGGCCGGGCCCTTCTTCGTGCGCCTTGTCCGCCGCATCATCAGGATCATGGCGCAGATCACCGAAGATGGCTATGTCTTCCGCACCGATCTGCGCCTGCGCCCCGATCCGGGCTCCACCCGCATCGCCATCTCCACCGAAGCGGCCCTGTCCTATTATCAAAGCCTGGGCCAGAACTGGGAGCGCGCCGCCATGATCAAGGCCCGCCCCGTGGCCGGGGACGTGCAGGCCGCGGAAGCCTTTCTCGCCGCCTTGCGCCCCTGGATCTGGCGCAAGTATCTGGATTTCGCCGCCATCGCCGACGTGCAGGCCCTCAAGCGCCAGATTCACGCCGTCAAGGGCCACGGAGACATTGCCACCGCCGGGCACAACATCAAGCTGGGCCGCGGCGGCATCCGCGAAATCGAGTTTTTCGTCCAGACCCAGCAGCTCATCGCCGGCGGGCGCGATCCATCCTTGCGCGGCCGCTCCACCTTGCCGATGCTCGAGGCCCTGGCGAAAAGCGGCTGGATCGCCCCGGAAGTGGCGAAGGACATGGCATCCGCCTACCGCTACCTGCGCACCCTGGAGCACCGCTTGCAGATGCGCCTCGATCAGCAGACCCACACCCTGCCCACCGATGATGCCGCCATGCAGTCCCTGGCGCGCTTTTGCGGCCATGCAAGCCGCGAGGCGCTGGAAGAGGAGCTGCGCGCCGTTCTGTGCACCGTTCAGGGCCATTATCAGGCGCTTTTCGAGGCGGCGCCGGGCCTGGCGGCGGGGGAGGGCGCTCTTGTCTTCACCGGTGGCGAGGACGATCCGGAAACCCTGCAAACCCTGGCGAAAATGGGCTTTGCGCGCCCCGCGGACGCCTCCGCCCTGGTGCGCGGCTGGCACTATGGCCGCTATCGCGCCATGCGCTCGGCCACCGCCCGCGAAAGGCTCACCGGGATCACCCCGGCGCTGCTCTCGGCCATCTCCCGCGCCGCCGCCCCGGACGAGGCCCTGGCCGCCTTCGACCGTTTTCTGGAAGGGCTGCCCTCCGGCGTGCAGCTCTTTTCGCTGCTGGGCGCCAATCCCCACCTGCTCGATCTGCTGGTCATGATCCTCGGCTCCGCTCCTCTGCTGGCCTCGGAGCTGTCGCGCCGTCCCGGCCTCTTCGATGCCGTTCTGGCCGCCGATTTCCATCACCCCCTGCCAGGCAGGGCGGCATATGAGCGCATGCTGGCCTTGGCCGTTGCGGAAAATCTGGCCCCCGATGAGGCCATGGAGGCGGCCCGCTTCTGGGCCGGCGAACACAAGTTCCGCATCGGCCTCAGGCTGATTTCCGAAACCGTTTCGCCACAGGAGGCCTCCGCCGCCTACACGGCCCTGGCCGAGGCCCTCATCGGGCGCATGCTCAAGGTGGCCCGGGAGCAGATGCGCGCCGCCCATGGCGATCTGCCCGGGGCGCGCACCGCCATCCTCGCCATGGGCAAGCTCGGTGGTGCGGAAATGACCGCCACCTCCGATCTCGATCTCATCGTCGTTCATGATTACGCCGCCGATGCGGCAGGCTCAACCGGTCCGCGCCCCATCGCGCCGGGGCTCTATGTCACCCGCCTCACCCAGCGCCTGATCACCGCCCTGTCTGCCCCGATGAGCAATGGCGTGCTCTACGAGGTGGACATGCGCCTGCGGCCGTCCGGCTCGCAAGGTCCGGTGGCCACCCATCTGGAAAGCTTCATCCGCTATCACCAGCAAAGCGCCTGGACATGGGAGCATCTGGCGCTCACCCGTGCCCGCGTCATCGCCGGCGATGAAGGCTTGCGCCGCCAGATCGAGGAGGTCATTGCCCAGACCCTGATCCGCCCGCGTGACGCGGACAGGCTGCGCGCCGATGTCCTGGACATGCGCCGCCGCATCCTGGAGCAAAAACCGCCCGCCTCGTGCTGGGACGTGAAGGGCGCGCGCGGCGGGCTCATCGACATGGAGTTCCTCGTCCAGGCCCTGCAATTGCTCCATGCCCGCGAGCATCCGCACATATTGCGCCACAACACGCAAGAAGCCATCCGCGCCCTGGGCGAGGCCGGGATATTGCGCCCGCAAGAAATGCAGGACCTTCTGGCCGCCCACCAATTGCATCATCACTTCAGCCACATCCTGCGCCTGTGCGTGGCCGAAGGCTTCGATGGCCAAAACGCCCCGGAGGGTCTCTCCCGCCTGCTGGCCAATGCCGCAAGCACTCCGGATCTGCCCACCGCCACTGCCCGACTGCAGCAGGCCCAGGAAAAGGTGCGCAAAATCTTCACCTGTCACATCGGCGGGATATGAATAAGGCCGTCAGCCCACCGGCAGGGTGA
>Ga0256833_1002035_pt1 | contig 14550 bp, 14 predicted proteins | sample 356284metaG_FD_190535 | JGI IMG/M metagenome (GOLD analysis project Ga0256833, IMG submission 190535) | Hydrothermal vent microbial communities from Mid Atlantic Ridge, Atlantic Ocean - 356-284 | ecosystem: Environmental > Aquatic > Marine > Hydrothermal vents | place: Atlantic Ocean: Mid...
AAACGAAGCATTAGCAAACTCCCTACTCTCTTTAGACGTAGATGAACAAATTCCGCCAAATCTTTACAAAGCTGTAGCAGAAGTTTTTGTCTGGCTTATGAATAGTGAAAAAAAAGCACAACTAAGTTATTAACCATTTTTTAACAAAACAGGGTCGGCTTTATCTATAAAATAACCTTGCACATAATCAACCCCCAAAGCCTTGACTTTATCATAAATAGCTTTTGAAGAGACAAATTCAGCTACTGTTTCGATATTTAAGTCTTTTGCCATTGAAATGATTGATTTTGTCATGATTTCACTCTCTTTATTTTTATCGATATTTTTTATCAACGAACCATCTATCTTGATATAATCAACTTTCAATTCTCTTAGCTGTGCAAAATTTGAAAATCCACTTCCAAAATCATCTATAGCTATTTTACAGCCATAACTTTTCACTTTTTTGATAAAGTTTTTAACTTTAATCTCTCCACCGATATCTTCATCTTCAAGTATTTCAAATGTAATAAACTTTCCAAACTGATGTCTCTCTAAATTTCTTACTATCAAGCTTGACACACGATGATCTAGCATATCTTCCATGGAGATATTAATCGTGATGGGATGTTGAACATTATGTAATTGCTCAAAACATTTTTTGATCATTTCACGTGAAAGTTCAGTATACATTTTTGATTTTTTGGCGATATCTAAAAACTCCGCTGGTCTAGCGTATGTATTATCCTCTTTTTTGATACGCATTAGTGATTCATATTTTTCAACTTTATTTGTATGGGTATTATAAATAGCTTGAAAAAATGGTTCAATTCTGCCATCTTCAATCGCCTCTTTTACCATTTTATTTATCTGAATATTATGCAAAAACTTTTTATCATGATCACCTTTTCTATCATAAATCCTATATGATTTTTTAGACTTTTCAGCTTCTTTTAGTGCAAAATAAGCATTTTTAACAAGTTCATCACTTCCTATAGCAACACCTACTGTAATCTCTATATTGAAACTACTCTCAAAAAATGTAAACTGCTCTTTAGCCAAATTAACAATAATACGATGTAAATATTTTTCCAAATGTTCTTTTTTCAATGCCATTGGAATCATCATAGCAAAATGATTAAAATCAATTTTATATAATTTAGCATCTTTATATGGTTTATCATCTTCTAGCCACTCTGCCGTTCGTTTAAGGATAATATTACCAGCATCCATACCAAAAAATTCACTCAATTCATCAAAGTTATCGATACTAATATACATTAAAGTGATACGATTAAATAGACTTTGTTCTTTAATCTCTTCAATATCTGCAAATAATTTTAAACGTGTCGGTAAATTTGTCAATGAATCTCTTAATACTTCTTCACGCACTTGTGTAGGTGTTTTTAACTCTTCTTCAAACCCAGTGATAAGAACATAATAATTTTGTGCACTTCTTGGTGGTGCTTTTTTGATTTCTACTTCTAAAGTAATATTTTCTTTACCCTTTTTATATAAAACATCTGCAAAATAAGTACCATCTTTTTGTATAACTTTAGATATAAAAGGTTGTTCTTCTAACGTTAAGAGTCTAAAAATAGAAGTTCCAATTTTTTCATCTGAATCTATATTTAAAAAATCTTTTATTTTTGAATTTATGTATGTAATATTAAAATTTTCATCCAAATGCATACAATAACTTTTTTCATTCATCAAGTTACGATAGATAGAGATCTCTTTTCGTTTGTCTTTTAAATTTTTAACTAAAGTCGTATATTTGCTATAAAAATAACTATAAAAGATAATAATAGTTGCAAGCATAAAAGAGAGAAGATCTTTTTGATTACCTAAAACCAGTAATGCAATAACAAGAGTAAAGATAATTCCTACCACTATATACGCTTTACGTGTTTTGTATAAGTGCAATAATTGATCCATTCCTACTCCTACAGACTATTGAAAACTTAAGATTATACATTAATACTCTTATATTAAAATAAGTTCAAAGTACAATTAACATTGTAAGTGTTTATATAATTTTAAATAGTTTAATTTTATTATAATTGCTCTGCGAAATATGAACTACGCACTAATATTCCTGAAGATACTGCTTTAAAGCCTATTAAATACGCTTTTTCTTTCATCTCATCAAAAAAATCTTGAGTATAGTATTTGATAACACGATGATGTCTTTGTGTAGGCTGTAGGTACTGACCAAGTGTTAACTGCGTAACTCCTGCATCATATAAATCTTGCATGGTCTCCAATAATTGTGCTTTTGTTTCACCAAAACCTACCATAAGAGAAGATTTTACTGGTTTGTTACTATAAGTAGCATAATATTTGAGAACTTTAAGCGACCGTTCATAATCACTTTGAGGACGTATACGTTTGGTTAACTGTCGAATTGTTTCTTGATTATGTGCAAGTTTATCTACATCACAAGAGAGGATTATATCTAAAGCCGTAGTATTTGCTTTAAAATCTGGTGTAAGTAATTCTATTTTTGTTTGGGGTGAAATGGATTTTATTGCTAAAACACACTTTGCAAAATGTCTAGCTCCAAAATCTTTTAAATCATCACGATCAACAGAAGTAATTACAACATAACTAAGATTTAATGCTTTAATAGCTTTTGCAATTCGTTCAGGTTCACTAGGATCAGGAGGAGATGGTTTGCCTGTTTTTACATTACAAAAACGACAAGCCCTTGTACATGTATTGCCAAGGATCATAAATGTCGCAACATCTCGTCCATAACATTCACTTCGATTAGGACAAGCAGCTTCTTCACATATCGTTGTAAGAGCATGTTCTTTAAGAATTGTAGTAATTTTTGCAACTTTTTCTGGATTTGGGGCTAGAACTCTGGGCTTATAAGGATTCATCAAAAATCTTTAGTATTTCTGAAATTATAAAGTTATTCACTTCTTCACAGCTTATGTGAATATCTTCATGTTTCAAAGATGTAGCTGAAATATTTTCTAATCCACAAGGATGAATGCGATTGTGAAAAGCAAGATCTACCGAAACATTGAGTGCCACGCCATGAAGAGAAACACCCTCTTTATAGCGAAATCCAAGTGAACAAATTTTACGATTTTGAATATAAAAACCAGGGTTTTGATTATCATAATAAAAACCTAATTCAAACTGTTCAAAAAAATGACTAAATACTTCCTTGATATTTTTAAAAAAACGTGGTGGAGATGGGGTTTGAAAACAAAAATAGTAAACATTTTGTCCTTCACTATGACAAGTAATAGAACCTCCCCTATCGGTGGAAATTGTTTCTACATCCCAATTTAATTCTTTATTATCTTGTCCAATAGTATAACAAGCAGAATGTTCTACTAGTATCAAATGATTTTGTCCATCCTCAAGTGCTTGCTGATGTGTTTTGCACATTTGTTTATATGCTATTTCATATGGTAGTAATCCCCACTGATGTAAAATCATATTTTAAAGTATGCTTTTTGCACGGCTTCACTAAATGTTGGATGAGCCATAATCGTTTTATTTGCAAGAGATATATCCATCTCACCTGCAAGAGCCATCGATATAGAAGCTATCAACTCTTCTGCTAAAGGTGCAAGTATCTCAACCCCTAATATAAAACCTTCCATATCAACATACAAAACAACTACACCATCTTGTGCATCGTGTACACGAGAGAGTGTAAAATGATTTAATGGAACAATACGCTCTTTAAAATCAATATTTTGTTTCTCTAATTTCGTACGATTTAGCCCAACTGTAGCATATCCCATAGGTAAAGTATGAATAAAACGAACAACATGATTTAGATTAAGTACTTGTGGTTTTTTACCTAGTATTCTTTGTGTTACATAAAGCACCTCTGCTCTGGCTGCATGAGCTAGTTGTACTTTACCATTACAATCCCCTATGGCATAGTGATTTTTAAGCGTTGTTTCAAAATGTTCATCAGTCACAATTCCTCTATCTACTTTAATCAAATCAGTAGCGATACAGTCACTATTTGGATGACGACCTGTTGCAACAAGAAGTTTCTCAAAATATTTTGAATTTCCATCCTCAAAAGTGATATGAACCCCACGAGTAGTACTTTTTGCTTTACTAATTGGATGATTTAAAAGATGAATGACATTAAGATTTGAGTGCTGTTTTTCAAGCGAATTTTGTATAAGTGGATGTGCATTTTTGAGTAAACCATTTTTACGTGAAATAAGTGTCGTTTTCACACCACAACTAGCAAAAAAACTTGCCATCTCTAAACCAATAGCACCATCACCATAAATTGCTATATTTTGAGGAAGTTCAAGCATATTCAGCACCTCATCACTTGTAATAATATCTATCCCATCATAGACAATACCTTCTGGAATAAAAGGTGAAGAACCAGTACCAATGACAATATATTTTGCTTGAATTTCTTTACCATTTACCTCTAGTGTATGTGGAGCAATAACATGACCATCACCCTCTATTAAATCAACTTGTGAACATTGGGCTGTGACTGCTTTGGTAGCTTTTTGGATAAGCTTGTTTTTTTTCTCATAAAGTAGATTCATATCCAAAGATAAATCACCTGCAAAAATATCTGAACGACTTTGTCGTAAAGTATTTGCATAATATAAAAACATTTTGGAAGGAATACAACCACGGTGTAAACAAATTCCGCCAAGCTGTGAAAGCGAACGCTCAACAAGTCCTACTTTCAAACCACTTTTAGCAGCTATCACTGCACCTGCATAGTTTAAGCCACCACCGAGATAAATAATATCATACATTTTTCATTACTCCTTAAAAAGAGTTTGATCTTTTGCTAATGTTTTCAAAGTTTGCATAAACTTTGCAGCTTGATAACCATTGATAATACGATGATCTAAAGTAAGTGTAACACTGATTTTATTCTCTTTTCCACTACCAATCGCTGCAATAGCACTATCATCAGCATTGATCATGGCATCAAAACGTTCTACCCCAAACATACCAAGATTTGAGACTGCAAAAGTTGAACCTTGCATATCTTTAGGTGTTATATCTTTATTTTTTACTTTATTTTCATAATTTTTTAATTTTTCATCAATCTCATCTACACTCAACAAATTTGCATCTTTAAAAACAACCATATAAAGTAAATCTTCATGTGCGATTGCAAGAGCGATAGAAGCATTTGGATACGTGATAATATGCTCTTGCTTAAGAGTGCTACGAAAAGTTTCATGTTCCATCATCGCTTGAGCAAAAAGTTTGATAAGCCAAACCGAAACCGAATACTTTTTATGAGAGAGTATTAATGTCGCATCAATATTATCATATAGATGATAAGTTGGTTTTTTTGCAGAATTTTCAACCGTTTTTATCAATGCTTTTTGAAAAGTACTAATCTCTTTTGGCAAAGGAATATCATGTGACTGGATATAAGAAATAATCTCTGCACTATCGTGCTTTTTATCTTCCGCAAAAAGTGATAAATCAAGTTTATACTGCTTAAGTAATTGAAGTGCTTTAGGTGTAAAATAGTGTTCCATACGATAATCAAGGATATCTTTTTGATGTGCAGGAATTGGTAATTTTCCCTCTTTTTGAAGCTTTTGTAAATCAATCTTGTACTGTGCTGCAAGTGCCTTTGCCTTAGGTGAAGCATCACCTTCTACAATATCAAACCCAAGTATTTCATCCAAAAAAGAAGTCTGAGAAGTTTGAGGTTTTGTCTCTTTTTCATCTGTTTTTTTCTCTTCTTTAGGAAGTTCTTTTTCAACATAGGCAGTTGGTTCTTTTGCATCTGTATCAATCACAGCGATAATACTACCAACCCGAACACTCTCACCCTCTTTAACACTAAGACTTTTTACTGTCCCCTCTTTGAAACTCTGCACTTCCATGATCGCTTTATCTGACTCAACATCGGCTATCACATCACCTTTTTTGACATGATCTCCTGGTTTAATCTTCCAACTAATAAGCTTACCTTCATCCATAGAATCAGAAAGCTGTGGCATCACTATTTCATATGCCATGTTTTTCTCCCCAAGAGATAATTCTCTTTGCAATCGAATCAACAGTAGGAATAGATGCAAGTTCAAGTTTACGATTATACGGAATTGGTACATCTACCCCCGCTATACGAAGTGGTGGAGCATCTAGTGAATAAAATAGCTCTTGTGCCACCCAGCTTAGTATTTGTGCACCATATCCTCCTGTTTTATGGTCTTCTTCAACCATCACAAGGCGTGTGGTTTTTTCAATTGATTTTTTCAATGTTTCATAATCAACAGGATTCAAAGAACACAAATCAATCACTTCACAACTACAAGAGAGTTCTTTTTCGATCTTTGGTACAGCCACAAGAACTTCATCAACCATTTTCAGATAACTAACAATTGTTATATCTTTACCCTCTTTTTTAATCTGTGCTTTAAAAGGATCGATACTATTTTTGGTATCTACCTCTCCCTTTTTGTTATAAAGCAGTTCATGTTCGATAAAAACAACCGGATCATCCATCATGATTGCCTTTTTCAAAGCATGATAAGCATAGTTTGGATCACTTGCAGCAAAAACTACAAGTCCAGGAACAGCACAAAGCATCTGTTCATAACTTTCTGAGTGTTGGGCAGCAAGTTGCCGACTTACACCCTGAGGAAATCTCACTACCATCGGCAAAGTAATTTTACCTGCACTCATATAATGAAGTTTTGCCATATGATTGATGATTTGATCAAATGCCAATAGTGCAAAATTTGCTGTCATGATTTCTGCGACTGGACGTAATCCTCCTATCGCCATTCCTACAGCATTTCCTACAATACTTAACTCCGCAATAGGTGTGTCAATAAGACGTTTTTCACCATATTTTGCATAAAGTCCTTGTGTTACACGATATGAACCACCATAATACCCGACATCTTCTCCTAGAACAACAATCTTTTCATCTTTTGCCATTGTCTCATCAAGAGCTAGATTTAATGCTTCACGATACAACATGATTTAGCTCCTCTGTAAAGGTATGTTTTGTCAAATCTGAAATATCTGGCTGGGGTGAATTTGAAGCATACTCGACTGCCTCCTGGATAACTTTCTGTGCTTTTGTCTGAAGAGTCTGAATTAAATCTTTGGGAAGTTTTTTTGTTATTTTATCAATAGGATCTTGACTTTTACAAATTTCCATTTCCTGAGAACTTCTATAACTGTTGGCATCACTCATAGAGTGCCCTTCAAATCGACAAGTCATTGCTTCTACAAAAATCGGACCATGACCTTCTCTCACATATTGCTGTGCTTTTTGTATGGTTTCATAAACAGCAATTGCATCCATTCCATCTACTTCAAGTATTGGCATATATGGCTTGGCTTTATGTGCCTGTTTTTCAAAGGGAGCAACATGCGTGATATTTGTACCAATTGCATAGCGATTGTTTTCACACAAAAACACCAATGGCAATTTTTGAGCACTAGCTATATTTAGTGACTCAAAAAAAGCACCTCCATTAGTCGCACCATCACCAAAAACCACCATCACACCATCCATCTGATCTTGATATTTTCTAGCATAAGCACATCCTACTGCATTTGGAATCTGTCCACCGACAATAGCATCACCACCATAAAAAAAATGAGAAGGATCAAAAAGGTGCATCGATCCCCCTCTTCCCTGGCTTATACCCGTAACTTTACCAAACAACTCAGCCATGACAACATTAGGATCTATTCCTCTGGCAATAGCAAGAACATGTTCTCGATATGTAGTAAATACATCTCCTTTTGCAAATGCTTTCATAGAAGCAACACTAAAGCCCTCTTGCCCAATATCCAAATGCAAAAAGCCTGAAATATCACCACTCATATAATGCTCTTTTGCAGCATATTCAAACTCTCGACCTAATACCATCAAATAATAGAGTTCTTCAATGAGTAACTTATCCATTGGTGAACTCTTCGAGAGCTTCTTCAAGCGGTGTCATATACATCAAAGCCGGACCACCGTGCATCAATACCGCTTGCATTCCAGCTTCAACAATCTCTTCTTTTGTTGCACCATTTGTCAAAGCACCTTTAACATGTAATGAGATACACCACTCACACTGTGCTCCAACAGCAAGTGCTACATTGATCAACTCTTTTTGTTTTGCATCAATGGCACCTTTGGCTTCAACTGCATTCATGAAGTTATGAAAAGCACCTATTTGATCGGGTACTTGCTTTTGTAATCTACCAATCAACTCTTTAACATCATTTAGTTTTTCTGTATAACGTCCCATTTTAAGCTCCTTATGTAACTATAAAATTATCATCAAGACAAGAGTCTCACCTAAAGGGTATTATACTCTATTTTAGAATCAAAAATATGTTAACCAGGAGACACTTTTAGACAGAAAGTGCACGAATTCCTGGTAACTTTTTTCCTGAAAGTAACTCCAGTGATGCACCACCTCCTGTGCTAACAAAAGTCATGTTTTTCATGACATTTGCATGATGAATCATCTCTGCTGTATCACCACCACCAATGATCTTAGTAGCATGAAGTGAGGCTATAAAACGAGCAAACTCAAAACTGCCATGTGAAAATTTTTCTATTTCAAAAACTCCCATAGGACCATTCCAAAGAATAATCTTTGCTTTTTCAACTGCTTCTTCAAAAAGTTTTAAAGTTGCCGGTCCAATATCAACACCCATGTACTCTTTTGGTATATCTTGATATGTCACTATACGGCTTTTTGTCTCTTGCTGTATCTCTTTTGCAATAATAAAATCTACTGGCAAAAAAAGTTTTACTTTATACTGCTTAGCTTCTTTTATAATCTCTTTCGCTCCATCAAGTAAATCATCTTCAACGATAGAATTACCAATCTCAAAACCTAATGCTTTAAGAAAGGTAAATGCCATTCCACCACCAATAATCATTTTATCAATTTCAGGGAGTAAGTGCTTGAGTGCTTCAAGTTTTGTAGAGACTTTACTGCCACCTACGACCAAAGTGAAAGGATGTGGTGGTTTTTGTAATACATCATGAAAGAAATTAATCTCTTTTTGAAGCAAAAAACCAGCTCCTTTATGTTCCTTATCAAAAAAATGTGTAATCGCTTCAACAGAAGCATGTGCACGATGAGAAACACCAAAAGCATCATTGATATAAAAATCAGCTAATTTTGCTAATTTTTGTGCAAAGTCTTGATCATTTTCACTCTCACCTGGATTAAAACGAAGATTTTCAAGTAGTAAGATTTCTCCATTTTTAAGTTTTGATACTTTTGACTGTGTCTCTTTTCCTATCACATCTTTTGAAAAAATAATTTCATGATTTAGGATTCTACTAAGTCTTTTTGCTACAGGCAAAAGTGAATATCTAAGATCTATTTTCCCTTTGGGACGACCAAGATGACTAGCTAAAATGATTTTACAACCTTGATCAAGGCAATAGTGAATAGTAGGCAATGTTTCACGAATACGTCGGTCATCAAGAATATTACCATAGTCATCTAAGGGAACATTAAAATCACAGCGAATAAACACAGTCTCATTTTCTAAAGATAGATTTTGTATCAAAAGCATAAAAAACTCCTTAATCTAAATAGTGTAAATCTTTGAGAATATTATCTGGAACACTATATTTGCCACTATTTACTACAGAAATTTCCATAGAGACAAAATCCCCATTTTGATATCCTATAGCTTGATGAATCATCTCTTCTTTAAGCAAAAGTGCAACACCACGAACTACAAACTCAAATGCCATCATGCGATCATGAACAGTAGGATTACCACCTCTTTGAATATGACCAAGTACGCTTATACGTGTTTCCATCCCAATCTCATTTTCCAGCCATTCTTTGATATCGGTGGTTGCTTTTGTTCCTTCTGCTACGATAGCAAGTATATAACGCCTACCTTCAGCGATATCTTTTTTAAGATAGTGTTTAGCAACTTTTTTATTGAAGTTCATTTCAGGGATGACGCAAACCTCTGCACCACTGGATATAGCCGTTACAGCTGCAAGATAACCACACTCTCTGCCCATAGTTTCCACTACAAATGCCCGTTTAAAAGTTGATGCCGTATCACGAATACTATCAACCGCACTACGAATGACATTGAGTGCAGTATCAACACCCAAACAATACTCAGTTCCGTAAATATCATTGTCTATAGTTGTGGGGATACCGATAAAACTAATAGGAAATTCTTTAGCAAAAACACCAAAAGCATTATATGATCCATCACCACCAAGCACTATTATTTTATTGATATCATGTTTTTGTAGATTTTCAAAGGCTTGTTTTCTATATTTATATTCATAAAATCGTTTGGAGCGAGATGAACCTATAATCGCACCACCTATATGAATAATTCCTGCGACATCTTTGTGATCGGCTTTTTTAATATTACCATCAATCATCCCCTCTAATCCATCATAAATAAAATAAGGAGTCTGTTCACATTTATAAACATAATCAACAAATTTCTTAATAGCAGGATTCATCCCTGGTGCATCACCACCTGAACAGATAATAGCAATTGCCATGTATACTCCTTTATTCTGATACTAAAATTTTATCAAAAATATTAAGATTTTCTTGTTAGTTAACTAGCAAATGATTAAAATTTCTTAAAAGCCGACAAACTAATATTTTTTTAAAGATATTTTAGATATTATTGCGGGCTTTTAATTCACACACACCAATCCTTTGAATGGTTGCAACTGTTGTTGTTAAGGGGTGTGGAGGCAAAACCAAAATATTACACAAGGAGCATTGTCATGGTTACAATGAAAGATTTACTAGAGTGTGGTGTACACTTCGGACACCAAACAAGAAGATGGAATCCAAAGATGAAACCTTATATCTTTGGAGAAAGAAAAAATATCTATATTATAGATTTACAAAAAACACTTCGATATTTCAGATATACATATAATATCGTCAGAGATGCAGCGGCAGAGGGAAAAACTATCCTTTTTGTTGGTACAAAAAAACAAGCATCTGCAGCAGTTAAAGAGTATGCTGAAAGTTGTGGTATGCCATATGTAAACCATAGATGGTTAGGTGGTATGCTAACAAACTATCAAACAATCAAAAAATCAATCAAAAAGCTTGATATCATTGAGAAAATGGAAGAAGAAGGACAAATGGATCTTCTTACTAAAAAAGAAGCATTAATGCTTTCTCGTAAAAAACAAAAATTGATGAACTACCTTGGTGGTATCAGAGATATGAAAAAAGCACCTGACATGATTTTCATCATCGATACAGTTAAAGAGAGAATCGCTGTTAAAGAAGCAAACAATCTTCATATTCCAGTTGTTGCACCAATCGATACAAACTGCGATCCTGATGTAGTAAGTTTCCCAATTCCAGGAAATGATGATGCTATCAGATCAGTACAACTTTTCTGTAAAGAGATGGCAGAAGCTATCAATGAAGGAAAAGCTTTAAGAGAGCAAGATAGTGAAGATGCTAAAGCAGATACACAAGAAGCATCAACAGGTGATATCAGTGATGAAGAGAAAGAAGCTTTGATCAAAGAAGCAAAAGAAGAAGCGAAAAAAGAAGAAGAAACTACAGAGAAATCTGAATAATCATACTACAAATACAACTTGGTAAAAGAGTTTTTTAACTCTCTTACCAAAGCTTAATTTACAACAAAAATACAGGAGAAACAAATGGCTATCACTGCAGCGATGGTAAAAGAACTAAGAGAAAAAACTGGTGCCGGTATGATGGACTGTAAAAAAGCTTTAGTTGAAAGCGATGGTAATATAGAAGGTGCTATCGACTGGCTAAAGAAAAAAGGTCTATCAAGTGCAGGTAAAAAATCTGATAGAATTGCAGCTGAAGGTACTGTTGCAATCAAATTAAATGATGATTTAACAAAAGCAACTATGGCAGAGATAAATGCTGAAACAGACTTTGTTGCAAAAAATGATCAATTTCAAAACTTTGCAAAAAGTACAGTAGCACACATAGATGCAAATAATCCTGCCGATATTGACGCTCTTAACCAAACACAAATAGAAAATCAATCTTTTGACGAATATGTAAAATCAAACATCTCAACAATCGGTGAAAATCTTGTTGTAAGAAGATTTGAAACAATAACAGCAAATGATAATGAAGTTGTTAATGGTTATATCCACATGGGTGGTAAAATCGGTGTTTTAGTAAGTGCATCTTTTGAAAATGCTGATCAAAAAGAAAAAGTTGCAGATTTCTTAAAACAACTTGCAATGCATATCGCAGCACTAAAACCACAAATCCTTAGCTATACAGAATTTGATGAAGATTTTGTTGCTAAAGAAACTGAAGGTATTTCAAAATCTATTGAAAAAGAGAATGAAGAGCTTAAAAGACTTGGTAAACCTCTTAAAAATGTACCTGATTTTATCTCAAAACTACAACTTACAGATGAAGTTATGGCAAAAGTAGAAGAGAAAATAAAAGAAGAGTTAAAAGCTGAAGGAAAACCTGAGAAAATTTGGGATAGAATTCTTCCAGGAAAAATAGAACGCTATATAGCTGACAATACATTGTTAGATCAAGAGCTTTGTTTACTTGACCAGTTTTATGCACTAGATGATAAAAAGAGTGTTTCTCAAATCGTTGAGGAAAAATCTAAAGAACTTGGTGGTAAAATAGAAATTACAAAATTTGTAAGATATGAACTTGGTGAAGGTATAGAGAAAAAAGATGACGACTTCGCAGCAGAAGTTGCAGCACAATTAGGATAAATTTAAAAAGGAGGATATGAAGATGGAACAAAACTCTCATATCCTCCTACAGGCAAAAAACCTCTCCCATTCATTTGATTACCCTCTCTTTTCTAATGTTGATCTATCAATACATAAAAAAGAGTCTATCGCTATTTTAGGTGTAAGTGGAAGTGGAAAATCTACTTTACTTCATATATTAGCCACTCTTCTCAAACCACAAACAGGAAAAGTACTTTTTCACAACAAAGATATTTATTCACTAAAAGATAAACAACTTTTAGAAATCAGACGCAATCACATAGGTATTATTTTTCAATCGCATTATCTTTTTAAGGGTTTTAGTGTTGTAGAAAATTTAAAAATATCTTCTCTGATATCTAAACAAAAAATCGACAAATCATTAATCGAAAAACTAAAAATCACACAAACACTGAAACAAAATGTAGCTGAACTATCTGGTGGGCAACAACAACGTGTCTCCATCGCAAGAGTTATGATTAAAAAACCAAAACTTATCTTTGCTGATGAACCTACGGGAAATTTAGATAAAGAGACAGCTAGTGATGTTATGGATGTTTTGCTAGAATATACAAAAGCAAATAATGGTGGACTTTTCATCGTCACACATGATGAAAAAATCGCAAGCAGATGTGATACAATTTATCGACTTAAAGATAAGAGGCTTATACCCGTTATATTATAAGGAAAACTTTGCAGTTAGCAGATTTACTAAGTAGTAATAATGCCATTATTTTTTTCTTGTTATTTTCACGTATTAGTGGAGTAATAGCTTTTTTTCCATTTTTTTCACATAAATCTATCCCCGTATCTGTTAAAACAGCATTGGCTTTTTATTTAACTATTTTATTTTTTCCTATGACTACGTTACATAATATTCCTTATGAAGTAAGCAATATCGCCCTTTTGGTTGTAGGAGAATTTACGCTTGGTTTCATGGCAGCTGTAATTTTAAATCTTGTTTTTGGAGCAATAGGCTTAGCAGGTACACAAATATCCATGATCATGGGCTTTTCTATGGCATCTATTATGGATCCATCAACTGGAACAAACACCCCAATTATTGGTCAAATTTTAACATTGATTGCGGTAATGATTCTTTTGGCTTTTAATGGGCATCATCTGATTTTGCTCTATTTGAGTAAAACCATTACACATATTGAATTAGGAGGTTTTTATCCTAATGTTAATACATGGAATTATCTTAGCCAAGGGGTAAAACATATGTTCATGATGGGATTGATTATCTCTTTTCCATTTATAGCACTTTCAATTCTTTCTGATGTGATTTTTGGAATGCTGATGAAAACTATGCCACAATTTAATCTACTTGTAGTTGGTTTTCCTATTAAGATATTTTTATCTATTATGGTGATGGTAGCGGTTCTTGGAGCTATGATGAATATCTTTCAACAAGAATTTTTATCAGCTTTTGAATATCTAAAAAATTTACTTATTTAAATTTATGACTTTTAAGCATTAATCTTTGAAAATATTTATCATATTTTTTTGCAATTTTATAATCATCAATCACATATAACATCTCAAAATTTTTGCCAAAAGCAGAATAAGTCCAGTTAGCAGAACCAAAGATAACTCGTTTTTTATCAAAAAGAGCCATTTTAAGGTGCATGATTGCATAACGTTTTTGTTTTTTTAGATAGTGTCCCTTTAAAGTATAAACAGAAATATTCTTATATTTCGCCAGATAATAAAGCATACTTCTTCGTTTTTGACTATGTACACTTTTATAATCAAAAATTATTTTAACTTTTACACCTCTTTTTGCAGCATTCTTTAATCTGTTTGCTATCTTTTTATGGGTAAAATTATACATTGTAATTTTGATCGACTGGTTGGAA
>Ga0256833_1002036_pt1 | contig 14549 bp, 13 predicted proteins | sample 356284metaG_FD_190535 | JGI IMG/M metagenome (GOLD analysis project Ga0256833, IMG submission 190535) | Hydrothermal vent microbial communities from Mid Atlantic Ridge, Atlantic Ocean - 356-284 | ecosystem: Environmental > Aquatic > Marine > Hydrothermal vents | place: Atlantic Ocean: Mid...
ATAGAGTAGTTAAATGAGACAAATATTGCAAAAAAGATTATAAAAATATATAAAGAGGTTAAATAATGTGTGGAATAGTTGGTTGTATAAATTTTAATAAAGAAGATGTGAATAAGAATCTTTTAACAAATATGATGGATGCAATTAAGCATAGAGGACCAAATGATAATGGTCAGTTTATAGATAATAATATTGGGCTTGGATTTGTAAGGCTAAGTATTATAGACCTCTCAAGTGCAGGACATCAACCAATGTTAAGTGATGATGGAGATTTAGTCTTAACATTTAATGGAGAAATTTATAACTATATTGAGTTAAAAGAGGAGTTAGAAGGGTTAGGATATAGATTTAAAACAAAAACAGATAGTGAAGTTTTATTAAAATCTTATCAGGAATGGGGTGAGAGATGCTTAGATAAATTTAATGGAATGTGGGCATTTATAATTTATAACACTAAAACAAAAGAGATTTTTGGAGCAAGAGATAGATTTGGAATAAAACCATTTTACTACTATAAAAATAGAGATAAATTTATATATGCCTCAGAGATAAAAGCAATCAAAAGAGCTTTAGATGAAAAATTAACAATTAATGATGAGGTAGTCTTTAACTATTTGCTATTTAACAGAACCGATTATAATGAAAATACATTTTACAAAGAGATAAAAAAATTACCTCATGGACACTATTTTAAAATTAAAAATGGAGAGTTTAAATTAACAAGGTGGTATAACTTAAAAGATAAATGTAATAAAGAGCCAATTGATAGTAGTGATTATTTAAATAAATTTACATCTTCGATTAAATTAAGACTTCGCTCGGATGTGCCAGTTGGAGTATGTTTAAGTGGGGGATTAGACTCTTCTAGTATAGCTTCGATTATCTCTAAAAAGCTTAATCAAAAAGATATTCACACCTTTTCAGCAGTCTATAAAAAGGGACAAAGAGGAGATGAGAGTGATTTTATAGATGAAATGAAGCCATATTTAAAAAATATGCACTTTATTACACCAACAGCACAAACGCTATATAAAGATTTAATAGATATGGTAAAATATCTTGATGAACCAGTACCTACAACAAGTATATATGCACAATATTGTGTAATGAAACTTGCTCAAAAAGATGTAGTTGTAACTCTTGATGGGCAGGGTGCAGATGAGCAATTAGCAGGGTATCACTACTTTTATGGATTTTACTTTAAAGAGCTTTTAAAGAGCTTCTCTTTTATAAAACTATTATCAGAACTATATTACTATACTTCAAAACATAAATCACTATTTGGTTTAAAAAGTTTTATATTCTTTCTTTTACCTGATAATTTAAAAACAAAATTAAAGAGTCAATCAAACCACTATATAAAAGAGGATTTTTATAACCAAAATGCAAAAGATAATATTTTAGCAAAAGAGTTGTATGGCTCAGGTAGTCTAAAAAATGCTTTAATTAACCATTTTGAATATAAATTAGAACATCTTTTAAAGTGGTCAGATTTAAATTCGATGAGGTTCTCTATTGAATCAAGAGTCCCTTTTTTAGATTATAAGCTTGTAGAGCAAACACTCTCTCAACCAAATGATAGCTATATTAAAAAGGGACTTACAAAATATATCTTAAGAGAAGCTATGAAAAATATTTTACCCGAAAAAATAAGGATGAGATATGATAAATTGGGTTTTGCAACGCCAGAAGATGAGTGGTTTAGAGAAGAGTTCTTTAAAGAGTATATAGTTGATATTTTAAATAATTCAAGTGAGACTTTTAAAAGATTTATAGATACATCTAAAGCTTTACAAATGTATCAAAAGCATTTAAATAAAGAGATAAATTGCTCAAAAGAGATTTGGAAATGGATTAATTTAGAGCTTTGGATTAGAGAATTGGAGAGATAAAATGGAATTAAAATATTTAGATAAAGAGGATTATGATAAATGGAATGAATTTGTAGAAACCTCTTTACAAGGCTCAATTTTTTCAAAAACTTGGTATCTTAATGCTCTAAAAGTTGATTATAAAATATTAGTAATCGAAGAAAAAAATATAATTAAAGCAGGAGTAGTATTAGCTAAAAATGAGATTAAAACCTACTCAAATCCAATGTTTGATAAGTATCTTGGTATTATTTTTATGCAAACAGATGGAAATAAGCAAAAGATAATCTCTAATCAATATAAATTTGTAGAAAAATTAGCTCAAGAGCTAAAAGAGATTAACTCTTTTGATTACTATTTTCATCCAATGTTTACAAATTGGATTCCTCTATCTTGGTATGGATTTACACAACAAACAAGATATACCTATCGAATAGAGAATAACAAAAGTTTAGAAGAGATTAAACAGTTATATCACTCAAATCTTAAAAATGATATAAAAAATGCAGTTAAAAATAGTATTTCAATTAAACAAAATATACCTTTTGAAGATTTATGGGATTTAGTAAATAAAACCTTTATTAGACAAGGTAGTAAATCTCCATTTAATAAAGAGAAGTTAAAAAATTTTATTAATACTTTAGAAGCAAAAAATGCTTTTATATCTTTTGGTGCATATGATAAAAACAATAGAGCAATTTCAGTGTCTGGAATAGTTTATGAAAAAAAATCAGCATATCTACTTTTAAATGGAATTGATATAGAAAATCAAATAAGAGGTGCTAATGCCTATATGATAGATGAAAGTATCAAATATTTTCATAATAGATGCAATTATTACGATTTTGAAGGCTCAATGCTTAATGGTGTAGAACAATTTTATAGACGCTTTGGAGGGGAATTAACTCCATATTATAAAATTTGGAATGATAACTTTTTAAACTTTTTTAAAACAAAAGCAAAAAAGATATATAAAAAAATAAGATATGGAAGATAGAGCCAAATTATGAAATATTTATAACTTATATTTTTAAAAAAAGATATAATTAACAATTAAAAATAGGAAAATATCGTGTATATTAAAAAAGATATAATATTAACATTTGATTTAGATTGGTGTAGTGATGAAGTTTTAGAATATACTCTTAATCTATTAGGTAATAATAGAGCAATTATATTTGTAACTCATAATACGAAACTACTTGATAAAATTAGATTAAATAAAAATATAGAGCTTGGAATACATCCAAATTTTAACTTTTTACTAAATGGAGATTTTAGATATGGAAAGAGTATAGATGAAGTTTTACAATACTATTTAAATATTATTCCAGATGCCAAAAGTATTAGAAGCCACTGTTTAACTCAAAGTTCAACTATTTTAGATAGTGCTAAAGAGTTTGGGTTACAAAGAGCTTTTAATACTCTAATTCCTCATACATCAAATATTGAATTAAAACCATATAAACACTCAAGTGGTATTATTGAATATCCACACTTTTGGGAAGATGATGTAAGTGTAGATTGTAAGTGGGAGTGGAGTGTTGATAAATATTTAAACTATAAAGGCTTAAAAGTATTTAATTTTCATCCAATTCATATATTTTTAAATACCGAAGATTTAAATAGATACACACAAGCAAAGCCATATCTACAAAATTTTAAAGAGTTAGAAAAATTTATAAATAAATCAACTTATGGAACAAAAAATTTTTTTATAGAGTTAATGCATAAAATAGAAAATAAGGAGTAGTTAAATGCAAATTAAAAGATTAGAAGAGGCGTATTTTAAAGAGTATGAAGAGTTTTTATTAAGTTTTGATGAGAGCTTAGTTTACTACTCAATTAAATATAAAAATTTATTAGAAGATTTTTTAAAAGCAGAGTCTCAATATACAATAGTAGTTGATGATAATAATAAAATTCAAGCAATATTACCATTAATGAAAAAAGAGGGTAAATATGGAGTTGTTTTAAACTCTTTACCCTTTTATGGTAGTAATGGTGGAATTTTATCAAAAAGTAATGAAGCTCTTAATAAATTAGCAAATTACTATAATAAATTATCTAAAGAGGTTGCTTCAAGCACATATATTACAAACCCTCTAAAAGATAACTCTGAAGCTATCAAATATGATATTGTAGATAAAAGAGTAGGGCAGTGGACAAATATTGAAGAGAAAGAGAGTATTGAAGATGATTTAATGAAGAGTTTTTATCCAACTACTAGAACTAGTATAAGAAAAGCTATAAAGTCAGGTATAAAAGTAGAGATAGATAACTCTCAAATAGATTTTTTATATGAAACACATTATGAAAATATGACTTCTGTAGGAGGTAAACCAAAGGATAAAAGATTTTTTGAGTTAATAGATAAATATTTTGAAGCAAACAGAGATTATAATATCTATATAGCTAAAAAAGATGAGAAAATTATTAGTGCATTACTGCTGTTTTATTATAATAACACAGTTGAGTATTTTACTCCAGCAATATTAAAAGAGTATAGAAACTATCAATCAACTTCACTAATAATTTATAAAGCTATGATAGAAGCCTCTAAAAGAGGTTATAAATGGTGGAATTGGGGTGGAACTTGGCATACATTAGATGGAGTATATAGATTTAAACAAAAATTTGGAGCTATTGATAAAGAGTATAATTTGTTAATTAATATTAATAATAAAGAGATATATAAATCTAATAAAGAAGAGTTGCTTCAAGAATATGATAACTTTTTTGTTGTCCCTTTTGATAAATTAGATAATAATTAGGATAAGTTAAAATGAAAGACTTTACACACGAAAGTTATAAAGATTTATTAAAAGCATTTTTAAATGAAAATTATCAATTTATTAGAGTGATTGATTATTTTAATAATAATTTTGATTCTACTAAACCACTTATTATGATGAGACACGATGTCGATAGATATCCACTTCGCTCTCTTGCTATGGCAAAATTAGAAAGCAGTATGAATATTAAAGCAACTTACTATTTTAGAACTATACCATCTACTTTTAAACCAGAAATTATAAAAGAGATTGCATCTTTAGGGCATGAAATTGGTTATCATTACGAATCTTTGGCAGAGTGCAATGGTGATTATGAAAAAGCTATAAGTGATTTTCAAAAAAATTTAGAAAATTTAAGAAAAATATACCCAATTAAAAATATTGCAATGCATGGAAGACCAACTTCAAAGTGGGATAGTAGAGATTTATGGAAAAAGTATGATTATAAAAAGTTTAAAATTATATCAGAGCCATATTTTGATATAGATTTTAATAGAGTTTTTTATGCTACAGATGCAGGACGAGCTTGGGGTGATGAGTCTATTAATTTAAGAGATAAAGTTACAACAAAATTTAATTTTAAGATAAATAGTACAAATGATTTAATAGATATTATTAAAAATAAAACTTTACCAAATGAGGTAATGTTAAATATCCATCCTGAGCATTGGTCAAAAAATAGCTTAGAGTGGTATGAAATTTATACAATTAGAAAACTTAAAAACTATGTGAAAAAAGTATTAATAAAAAGTTCATAATATATAAATATGTTATATAAATTGTATAAATTTAAAAATTATAGTAATATTATACTATATCAAAATAAAGAGACAAAATGGAACTATCTTATCTTGAAAAGAGTGAATATAGTAAATGGAATCAATTTGTTGATGAATCAAATGAGGGTTCAATATTTTCTAAAAGTTGGTATTTAGATGCTTTGCAAATAGATTATAAAATTTTAACAATTAAGTTAAGAGATGAAATAAAAGCAGGTATTGTATTGGCTAAAAATGAGATAAATATATATTCTAATCCAATGTTTGATAAATATCTTGGAGTATTATACTCTAATATTTTAGGAGATAAACATAAAGTTACCTCTACACAATATAAATATTTAATAAGATTAACGCAAGAGTTAAAAAAGATAGGCTCATTTGATTACTATTTTCATCCAAATTTTAAAAATCATATTCCTATGCATTGGCAAAATTTTGTTGCTCAAGTTAGATATACTTATATTATAGACAATAGTAACTCATTAGATTTAATTTATAATAATTTTCAAAAGAAGATAATCAAAAAAAATATTCAATATGCTCAAAATAGAGGGGTTACAATAAAAAGAGATATAGATTTTGAGACATTTTGGGATTTAGTAAATAAAACTTATCTAAGACAAGGTAGCAAAGCCCCATTTAGTAAAGAGAGAATTAAAAAATATATACAAATATTAAAATCTAAAGATTGTTTTGAATCATTTGGAGCTTTTGAAGGTGGTAAATGTGTTGCTGTATGTGGATTAGTATATGAAGAGAAATCATCATATCTTCTATTTAATGGAATAGACACTAGTATGATAAGAGGGGCAAATGCTCTAATGATATGGGAGAGTATTAAATATTTTCATAACAAATGTGCCTTTTATGATTTTGAAGGCTCAATGCTTCCTGGAGCTGAGCCTTTCTTTAGAAAATTTGGTGGAGAGTTAAGAGTCTATTATAATATTTGCAACTATAATGCTTTTAACTTTCTTAAGAAAAAAGTAAAAATGTTTTATAAAAAAATAAGGTTTGGAAGATGAATATTTTAATTGATATAGGACACCCAGCACATGTGCATCTATTTAAAAATTTTGCAAAATATATGCAAAATAAAGGACATAATATATTGTTTACTTGTAGAGATAAAGAGTTTGAAATCTATCTTTTAGAGCATTATGGATTTAAGTATAAATCTTTTGGTAAAAAGTATAAAACTACTATTGGTAAAATTTTTGGATTAATTAAATTTGATTTAATGGAAATTTTAGAGGCAATTAAATTTAAGCCAGACCTATTTTTAAGTGCTGGTTCAATGTATGCAGCTCATGCTGCTTTTTTTTATAGAAAACCTCATTTTGCTTTTGAAGATACATTTAATATGGAGCAAGTTAATCTCTATTTGCCATTTACTAAAACTCTATTTGCCTCAAAAGTGCCTACTGGTATTAGTATTGACAAAAATAAATTATATCAATATAATGGTTACCATGAATTGGCATATTTACATCCAAATTGGTTTAAGCCAAATGAAAATGTATATAAAGAGCTTGGTATAGATGAAAATCAAGAGTATATTTTAATTCGCTTTGTATCGTGGAATGCTTCGCATGATAAGGGACAAAATGGAATATCAAATGAGCAAAAAGAGAAATTAATAGATAATTTATCAAAAAGGGTTAAAGTTTTTATTTCATCAGAAGCACCTTTGCCAAAAAAGTGGCAAAAGTATAAATTAAATGCCCCAGCACACTTAATTCATGACATAATGGCAAAAGCAACAATGTTTATAGGCGAGGGTGCAACTATGGCAAGTGAGTGTGCAATGCTTGGAACACCTGCAATTTATGTTAATAGTTTAGAAGCTGAAACTATAAGAGAACAAGAAAAATATGGCCTACTCTTTAAATATAATAATGGAATAGGAGTTTTAAATAAAGCCTTAGAGTTACTTAATATGCCAAATAGAAAAGAGCATTTCAGTCAAAAACAAAAAGAGATGTTAAGTAAAAAAAGAGATGTTACACAAATGTTAATTGATTATGTAAATAGTTACTTTAAAGTTGATATATGAGTAGATTAATTTTAATAGTAATATTGACAATAGGGCTTTTTGCATCAAAAATTGAGATACTTCAAAAAATAAATTTAAATGATACAAAATTTGACATCCCATTTAACGAGGTATCAGGAGTTACTTATGATGCAAAAAATAGATTACTATATATGATAAGTGATAATGGTGCATTATATATATTTAAAGCATATTTTGATGATAAAGCACATTTAACTCCACTAAAAGCTTACTATTTACACGATAAAAATGGAACAATTTTGCCTAAAATAGATAGAGATAGCGAAGATATAACTTTAGATGATAAAGGTAATTTATATCTTGCATTTGAGCGAAAAGAGAAAATTTCTCAATACTCAAAAGATGGAGCAAAGATAAAAGATTTACCCCTACCAAAGCCACTTTTAGATTTACAATTTAGAACAAATAATAAAATATTTGAATCTTTAACATATAATAAAAAGTATGGATTATTAACAGCATTAGAGAATCCTCCTTATGGAATAAAAAGGAGTAAGCAATCGATATACTCTTTAAGTGGTAGAGTGTGGAAATTTAAAACAACTAAGAAAAAAAGACCCTCTATTACTGCTATTGAGACAATTGATGATGAAAATATTTTAATATTAGAGAGAGCTTTTGATGGTTTTTTTGGTCATCATGCAATAAGTTTACAAAAGTTCAATTTAACAACTAATAAACAAGAGTTAATTTGGCAAATTGATAACTACTGTTTTGATAGTATAGAAAATTATGAAGGTTTGGCTAAAGTTGATAAAAATCACTTTATTATGATAAGTGATGACAATAAATTGCCAATTTTTAATACGATATTGATATACTTTAAGTTAGAAAATTAAATTTTTTACAAATATAATATTATATTATATTTATATTAATAATTTAAGGGGTTAGATATTGCAACAAGTAAATAGTAATATGGAGATAGAAGAGTTAAAGTTTAGTGATTTATTACTCGTAATTAAACGATATAAATACTTAATTCTTTTAATTACTATCTTTAGTATATTAATTTCTGTTGCAATTTCATACTACAAACCAAATGTATATAAAGCACAAGCAACAATTGAGATTAGTAGAAATCCAAAACCCTCAGGTGGTGTGCAAGATATGCTACAATCTGCTTTAATGGGTTCTAGTGGAAGTGATGTAGAGACTCAAAAAGCTATATTAAAATCTCGTATGGTTATATTAGATGTAATGAAAAAAGTTAATGTTACAGCACATATTTGGGCTGTAAATAGATTTTATAAACGAGAAGAGATATATTTAAATACTCCTATAAAAGTAAAAATCTATAAAGGTCTTGGTATAAAATTTAAATTGTTACCAATTAATGATAATATATTTCAATTAGAGTTTAAAACAAGAAGAGCCGATGGTAGTAAAGTTAACTATAAAAAGATATTGCATTTTAATAAAATCGAGGGTAATGAAGATTTTAAATTAAAAGTAGTGAGAACAAAACTACCTATATCTGCAAAATATTATGAATTTATTATTTATGACCCACAAGTTTATGCTGATATTTTAAGAAAAACGAAGATTAAGATATTCCAACTTGAAGATAAATCTAATATTTTAGGTATAAGTTACGAAGATAATGTAGCTCAGCGTGCAACAAAGTTTGTAAATACTTTAGCAAAAGTATATATGAAAAAGACTGTTGATTATAAAACACAACAGGCTAAACAGACACTAGATTTTATTAATAAACAATTAGAGATTATTAAAAAAGAGTTAAAAAAGTCAGAATTAGATATTAGAAAGTTTAAAATTCAAAAAAAGACTATTGATATTCAACTTACAGCAACTCAAACATCTAAAGCTCTATCTGATTATGAAAATAAAATGGGAATTTTAAATATGCAAATTTCTATTTTACAATCAGTTTATAATAAAATAAAAAGAGGAGCTGATTTAAGCACACTATCTCTTGTTGATATAGGTTTAGATAAGGGAATAACATCTTTTTTAATAAATGAGTTACAAAAAGATATTTTAGATAGAAAAGCTCTGCTTAGACGATATACTCCAGCATATCCAGATGTTCAAAAATTATCTATTAGAATAAAAAGTTTGAAGCGAACAATTAGGGCATCAATATATAATATGTTAAAAAATTTAAATACTAAAAAAGCAATTTTAAAAAAACAGATGGCTGTATATCAAAGAAAATTAGAAGATTTTCCAAAAATGCAACAAGATTATTTAACGCTTCAAAGAAAATTTGAATTTAATAGTAAACTATATAACTATTTATTAGAGAAAAAGACTGAAGCAGAAATTAAAAAAGCTGCAATTATGAACCAAAATAGAATTATTGACCTCTCTATATCTCCAGAAGAGGAGAGTAAAAAAAGTATAGTAATGGTAGCCCTATTTGGACTCTTAGAAGGCTTAGTAATAGGTATAATTTTATCATTTGTTTTAGATTTTTTTGATGGGAAAATTAAGAGCGAAGAGGATATTAAAAAGATTACTTCAGCACCTATTTTAGCCTCTATTCCAAAAATTAAACTAAAGGATAATAAACAACTTATGCTTGATGAAGATTCTCCAAAAGAGTTGTTGGAGGGGTTTAGAATATTAAGAACAAATTTAGAACTTATGATTGAAAATGAAAATACTAAAGTAATTACAGTTGTATCTAATACAGAAAAAGAGGGTAAGACAACAATTGCTATAAATTTAGCTCACTCTCTTCAAATGATAGATAAGAGAGTTTTAATTTTAAATTTAGATTTAAGAAAACCTATAAATAGTGACAGCTCTAATAATAGTTTAGGTTTAAGTGATTATCTTTTAGGTAAAGCTAGATTAGATGATATATTAAAGCATACTAAGTATAATAATTTAGATATTATAGTCTCTGGAACTTCAATTAATAATCCAAGTGAATTAATAAGTTCACATAAGTTAAAAGAGTTAATAGAGAGATTAAAAAAACATTATGAATATATAATATTAGATACACCACCAATTGGCTTATATACAGACACAAGAGTTCTATTTAAACAATCTGATATAGTCCTTTATATAGTAAGAGCAAATTACTCTAAAAAAGAGTTTGTTAAATCAATAGATAAACTTTACTCTAAAAAATATATTAAGAAATTTGGCATAATTTTAAATGCTACAAAAGATGTTAAAGGGCATAGATATATATATGGTTATTATAGTTAAAACTAAGTAACTAGTAAAAATTAAATACAAATAAATCTCAAAGGAGTATAGGGGTAAAGGAGAAGAGGTATAGAGAAAGTAACATCATATTATTAACTGACTTTACGCACTATAAGCATAATTAGCTGATAAAATCTTTAAATATGAAATGAAATCTCTAATAAAAATTGATTTAATATATAATGTCTTTATAGAGATTCCTCTTTAAAGGTTTTAAAATGAACAATACTTTATTAGTAGCAGATGTAGAAACACTAAAACACTCAAAAGAGATTTCAACTTTTAATATTCATAATTTTAAAAAGGATAAATTACTTAATAAGCGAGTATTAATAGCTGATGATTTTAGCGTAAATAGAATATTTTTAAAAAAAGTTATAAGCTCTTATGGAATTAATGTAGATACTGCTTCAGATGGTCAAGAGGTAATTGAAATATTAAAAGAAGATAAAAATTTTGATTTAATAATACTTGATAGTAAAATGCCAAAATTAGATGCATGTAAAACAATAAAAATTATAAAAGAAGATTTAAAAATAGATTCTATTCCAGTAATTATATATACAGCTTTTAGTTATGATTGTAAAATTGAAGATATGGTTAAATATGGTTTTGATACTTTTTTACCAAAGCCATTTAATACAAATCAATTAGAGTTTATATTATATAAATATCTTAAGCAAAAATCAAATAAAAATGAATATTTAAAAAAATCTAAAATAGATAGTTATGAAGAGTTTTTAGCTATATATACAGATAGTGCAAATGTTTTAAAAAATCTTATAATTAAAAAAAAGTATTATGAATCTAAAAAATTGCTCAGTTTTTTAAAAAATATTTCAAAAGAGATTGATAATATGGATATATATAAATTAGTAGAAGAGTTAGAAAGGTATTTAGAAATTAATACTATAAATATTAAATTAATTTACCAATTAGAACATCTTTTAACACAAGCAAAAATTCATACAAATAATATATTGAATAAATATGTAGCATAGAGAGTTTTAATGTCAAAAAATTTATTAATATTATTAATTTTATCTATATCTATTTATGCTAACTCGAATATTATCTATTTAACCAAAAAAGGTAATTCAACAAATGACCAAATTAAGATTAATAGAGCTTTAGAGAAAATATCTAACAATAACTCTTATGATACTCTATATTTAAAAGGTCCAGCAACTTATGTAATAGATGAACCTATTATAATTCCAAGTAATGTTAAATTAACAGGTGATAAGAGTGTTACTCTAAAGTTAAAAGATAATTTAAATTGGGCAAAATTAAAACCAATGATTGGTCAAAAAAAAGCAAAAAAGTGGACACCATTTGGGACAAAAGGTGATAGTATATCAAATGTAGAAATTTATGGCTTTAGTATTAGTGCAGGAGAGCAAAATGCTCCTGAAGGTTCAACTTATTATCCATTAATTCACTTTTATAATCCTAAAAATATATCAATACATGATATGAATTTAACAAATAGTAAATGGGATATTATTAGATTATCTTATTATGATAATTATAATAGACCAAATATAAATGTAAAGATTTATAATAATTACATTAGCCACTCTGGACATGAAGGTATATATGTATCAAACTCTAAAAATTTTGAAATATATAATAATAAAATTTTACATACAAGAACAAATTGTGGTATAAGATTGGAATATACTGATAATTTCAAAATATATAATAATATAATAAAAAATTCACTAAATAAACCCCCAAGTGGATATGCTGGAATTTGTGTAAATAACAGATATGCACCTATTTTAAAAGCTGAAATTTTTAACAATGAAATTAAAGGTAAAAATGGTGGTATTGTATTAGATGGAGAAGATGGAAAATATAAAAAAGGCACAAGAGGTGGTGTCTATATTCATAATAATAAATTATATAATATTACAGCTATAAAAGTAGGAGATAAAGAGTTAAGTGGAGCTATCCGAATAAATGGATTCGATAAAACAGTTATTGAAAATAATACTATTAAGGATAGTCAAGCCGATGGTATAATTTATGAAGGTTCAAATAATAAAGGTAATAATTATACAACAATAGTAAGGTATAATACTATAATTAATAATAAAAGATGTGGAATAAATAATAGTGACAAATCAAAACATTTTCATAAATTTATATTACAAAATAATAAAATATATGGTAATAAAATCAATTATTGCAATATTTTACAAACTAACAAACAAGATTACTCGAAGTAGTAACCTAAAATTAAAATCGAATATAAAGGGGTAGAGGTCAATGCCATTAAGTTAAGAATTTGTGTTCTTTTCTTGAGGCTAAAGCATCTGGTTCCTAGGGATTATAAAGTTCTATTTTAGAATCGGATACTTTAGTTCCATTGCTTAACTTAATGGTATTAAATCTCCTCATTGGAAATGCATACAGAAATTCAAAACTTCAATATACAATCCAAAGCAGAAGCTTTGGAACCACCGACTAATTATTTTAACATAATTTGGTTGGTTTGAGTGGTAGTTGTATTATACAAGCGAGATGAACTTAGAGTTTAGGGTTAGGTTCATCACTTGACCCCGTTCCTGAGTGATAGTACTTGAGTTGTGGTTGTTTGCAAAAAATTTTACTCGTTTCCAAAGCTCCTGCTTTGGAGTGTATATTGAACTATCAATCTTCCGTATGTGTTCCAAAGCTGGAGCTTTGGAACAAGGTGTGGGATCTTCAGAGACAAACCGCTGCAATGTCGGGTCATAATACCTAGTCTGCTACCGATACTAGTATAAAGTTTATTATAGCTTAAGTTGGCTTAGGATTGGTAGGGTTGTCATTGTTACCGTATCTCTTGAACCTACCAATGAGAAAGATAAAAAAGCTTTAATTTTAGTTTATTTTGTGGTTTATTATTAAAATTAAAAATAAACTTATAGTTTCCCCTATTTTGAAATAATTTCAATGCTTTTTCAAGGGGTATTAAATTATAAATTTTTTGATCTGGAGATGTATTAAATGGTAATTTTTCTGTAGTTTTATTGTTACTTAATTTCGCCTTATAAATAATTTTATTATTATGTAGTATTTTAAATTTACCATTTAATATCATATTTTTATCATATTCTAAATAAAATAAATAATGAGATCCTCGTGGTAAATCTATGTCTATTGAAGTATTTTTATCAAACTTAGCAATAATAAAAGTTTTAGGAACATCTACAAATTTAGGTGTAAAATATGATACTGATATAAAAAATATTATAAGTGTTATTATAATATATATAAATTTCTCTTTCGTTTTCATTTGTTTAAATATTCCATTACACAAGTTTTATACATCTTATCTGCTTCATCTCTACAATTATGCATATAAAGGTTATACCTTGGAGCTTTATGATTTTTTCGATAATTCATTATACACTTAGTAATACAATTACTTGAATCATATTGAACACAAGATAGATCTTTATCTTGATGATGAGGATCAGAATTATAGTATTGTCCATGTGCCGACCCATACCAATTAAGATCACCAATTGGATAAAACCCTATAGATTTATTCCCATCACGCCAAAATTTATGATAGGTAAACCAATCACTAGTTTTGCATAACTCTAAAAGTCCCCACGCATCCCTCAATCCAACAGGACTATCCCCAACATACCGATACCAGTTAAAATCTCCACTAGCAAAGCCTATTGGATCCTCAGAAATAAACCTCTGAAATGTTGGGTCATAATACCTAGTCTGCTACCGACACTAGTATAAGGTTTATTATAGCTTAAGTTGGCTTATGGTTGCTATTGTCACCAGACACCTATTCTACTATACTTTTTTTTCTCTCCAGTACTTTTTT
>Ga0256833_1002037_pt1 | contig 14542 bp, 11 predicted proteins | sample 356284metaG_FD_190535 | JGI IMG/M metagenome (GOLD analysis project Ga0256833, IMG submission 190535) | Hydrothermal vent microbial communities from Mid Atlantic Ridge, Atlantic Ocean - 356-284 | ecosystem: Environmental > Aquatic > Marine > Hydrothermal vents | place: Atlantic Ocean: Mid...
AACTTTGGAACCTTTGGCGCCGCGTAACATTTGATTGGCGGTTTTCTTTCCCAGTTCTTTTACGCTCTTTCCTTCGATAGCTATGATTTTATCTCCCGCAAGCAAACCTTGTTTTTGTGCCGGAGTATTTTTAAAAACTCTTGTAATTACAATCAACGAATCAGTGGTTTTTACCCCGATACCCAATCCGCCGAAATGTCCTTCTTGTCGCATCCGTTGATCCAAAATCCCTTGTTCGTCATAAAAAGTGGTAAACCTATCCAAGGAGTTGAGCATTTTTTTGGTGTTTTTTTGCATAATATCGCCGAAATTGATTTCATCGATATAATTGGTGCTTAGTTTTTTCAATACTTCATTGTAAATTTCTATCTGTTTACTGATTTCAAAATAAGGATTTTGTGCTTTTGTTGTGGTTATAAATAATAATGCGGTGAAAATCAATAAAAACTTCTTCATATTTTTAAAAATTTTGTTTTAAATATTTTTTTAACTTTAAAAATTTAAAATTAATCAATTTTTTTTAATGAATCGCGAGGATATTTTTTATTGGTTAGCTCTTCAAAAAGTTTCCGGCATCGGGGATATTTCCGCAAAAAAACTGTTACGTCATTTTCAATCGCCCAAAGAAATTTTTGAAGCCGCCAAACGTAATGCAATAAACGTGCCTGATATTGGCACATATATGATTAGTCAGTTAAAAAATTTTGATGAGTTTGACAGAGTGGAAGATGAATTGAAATTTATTGAACAAAATCAAATCAAAATTACCACGATTTTTGACCAAGATTATCCCAAAAAATTGTTTCATGCGCCCGATGGTCCTATCTTGTTTTTTAGTAAAGGAAATTTTAATGTGAATAACCGGAAAGTTATAAGCATTGTCGGGACGCGAAATATTACTGCTTATGGTAGGCGTATGGTAAAAGAAATTGTAGAAGGACTCAAAGCTTATCATCCGATTATTGTTAGTGGATTGGCTTATGGCGTGGATATAGAAGCTCATTTGTCAGCTTTGGAAAACGATTTGGAAACCATTGGAGTATTGGGACACGGATTTCAACGAATTTATCCGGCTATTCACCGAAAAATTGCCGACAAAATGCTACAAAAAGGCGGTCTGATAACCGAATTTTGGCATACGGATATTGTCGATAGAAACAATTTTCTCAAAAGAAACCGAATTGTTGCGGGTATGGCTGATGCAGTTATCATAATTGAGTCCGGAGAAAAAGGCGGTGCTTTGGTAACTGCCGGTATTGCCAATTCTTATAACCGTGATGTATTTGCCGTTCCCGGTAGAATTTCCGATGTTTATAGCAAAGGATGTAATAATCTTATCAAGAACAATCAAGCGCAACTGATAACTTCCGCTACTGATATTGTTAGATTTCTTAATTGGGATGTTCAAGTGCGACAACCCAAAAATCCACAATTAAATCTTTTTGTCGATTTGTCCGATGACGAACAAAAAATATTTGATTTTCTGCAATACAACGGAAAAACTTCATTAGACGATTTGTCGATACATTTACAAATGCCTGTTTCCAAGATCGCACAATTGCTGCTGCAAATGGAATTGAATAATATAATCAACAGTCTTTCAGGCAAATATTTTGAGCTGATATAATAGAGGTATCATTGTTACATTGTTATTTTTCGTGCTCATTTTTTTTATTTTTTTAAAATTTTATGTTAAATTTGCAAAAAAAAATATATGTCAAACGAGATAAAGCTGGATATTAGAAAGACGGCTAATGTTAAAATAGGTTTACAAACCAATATTGAATATGCCAATTCATACATTTTGGATATTTTGGGATATGATTTATTAGATTTTGTTACCAAACCTCCTAAAACCATTTGTCACCCGGATATGCCCGATATTATTCACGATATGATTGGAGGGATAATTATGAACTATGAAGACGGAATAGCTGTTCTAAAACACATAACTAAAAATGGAGATTATTTTTGGGCTTTTACTCATTATAAACCGGTTTATAAGAAAGACGGTTCTTTTGATGCTTTTTTAACCCGAAGGAAACCATTGCCTACCAAAAAGTTAAATGGGACAATTGAAGATTTAAAAATGCAAATTTCAAAATTGTATGAAATTTTAAAAGGTATTGAACAACATACAGGACCAAAACAAGCCGAAAAATATTTGGAGGGTTTTTTAGAGTATAAAGGTTTCGATTCATTAAAGGAATATTATATGAGTTTTTTTAATTTTGATGAAAAAGAATTGGAAGAATATTTTACTATTGACGAAAATACCCCGGAAAAGAAAATAAAAAAATATACAAACATTATAGGTTTGTCAGATATTTTCTAAAAAAATATCCGTAATTTTATGTTTTAATCTTTAAAATATAAAATTATGCGATATCAAGCTTTACCGGCAAGTTTATACAAAAGAAACAGAGCCAAGTTTATGGCTCAAATGAAGCCGAAATCCATTGCCATATTCAATTCCAATGATATTTATCCCGTGAGTGCCGACAGCACCTTGCCTTTTGCTCAGCATCGGGATATTTTTTATTTAACAGGTGTGGATCAGGAAGAAAGTATTTTGCTATTGGCTCCCGATGCCGTTAATCCCGAAGACAGAGAAATTCTATTTTTGAGAGAAACCAATGATCATATAAAAGTTTGGGAAGGAGAAAAACTCACCAAAGAAAAAGCACGGGAACTCACCGGAATACAAAATGTTCAGTGGTTGCCTAATTTTGAAAGTAAATTAAAAGAATTGGCTTTTCAAAATGAACATATTTATATCAACACCAATGAACATTACAGGGCAGCGACAGAAGTGGAAACCCGTGAAGACCGATTTATCAAAAAAGCCAAACAAATGTTTCCCGGACATAAATTTGAGCGAAGCAATCCTATTTTACAACGTTTACGCTCGGTAAAAGAACCCGAAGAAATTCAACAAATTCAACGAGCTTGTGATATTACCGAAGCCGGTTTCAGAAGAATTTTGGATAAAGTTCGTCCCGGAATGAAGGAGTATGAATTGGAAGCCGAATTTGCCCACGAATTTTTGCGTAGAGGCTCACGTGGATTTGCTTATACGCCTATTATTGCTTCGGGACCCAATGCCAATGTTTTGCATTATATACAAAACGATGCGGAAATCAAAGACGGTGATTTGATATTGATTGATGTCGGTGCCGAATATGGCAATTGGTCGTCGGATATGACTCGTTGCGTGCCTGCCAACGGAAAATTTACTGAAAGACAAAAAGAAGTTTATAATGCCGTTTTGCGCGTAAAAGATGCGGCAGCTAAAATGTTGAAACCCGGGGTTATCTGGAAAGATTATCAAGAAAAAGTCGGGCGAATTATGGAAAAAGAATTGATAAAATTAGGATTACTTACCGAAGAAGATATCAAAAATGAAGATCCCGCTTGGCCGGCTTATAAAAAATATTTTATGCACGGAACTTCTCATCATATGGGATTGGATACTCACGATTACGGATTACTTTATGAACCGATGAAAGCAGGAATGGTATTTACCGTTGAACCCGGAATCTATATTCCCGAAGAAGGTATCGGGATAAGAATTGAAGATGATTATGTCATCCAAGAAGAAGGTGAACCTATCAATTTAATGAAAAACATCCCGATAACTGTTGAGGAAATTGAAGAATTGATGAATAAAAACAAATAATTCAGTTATAATTTATTTTAAACGGCTTGATTGATTATCAAGCTGTTTTTTTGTCGTTAAATAAAATGAAAAGTATTACTTTTGCAAAAAATTAATAGTATTTATGTTATCAGTAAACAATGTATCGGTACAATTTGGTAAAAGAGTTCTTTTTGATGAAGTCAATGCACAATTTAAAAAAGGAAATACCTATGGAATCATTGGTGCAAATGGAGCCGGAAAATCCACATTTTTAAAAGTTTTATCGGGAGAAATAGAACCTACTACTGGAAGTGTTCATTTGGAACCCGGGAAAAGAATGTCGGTGTTGAATCAGGATCATAATGCTTTTGATGATTATACGGTGCTGGATACTGTTATTATGGGAAATAAAGATTTATATGCCATTCAAAAAGAATTGGACCAACTATATGCCAATCCCGCCCCTTCGGATAAGGAAGTGGAAAGAATGGGAGAACTCCAAGAAAAATTTGAAGAAATGAACGGGTGGAATGCCGAAAGTGATGCCGCTATTTTATTGTCAAATTTAGGCGTTCCCGAAGATATGCACTATATGAAAATGGGTGATTTGGAATCCAAAATGAAAGTAAGAGTATTGTTGGCGCAAGCACTTTTCGGTAATCCCGATGTATTGATTATGGACGAGCCGACCAACGATTTGGATTTTGAAACCATTGCTTGGCTCGAAGATTTTTTGGCTAACTATGAAAATACAGTTATTGTTGTGTCTCACGACCGTCACTTTTTGGATGCTGTCAGCACGCATACCGTAGATATAGATTATGGAAAACTCAATTTTTATACCGGAAACTATTCGTTTTGGTATAATGCCAGTCAGCTGAAAGCCAGACAAAGAGCGCAACAAAATAAGAAAGCGGAAGAACGAAAAAAAGAATTGGAAGATTTCATCAGACGATTTTCTGCCAATGTAGCAAAATCAAAACAAGCAACCGCTCGTAAAAAAATGATTGAAAAACTCAATATTGATGATGTAAAACCTTCCAGCCGACGTTATCCCGGCATTATTTTTCAACCCGAACGTGAAGCTGGTGACCAAATTTTTGAAACCGAAAACCTTTCTAAATCCATTGATGAGGATTTATTATTTGCTCGTGTAAATATCAATTTAAACAAAGGTGATAAAGTTGCTTTGATTTCAAAAGACTCGCGTGCTACTACGGCTTTTTATGAAATTGTAACCGGAAATATGGAACCTGATACCGGTTCGTATCGTTGGGGCGTTACGACCAAACAGGCTTATTTACCCGCGGATAATTCAAAATATTTTACAGAAGATATTTCTTTGGTGGATTGGCTTCGTCAATTTGCAAAAACCGATGAAGAACGAGAAGATGTTTATTTACGAGGATTTTTAGGAAAAATGTTGTTTAGCGGCGATGAAGCATTAAAATCCGTAAAAGTGCTTTCGGGAGGAGAAAAAGTCAGGGCTATGCTCTCACGTATGATGATGGAAAAAGCCAATGTATTGTTGTTGGACGAACCTACAAACCATTTGGATTTGGAGTCTATTCAGGCATTGAATAACGCTTTAATCAATTTCCCCGGAACCGTTATTTTTACTACCCGTGACCATGCTTTCGCTCAATCTGTAGCCAATAGAATCATTGAGATTACGCCCAAGGGAACCTTGGATAAATTAATGACGTTTGATGAATATTTATCCGATAAAAAAATCAAAGAACAACGGGAAAAAATGTATCAATTATGAGCAACAAAAAAATAGCCATTATCGGTTTGGGTTATGTTGGATTACCCTTGGCCGTAGCTTTTGCCGAAAAATATGCTGTAACCGGTTTTGACATAAATCCCGAAAGAATCAACAGATTAAGAGCAGGAGTTGACGATACCCTGGAAGTGGAAGATGATTTACTACAAAATGTTTTGGTTGAAAATATTCATCAAAAAGGTTTATATGTTACCGATAATATAGATGATATCAAAGATGCACAAATTTATATAGTAACCGTTCCTACCCCCATTGATAAACATAAAATACCAGATTTAACACCTTTATACAAAGCAAGCGAAACCGTTGGAAAAGTTTTAAAAAAAGGAGATATCGTAATCTATGAATCTACGGTTTATCCCGGGGCAACCGAAGAAGACTGTGTGCCGATTTTGGAAAAATATTCCGGTTTGAAATTCAATAAAGATTTTTTTGCCGGATATTCCCCCGAACGCATCAACCAGGGAGATAAGGAAAGAACGGTAACTAAAATCAAAAAAGTTACTTCCGGTTCTACTCCCGAAATAGCCGAAGAAATAGATCGCTTATACAAAAATATTATTACGGCGGGGACATACAGAGCTTCATCAATTAAAGTAGCGGAAGCGGCAAAAGTGATTGAAAATGCCCAAAGAGATATCAATATTGCTTTTGTCAATGAACTGTCCAAAATATTCCGCTTGATGAATATTGATACCATTGAAGTTTTGGAAGCCGCAGGGACCAAATGGAATTTTTTACCTTTTCGTCCCGGATTGGTCGGGGGACATTGTATTGGGATTGATCCTTATTATTTGGCACACAAAGCCAAAGAATATGATTACAATCCCGAAATAATACTTGCCGGTAGAAGAATGAATGACAGTATGGGAAAATTTGTAGCTCACGAAACGGTAAAAATGATGCTCAAAAAAGATATTCCCGTAAAAAATGCCAAAGTTTTGGTCTTGGGAATTACTTTTAAGGAAAATTGTCCCGATATCCGAAATTCAAGAGCCATAGACGTCATTAGAGAATTACAAGATTTTCAATTCAATGTGGATGTTTATGACCCTTGGGCAAGTCCGCAGGAAGTAAAACAAGAATATGGGTTGGATTTAAAAACCGATATATCTCCCGAAAATAAATATGATGCTATTTTGGCTTTGGTTGCTCACAACGAGTTTAAGCAATTGAATTTAAATGATTTTACCCGAGACAAATCATTTATTTATGATGTAAAAGCTATATTTCCCAAAGAAAAAAGTGATTTGAGACTTTGATTTTTCTTTATAAAAACAATCCCGTCATAGATATTTTTTTTAGATTAAAGTAATTTTTTGATTTGCAATAAGTTAAGTTTATTTTTTAGTATTGTAGGATTAAAATCACAGGCAAACGAATTAAGCCTAACGCCATACGAAGTTCTTGCATAAAATTTACGACGAAGAAGCGTAAAAAATGTATGCTGTTTGAAGCTCTTGTGAAGTATGAGCAAGAGCAAGTTCATACATTTTAGCTTCAAGGACGATAAATTTTGCAAGGTTTTCGTCAGGCTAGATTTTTTGTTACCATTGAGCAAAGTCGAAATGTTCATCGATGGAAAAAAGTAAAAAAATCAATTTTTATATTTAGAACGGAATTGTTATAAAAACTTTATTTGATAAAATTTATCCGAAAAAAAATTATCAAAAATATTTTGTATTTTTGTTATTCAAAATAAATATTCTATGAAATTTTTAGTTTCAAGCGATGATTTAATCAAAAACCTGCAAGTATTGCGTGGAGTTATCAATAATAACAATACCATTCCGGTTTTGGATAATTTCCTATTTGAACTCAATGGAAAAAATCTTAAAATAACCGCATCGGATTTGGAAACCACTATGACAGCCAATTTGGAAGTGGAATCCGATGATACGGCGAGTTTTCTTTTACCGGCAAAATTACTTTTTGATACGGTAAAATCCTTACCTACCCAACCTTTGACTTTTATGTTTGATGATAAACATCAGATGGAAATTATCAATGATTACGGAAAATACAGTTTTTCATATTTGGACGCCGAAGATTATCCTACACCCGTTGAAATGGACGAAGCTCAATCGGTAAACTTGCCTTCGGGTATTTTGGCTGAAGCCATCAGTAAAACTATTTTTGCTACGGGAAATGATGATTTACGTCCTACTTTAACCGGAATTTTGTTTGAATTTTCCCCGGAAACCTTAAATTTTATTGCTACGGATGCACATAAATTGGTAAAATACGAACGAAACGATTTAAAAGCCGATACGGAAACCGAATTTATTATGCCTAAAAAACCTTTACAAATTTTAAAGAATTATTTGGGAGGTTTTGACACTGATGTAACCATCGAATACGACGATAGAAATGCTCGATTTAGTTTTGGAAATATGGAATTATTATCAAGGCTTATCAATGGGAAATATCCCAATTATCGTGCGGTAATTCCTGCTGAAAATCCTAATATTTTGACAGTAGATAGACAAAAATTATTAGATGCGGTTAAACGTATTGCAATTTTTGCCAATCAGGCAACACATTTAATACGTTTTACTATGACCGGTTCCGAATTAAAAGTGTCTGCCGAAGATAAAGAATTTTCCAATAAAGCCGAAGAACGTTTAGCTTCCAATTATAACGGCGAAGATATGGAAATGGGTTTCAATTCTAAATTTTTGATAGAAATGTTATCCAATTTAGACTCTGACGAAGTATCCATACACATGTCTATTCCTAGCCGTGCAGCATTGATTTATCCCGAAGATGGTTTGGAAGAAGGAGAAAAAATCTTAATGTTGATTATGCCTTTGATGTTAAATTAAATAACTTCCTTAAATGAAGTTTTTTTATAATATTTTGATGCAAATTTCCGAAAAGTTTTTGATGCTTTTCGGAAATTTTTTTGGAAATAAGATAAAACTATTTGTCAAAGGTCAAAAAAATATCTGGAAACAATTACAAAATTGTCATTTTAACCGTCCGATAATATGGTTTCACGTTTCTTCTTTGGGAGAATATGAACAAGCACTTCCGCTATTGGAAGCTATAAAAGAAAAAAATAAATATCAAATAGTTTTAAGTTTTTTTTCTCCTTCGGGGTATGAAATAGTAAAAAATAAAAAAAATCCGGCAGATTGTATCCTATATTTAGCTTGGGATACCCGAAAAAATGTAAAAAGATTTTTGGATATTATAAATCCCACTTACGTATTTTTTGTAAAATATGATTTATGGCCGAACTATTTATCCGAATTGAAAAAAAGACAAATCAAAACTTATCTAATTTCCGGAATTTTTACCGCTCATCACCAATTTTTTAAACCTTATAATATTTGGCTAAAAAATACATTGAAAGCTTTTACGCATTTTTTTGTTCAAGATGAAAATTCTAAAAAAATACTACAAAATCAAGGTTTTAAAAATGTTAGTGTAACGGGGGATACACGTTTTGACAGGGTATATCAAATTGTTCAAACGCCAATGGTAAAACCGGATTTTATCCAAAATTTTAAAGATGATAAATTATTATTCGTAGCTGGAAGCACTTGGCAGACCGGAGAAGAATTAATAGCGGATTATTTAAATAATACTACACCGGATTTTAAAACGGTAATTGCTCCACATAATATATCCCGAAAACATATAAAAAATTTGTTGAGTAAAGGTTTAAAAAATTACATACTTTATTCGGAAATTACACCGAATACCGATCTGAAAAAATATAATATTTTAATATTAAACACCATTGGTTTGCTTAATAAAGTTTATCGTTTTTCCGATTGGGTTTATATAGGAGGAGGTTTTGGTAAAAGCATTCACAACATTCAAGAACCGGCAGTATTTGGAAACCCGATTTTAACCGGTCCCAAAATTTATAAATTTAAAGAAGCTGTGGATTTGGAAAAAGCAGGAGGTTTAGTTGTAATAAAAGGCAAAACCGGTTTTGAAGAGGAAATGAAATTATTAGCTACCGATGAAAAAATAAGAAAGCAGCGGGGAAGAATAGTCAAACAATATGTCGAAACAAATTTGGGTGCAACTGCTAAAATATTGAACAAACTGAATCTATGAAAATTTTATACTTACACGGTTATAACAGCACCAATATCAATCCGCGAACAGAATGGTTATCACAATTTGGAAAAGTTTATCACCCTTTGATGAAATATAAGAATATACCGGAAGATTATAAATGGTTGGACAAATTGGTTAATAAACATCGTTTTGATGTGATTGTGGCTTCAAGTATGGGCGGATTTATGGCTTTTCACTTGGGAAATTACTATAATATTCCTACGGTTTTATTAAATCCGGCTCTTATTATGACTATGGTTGTAAGACCAGATATAAGACAATTGGCTACTCAAACAAAACATTTCATCGGTTTGGGGATTTATGATGATGTCATTCCGCCTTACACTACTCGAAAAATTTTAAATGACTATAATTCAAATTTTGCTATTAAGGAATTTGATACCGGGCATAAAATATCCTTGGAAATTTTTACTGAAATATGTAACAATAGCGGTTTATTTGAGAATTGATTTTAAATTTGCAACCGATTGTTACATTTAACAAAAAATCATATATTTGCGATTTAAATTTTAAACAAAAATGAGTTACACATTTGCGCAAACTTTGGATGATGTCAATGTTTTCTTGAAAGAAAACCCGGCAGTTATGGTTTTTTTCTCTGACGAGTCTTGTAATGTAGGCGATGCTTTATCGCCCAAGCTCCAAAAAATGTTGGAAGAGAATTATCCGGAAGTAAAATTCTTGGAAGTAAATGTCCAATTGCTCCCCGAAGCAAGAGGTTTTTTTAATGTTTTTGTGATACCTACCGTTTTGGTATATTTTGACGGTAAAGAAACTATTCGTCATGCTCGTCATATCAATATTGATAAATTAAAAATGGAAATGTCCCGCATTTATGATATAATGTTTAGTTAATCATTATTAATTTATAAAATTTAAGCGTCGTATTACGGCGCTTTTTTGTTTGGTGTGAATATAATGTAACTTGAGTTCGACATAAGAAAATATGTCTTTATCTATTATAGATTATTTATTGAATTTTTGCTTCGATTCTTTTATCGAATTCACGTTAATGTAATTTTTCTTACAATACAATTTATTTGTTTTATGTATTTTTGGATTATAAGCTAATATAATAAATGTCAAAGAAAGTATATTTTGAAGGTTTGGATACTTTGCGATTTTTAGCTGCTTTTGCAGTTTTAATTTTTCATAGTGCGCAATGGTATCATTATAAGTTTGACACACCTTTTAAAATGTTTTTGCACAATTTACCAATAGCGGTGGATTTTTTCTTTATTTTAAGTGGTTTTTTGATTATATATCTATTGTTAGTTGAAAAAGAAAATACGGGAACAATAAATCTTAAAAACTTTTATATCCGTAGATTCTTACGAATTTTTCCTTTATATTATCTGATTATTTTAATCTCTTATTTATTTCTTCAAACTTCCCATGATGTGGTGGATTGGAATAAGTTCTTAACTTTTAGAGGCAATTTTTGGATGATATCCAGAAACGCTTGGACGCTTTCCGGTTTAAACCCACTGTGGTCGGTAAGTATTGAAGAACATTTTTATTTGATAATACCATTTTTAATAATGGTTATTCCCGTAAAATATTTAAAATATTTATTTATTGCAATAATCTTGTTTGCTTTTGGGTATCGTATATACGCTACACAAAATATACCCGACAATTGGATGACGATTTATATGCATACTTTCAGTCAAATGGATTTATTGGCAATAGGAGGATTATTGGCTTTGTATCATTATAAAAACCCATTGCATTTTAAGTCTCCTGTAATATTATATATTTTGATATTGTTTGCTTTTATACTTTTATTAACCTTGGTGGATACAAAGGATTATACTAGCATTTACAATGCCAGTGTAAAAAAATATCTATTTACTGTTCCGCTATTGATATTATTGATATTTTTTGTATTTAACCAAAATCCTGATCTTGATTTTTTGAAAAAAAATCGTCTATTGAACTATTTGGGCAAAATCTCATACGGAATATATTTATATAATGCCATTATTATTGATGAACTGGCAAAAATTCACTGGCTGCAAACACATTATGCCATAAAATTGCTTTTGGATATCTTGCTTACATTATTTGTGTCAGTTGTTTCATTTGAAATTTTTGAAAAACAATTCCTAAAATTGAAAAAGAAATTTCAAATAGTAAAAACCAAACGATAATAAAAATACAATTCAGTCCTAAATATTTTATAAAAAAATAAAAATATTTTATTATGTCGAACTCACGTTATTTAGGTAGGGCAGGGTTGATAAAAATATTCATTTGCCTAATAAAGTGAATTATAAACCTTTTACGATATCCTGAAACTTTGGTGTTTCCCATGATTGTATAATAACGCGAACGGACAAGGTTCTCGATACAAAAATGCTCATACTTCGCATTTTCACTCGAACTGACATTAGGTTGTTTTATAATGTATTGTCACTTCGAGTATTCCATTGACGCAGGAAATGGAATGTGTCGAGAAGTCACGTTGAGTGATTTTTCGAGTGAGCGAGAAAAATTGTATCGAGATGCTTATATTGATAAAGCGTCGGTGTCACTTGCAGCGATACCGATGCCAATAAGCAAGAATGCGATTAATGCCCGGATAACTCGGGAATGTAAAAACCTTAAATAATAAAAAAAGAGCTATTCAAACGAACAACTCTCTTTTTATTTAAAAAATATTATTAACCTATTATTTAATCACCGGGCTTTTAACTTTACGTTTTAAATCAACTGCATTGGGATCAACAACTTTTCCTTTGATTTTTAGTATTACCACATTATTTTGAGCATTGCTGTAAACCGTAATGGTTTTTCTAAACGGTCCTACTCTGTGTGTATTGTATTTTACAACTATTTTGTCAGATTTTCCAGGCAAAATAGGTTGAGTGGGTTTACTGGGAACTGTGCAACCACAAGAAGATTTTACCCTTTCAATAATCAAGGGAGCATCTCCGGTGTTGGTAAACTCAAAAACACGTGTACCGTCGGAATTCTTGTCTATGGTTCCATAGTCGATCTCTACTTGTTTAAATTCAATTTTTGCTTTTTTTTCTTGTGAAAAACCACTAAAACCAACAAAAATTAATAGTAGGAGTAATAATTTTTTCATAACTTTCAATTTTAATTTTAATTCAAATTTATATCATTTTTATATACAAAACGAAAAAAATTCTTTAAAATTTTAATTAACCGTTCAATTTTACATTAATTAATTTTTTTTAAGAACTTTTTTCAATTCTAAAAAAATTCAATTCTAAAAAAATATCTCAAAAAATATGCCAAAAATATTACTGATGAGCATACGCAAAAAAAACTTAAATTTGCAATTCGGCATATGCTGATAATTTGGTAAAAAAATAAAGATAAAATTTTTATATAATATGAGTATTCCCAAGAAATATAATCCTGCAAATGTAGAAGATAAATGGTATGATTATTGGATGAAAAACCGTTATTTTCATTCGGAACCCGACGAGAGAAAACCTTATACGATTGTTATTCCTCCTCCTAATGTTACAGGAGTTTTGCATATGGGACATATGTTGAATAATACCCTGCAAGATGTATTGATCCGTCGTATGCGGATGAAAGGTTATAACGCTTGTTGGGTGCCCGGAACCGACCATGCTTCCATTGCAACCGAAGCAAAAGTCGTAGCAAAACTCAAATCCGAAGGAGTTAAAAAAGACGATTTGACCCGAGATGAATTTTTAAAACACGCTTGGGACTGGACACATAAACACGGTGGAATTATCTTGGAACAACTCAAAAAATTAGGTGCTTCGTGCGATTGGGACCGAACCAAATTTACTTTGGATGAGGATATGTATGAAAGTGTTATCAAAGTTTTTGTTGAGTTATACAACAAAGGAAAAATATATCGCGGATACCGGATGGTCAATTGGGACCCTGAAGCCAAAACCACCTTGTCAGACGAAGAAGTCATTTATAACGACGAACAAGGACATTTGTATTATATCAATTATCCTATTGTCGGAGAAGAAGACGAATTTATCCAAATTGCAACTACCCGACCCGAAACCATTTTTGGAGATACTGCCATTGCCGTTAGCCCTGAAAATCAAAAGTATGCAAAATTCATTGGTAAAAAGGCAGTTGTTCCAATTGTAAACAGAGAAATTCCAATCATAGCCGACGATTATGTTGATCCGGAATTTGGAGCCGGAACTTTAAAAATTACGCCTGCACATGCAATCAATGATAAGGAAATCGGAGAAAGACACAATTTGGAAGTTATCAATATTTTTAATGAAGACGCTACTTTAAATGAATACGGACTGCATTATCAAGGAAAAGACCGTGATGTGGTTAAAAAAGAAATTGTAGAGGAATTACGTGAAAAAGGATTTCTGGATAAAGTTGAACCGCATATGCACAGAGTCGGTAGGAGCGAACGAACAAATGCCGTAATAGAACCGCGAATTTCCCGCCAATGGTTTTTGAAAATGAAAGAATTGGCAAAACCTGCCATTGATGCCGTAAGAAATCAAGAAGTAAAACTCATTCCCAAAAAATTTGAAAACACCTATTTTCATTGGATGGAAAATGTACGCGATTGGAATATTTCGCGTCAATTATGGTGGGGACATCGTATTCCCGCTTACTATTTCGGTGAAGGCGATGATGATTTTGTCGTAGCCGAAAATATCGAAAAAGCACTGGATTTAGCCAAACAAAAATCCGGTAATCCCAATTTGACCCTATCCGATTTACATCAAGATGAAGATGCTTTGGATACTTGGTTTTCGTCTTGGCTTTGGCCGATGAGTGTTTTTGACGGCATACGCAATCCCGATAATCCCGATTTTAAATATTATTATCCGACCAATGATTTGGTAACCGCTCCCGAAATATTGTTTTTCTGGGTGGCTCGAATGATTATGGCAGGATATGAATTTGCCGGAGAAAAACCTTTTGAAAATGTATATCTTACGGGAATTGTGCGGGATAAACTCGGACGAAAAATGAGTAAATCTCTTGGAAATTCCCCCGACCCGATAAAAATGATGAAA
>Ga0256833_1002038_pt1 | contig 14540 bp, 14 predicted proteins | sample 356284metaG_FD_190535 | JGI IMG/M metagenome (GOLD analysis project Ga0256833, IMG submission 190535) | Hydrothermal vent microbial communities from Mid Atlantic Ridge, Atlantic Ocean - 356-284 | ecosystem: Environmental > Aquatic > Marine > Hydrothermal vents | place: Atlantic Ocean: Mid...
GCTATAGCCGCTTTGATAGCTTTTAAAAACCGCCGCTGGTTTTATTTCCTTCTTTTTTTCATCCTTATATGGGTTCTTCTGTTTATTACCATTTTCGGTAAAAGTGCCGAGTAAAAGTCCCTTTTATTGGAACCTTTTATCTTTTCTTCCCATTGGTTTAAAACTTTCAAAAAACTCTTAAATTAAGAAGCTGAATGGAAAAAGCTAAGGTAGCTGTTATCGGTGGAGGATTGGCCGGTTCTGAAGCGGCAAACAGGCTGGCTAAGGAAGGTTTCAAGGTTGACCTATACGAAATGCGGCCTAAAAAGATGACACCGGCCCATAAAACAGGTAAATTGGCAGAGCTCGTATGTTCAAACTCTTTAGGTGGAAAAGAAATAACTACCGGTAGCGGCCTTTTAAAGGCGGAGATGGAAAAGCTCGGTTCGTTGATTTTGGAGGCCGCTAAACAGGCTGAAGTTCCTGCTGGCGGGGCTTTGGCCGTAGACCGCAATATTTTTAGTTCCTATATAACCCAAAAATTGGAGGAAAATTCCAACATAAACCTAATTAGGGAAGAAGTAAAAAAGCTCCCTTTAGGTGATTACGATGTTGTAATAGTCGCTACGGGGCCTTTAACTTCCGAAGATCTTACCGAGGATATTAAAGAAAAGCTGGGAGCGGATAGGTATCTCTACTTTTACGATGCCATAGCTCCCATAGTGGATGCAGAAACGGTAGATTTTTCCAAAGGTTGGTGGGGTAGCCGCTACAACAAAGGTGGAGCGGATTACTTTAATTGCCCCCTTACAAAAGAGGAGTATGAAAGGTTTGTAGAGGAACTTTTAAAAGCGGAAAAGGTTATTCCTAAAGATTTTGAGGGAGCTTGCTACTTTGAAGGCTGCATGCCTATAGAGGTTATGGCCGAAAGGGGAAAGGATACCCTCCGATATGGGCCTATGAAACCGGTCGGTCTTATAGACCCTCGAACCGGTAAGGAACCCTACGCGGTTGTTCAACTAAGAAAGGAAAATAAAGAGGGAACGCTCCTCTCATTGGTGGGTTTTCAGACTAAATTAACCTACCCCGAACAGAAGAGGGTATTTAGACTTATCCCCTGTTTGGAAAAGGCAAAATTCGTCCGTTTGGGGTCCATACATAGAAATACCTTCCTTCAAAGTAATAGGCTTTTAAAACCAACCTTGCAGAGTAAAAAGTATCCAAATCTCCTATTTGCGGGACAGATTACCGGTGTTGAAGGTTATGTAGCCTCCGCCGCCACCGGTATAGTTGCCGGTATAAACGCCGCACGGCTATTAAGAGATGAAGAGCCTTTGGAGTTTCCCAAAGAAACTATGATAGGAGCCCTTCTTAACTACATAACAACCAAAGAGGGTGAACTCCAACCTATGAACCCCGTTTTCGGTCTTTTACCACCTTTACCCAAAAAGGTTAGAAATAAAAAATTAAAAAAGCAACTTATGGCAGAAAGGGCTCTAAAAAAAATGGAGGAATTTAAAGAAAGGTTTAACCTTTAAAGTTTTAATTTTGCTTTAATACCTTCACTATTTTGTCGGAGGTAGCAAAGGCGGTGAAGTATCCGACAATAGTTCTATTTTTTAAAACTACAACCGTAGGTAAAACAGAAACCCTAAAAATCGCGGCAAAAAGTCTTCCTTTTTTGGTTCTAATATCAAACTCATAAATCTTCAAGTTCTTAGGAAGTTTTTTAATCTCCTCCTTCTGTTTTGAACACAATTTACAATTGGGACCTAAAAAATAAATTACAACTTCTCCTTTTTTAGGAATATTTAAAGGTATTGAAACCCTTTTTTGGTTTGGAAGGTTAACCAAATCCTCTACCCGCTTCCCTATTAAATGTTTTGTATAAGAAAGCATTTTTTTAAATTTCCACCACCGGTAAAATGCAAATCCGGCAACCGCTAAGGTAAGAACCAAGAGAATTAAAAACAAAATTTCCCAAAGGCTCATAAGTGGTAGTATATTATTGGGACAAATTGTTAGAATTTTACCCTCCCAATGGCCCTAATTGTTCAAAAGTTTGGGGGAACCTCCGTAGGTAGTTTGGAAAGAATAGAGAACGCAGCAAGAAAAGTTGCAAAGGCTAAAGATGCGGGGCACGACGTGGTAGTTGTTTCCTCCGCTATGGCGGGAACAACCGACCGTTTAATTTCTATGGCTAAACAGGTTCAAGAGATACCCAACCCCCGCGAGCTCGATATGCTTCTGGCGACCGGCGAACAGCAGGCCATAGCCCTTTTTGCTATGACCTTGCAAAAAATGGGTTATAAGGCTGTTTCCCTTTGCGGTTGGCAGGTGCCGGTCATTACCGACGACGTCCATACCAAAGCCCGTATAAAGGAGATACACACCAAAAAACTGAAAGAACTTTTGGCAAAAGGCTATATTCCTATAGTGGCGGGATTTCAAGGTATAACCAAAAATGGTGAAATAACCACCCTTGGAAGAGGAGGGTCCGATACCTCGGCTGTAGCTCTGGCTGCCGCACTTAATGCTGACGTTTGCGAAATATACACCGATGTGGACGGGATATATACCGCCGACCCGAGGATAGTTCCCAACGCAAAAAAGATAAAAAAAATTTCCTACGAGGAAATGCTCGAACTTGCCTCACTTGGGGCGAAAGTTATGCAGATAAGGAGCGTGGAGTTCGGGTCCAAATACGGTGTTAGAATACACGTGAGAAGTTCTTTTAAGGACGAAGAAGGTAGTTGGATAGTTCCGGAGGAGGAAATTATGGAAAAGGTTGCCGTTAGAGGTATTACCTCCAGTGATAAAGAGGTGCAATTTACAGTTGTTAAGGTTCCCGACCAACCCGGTATAGCGGCAAAAATTTTTAAAGCTTTGGGTGATGCCCATATAGCGGTTGATATGATTGTTCAAACCGTTTCGGTTAACGGTTATACCGATATGTCCTTCACTGTTCCGGAGAACGATGCTGCAATTGCAAAAGAGATTGTTGAAAAGGTTGCTAAAGATATCGGTGCGGAGAAGGTATTAATGGACTCAAATGTTGCAAAAATTTCGGTCGTAGGTCTCGGTATGAGAAGCGCTTACGGTGTGGCGGGAAAAATGTTCGATATACTTGCCAAACATAATATAAATATCAAGGCAATTTCCACCTCCGAAATAAGAATTTCCTGTCTTATCGATAGGAAATTTACAGAGTTGGCGGTTAGAGCTTTGCACGAAGCCTTTATCGAAGATGAGAATATAAATTTCGTAAGCAATGGAAGTTCTTGAAAGTCCCGTTAATTTGCTTTTTTCTTAAAGTTTCTAGTTTATTAATATTAGAATAGTTTCCAATTCGATGACGCCCTCTATAATTGCTGTAGGTATAAATCACCTAACAGCCCCAGTAGAATTAAGAGAACTTTTTGCATGCAAACCCAATAAGGAGGGCGTCCTTGAAGAGCTATCTTACCTTTCAAACCTTCCCTATGTAGAAGAAATAGTCCTTCTCTCAACCTGCAATAGGGTTGAAATATACGCAGTCCTAAACAAGGAAGAAAAATACAAAGACCTTATAAAGGAATTTATAAAACTTAAACTGGGAAAAGTGGAAGATGAATATTTAGACCTCTTTTTTGTCAAGAAAGGACTGCCGGCAATAGAACATATCTTTTCCGTACCGGCAGGACTCGCTTCTATGGTTTTAGGAGAAAATCAGATAGTTTCCCAATTCAAAGAAGCTTTTAAAATAGCCAAAAAACAAGGAACCGTTGGAAAAATCCTAAATAGACTTTATCAATTTGCTCTAAAAGCCGCGAAGCGGGTAAGAAGTGAAACCGAAATTTCCAAAACTCCCGTTTCCGTAAGCTACATAGCGGTATTACTGGCTAAAAAGGTCTTTGGAGATTTGGAAAACAAAAAAGTATTGGTAGTAGGGGCGGGAGAGATGGCCGAACTTACCGCCCTATACCTAAAAGAGGAAAAGGCCAAAATTTTTATTACAAACCGAACCCTTTCAAAAGCTTTGGAATTGGCCAAAAAGATGGATGCCAATGTCATTAAATGGGAGGATTTTAAAAGTTTCCTTTCGGAGGTAGATATCGCTATATTCTCTACCTCAGCAGAAAATTATATCTTTACAAAACGTGACGCGGAAAAGATTTTCTTAAAAAAAGATACTCCAACAGTTTTGATAGATATCTCCGTTCCTCGGAATGTGGAACCTTCTATTAGAAAATTCACAAATGTATTCCTTTTTAATATCGACGATCTTAGAAAGATCGTTCAAAAAAATCTTCAAACCCGAAAAAAAGAAGCCCAAAAAGGGCTCCTTATAGTAAAAGAAGAAGCACAAAAATTTCTAAAAGAGTTGGAAAATTTGTTCATAGGAAACCTTATAAGGGAACTAAAAGAAACTGTTGACCTCTTGGCGGAACTCTCCTGTAAGGAGGACCCTCAACGGAGTTTGGAGCTATTTAAAAACCGTATCCTTTCGGGGTTATTTAGCACGGTGAAGGAAAACCCTTCGGTGGGTTCCGAAATTTTAAGAAACCTCCAAAAGGTTTTAAAAGATTTAAAGGAACGGATTTAGTAGCCCATTATTTTAAGAATCTCCTCAACAACCTTAATAGGTTTTTCGGCGTTAAGAATAGGACGGCCCACAACAAGCATATCGGCTCCCCGATCTAAAGCCTCTTCGGGTGTGGCTACCCTTTTTTGATCATCGTTAATGTTTTTTTTCAATCTTATACCGGGAACAACTGCTATAAAATCTTTGCCCAGTTCCCTCTTTAAAAACTCAACCTCATGAGCGGAGCAAACCAAACCGTCGCATCCGCCTTCTAAAGCGGCTTTTGCCAATCTAAGAACAAATTCCTCTTTACCCAAATTGGTGCCAATAAATTCGAGATAATCGCTTCCATGGGAAGTTAGCAAAGTTACCCCCAAAAGCTTTGTATCTCCCTTTACCTCCGAAGCAGCTTTTACCATTTCAATACCACCCAAGGTGTGGAGGGTGAGGTAATTTACACCTAAATTGGAAGCCTCCTTTACACCATTCCTAACGGTGTTGGGTATATCGTGCAATTTAAGGTCTAAGAAAATCTCACCATTGCCGGAAATTTCCTTTATTTCGTCAACTACGGAAGGTCCAAAGGGTAAAAACAACCTATAGCCGATTTTGTAGACCAAAGGATACCCTTTCAAGGCTCTTACTAAATCCCTCACCTTTTGGAGGCCTGTATCCAAAGCCAAACATAGTTTTGGTTGCATATAGGAAAATTTTCCCAGAAGGGAATTTTACCAATTCCATATATTGCTAAAACTAATGCATGTCTCGGATGCTGTTATCTTGGGAATAGTTGAAGGCTTAACGGAATTTTTACCCGTTTCCTCAACCGGGCATTTAATACTTGTTTCAACTCTACTAGGTCTAAAACAGACGGATTTTCAAAAAACTTTTGAAGTTGCAATACAACTAGGTTCCATTTTGGCGGTAGTTTTCCTCTTTTACCGCCGCTTATTTACCGATATAGAACTCTGGAAAAGAATTTTTGTAGCCTTTCTTCCTACAGGAGTTTTGGGATTTCTACTCTACAAATTCATTAAAGGCTACCTATTTAATCCCTTTGTAGTTGCTACCATGCTAATAATTGGAGGAATCGTTTTTATCCTTGTAGAGGTCTGGTTAAAAAAACACCCTCCTCAGGTTCACGATGAAGACCAAATTCCCTATTGGAAGGCTTTTGCTATAGGTCTTTTCCAATCTTTGGCAATGATACCTGGAACTTCCCGTTCAGGTTCAACAATAATAGGGGGCCTATTATTGGGTCTAGATAGAAAAACCGCCGCGGAGTTTTCCTTTTTGCTGGCAGTTCCTACAATGTTTGCAGCCACAGGTTATGATGTTTTTAAACACCGCCATGAGTTTAATCTTGAAAATTGGAACCTTTTACTGGTTGGTTTTATAACCGCCTTTATCAGTGCTTTGATCGCCGTTAAATGGTTTTTGAACTTTATAAAAAAACACAATTTTGTCCCCTTTGGAATCTACCGCATAGCACTCGGTTTACTCTTTCTCTTAATCTCCCTAATTGGTTCCATTAAATTTCACTAACTCTTTCCACTTTTAATGTTTGTATTCAAATAACACCTTTTAAAACTTTTAAACCAACCGTTGGGTTATTTTTACGAACTACTTAATTTTACAAAAAACCGACCGGAAAGCTCTTCACTTTAGCGGGAAAAGTGTTATTTCACAGACTTTCCATAAAAATTCATCTTAAAAGTTTCAAGCACTAACTAATTTAAAATACTAGTTTTAATAAACAAGATAAGGGAGCGGTTATGTTTTTAAATAAAGAGAACATTCTTTTTGATAAAGAAGGACATCAATGTTTTCTTTTGGAAGATTACGGTCATGGAGAAATGGTACAAGCTAATGTTTTCTTAATAGCGGATAATAAAAAGGGAATTTTACTTGACCCCGGTGGACATAAAGTTTTTAAACCACTTTTTTCCGATATATCGGAATTAATAGGTATTCAAAATTTAAAATACATATTTCTCTCCCACCAAGACCCCGATATTGTAGCCGGCCTAAACGGTTGGCTTATAACCACTAAGGCAACAGCCCTTATTTCCAAATTGTGGATGAGGTTTATTCCCCACTACGGGTTAGATAGATATGTGGTTTCCCGTTTAAAACCGTTGGAAGATGAAGGAGGTATTTTAAAACTCGGTAATAGCGAAATCTTTATTATTCCTGCCCACTTTATGCATTCACCTGGAAACTTCCAAATTTACGACCCGGTTTCGCAAATACTTTTCAGCGGAGATATGTTCTTCAGCTTCGGAATGGACTATATGTTTGTAAATCCTGGAGACGATATAGAAAAACACCTTAAAGAGTATGTAGAACCTTACGTAAAACGGTTTATGGGAGGAAAACAAATATTTAAACCTTATGCCCGCATGCTTAGAGAAATAGACGAGATTTTTGGTATAAAAATGATTGCTCCTCAACATGGAGCTATTATTAAAGGACACGACAATGTAATGAAAACTATTGAATGGATGGAAAATCTGGAAGCGGGCCCCGATATTATAGGCCCTGTCTTTAAAATTCCTAACAAACCCATTATTTTTGATTAATCTTTTTTCAGAAAAAGAAAGATTTAAGCGATGGAATAAGCAAATTCAGGTTTTTTATCAACCAATTCAACTTTTTGAGCAACTTCCGATATAGGAACTACCTTAGTTCTTTTTACCCACCTTGCGGGAAGGTGAATAACTGTATTTCCCCTTTTAATGATTGCGGGACCTACCAAGGTTTCGTAGGTAATTTTTACCCCAAATACTTCCCTACCAAAACGGTTTTTAAAAACTCCCGGCCCTTCCATTTGAATATTTCGAATAGTACCCGGGAAGTATATTCGCTTTGCATAATACCTATCTTTCTTAGGATGGTAATAAACTAACCATTTAACGGTTCCCTGTTTGTATTTAGCCTCGGTGGGAATATATCTTTCCGCTTTTTCCTCCTCTTCAAGTAATCTTTGAACATACTGCTCGAGAGTTTCATCCTCACGAATTTCATTTTCTGACCACCGTTCAAATTCCTCATGCCAACCGTTGGCTTCCGCAACAATATTGGCTGTTTTTACCGTTCTTTCTTCCTCTCTATTTACCAATTCCTCAATTTTGTCCAAAACATCGCTAAAACGCTCTTTAAAATCAGCCGTATGGGTAAGTGCAACAATTAGATCACTCTCCTTTTTTAATCTTTCCAATTGTTCAGGAGTTTCTACAAAAACCATTGCTTTGCGAATATTACAGAAATTCCTTCTTAACTCTTCCAAAATTTCCGGCGAAAGTTTTAAATCAACTACCGCTTCCTGAATCTCTTTTATTACTTCTTCTGGAATTTGCTTTAACCGTTCCTCTATGGAGATCTTATCCTCACCCCATGGATGGTATTCCTTATCCCAACCTTTTACTTTAGCTATGTAGTTTGCCAACCTTACGGTAGCCCTATTTTCTTCACAAGCTACTTCCCTTAATCTCTCTACAAGAGCTCCAAATTTTTTCTTCCAAAAAGGCGAATAGGTTAAAGTACACAGATAATCGGAGCGCTTTTTCAAGTCGGTTAACTGTTCTGAAGTTTCTACATTAAGCATTTCATCCCTAATAATGCAGTTGATTCTCCTAATGTCATCGGCTCCTTCAACTTTGCCATAAATCCTACCCATGGTTTAGGAATTTAATAAACTTGATGAAAAATGCAAGGTTTTTCACGATATAAAATTAAATTTGTCTCAATTAAACATTGAGATTGAAATTCAAAAGTTTATCCACATCAAACTAAATAGAAATTTCATTAATTTTCTCGTAATTGATACTGAATATCTCCACACAAAGTATATTTGTGTGGATAAAATGCGCAAAACATTGACTCTTAAGGCTTTGAAATAGACAAATAAAATTCATCTGTCAAGTTATTTTTTAAATGTCAAGTTTATTTTGAGGATAAATTTTCACTTAGAATATCAAGCTTTTACAAAACCTTGACATAAATTTATCCACAAAAAATTTATTTGTGTGGATATTTGTAAAATGTTGATACTCAATACTTTGCTTAAAACTTGACATTAGCTTTATTATTATTTAGTTAATATTACCTAACTATCTTAAATACTTAGAGGTATATAGTAATAATAATAATAATAAGTAGATTTGCTTTTTTCAACTTAAATTTGTAGGATCTCGGAAGTTATTAATACTCAACGATCTATAGTTATGATTTTTTTTGTGAATTCTAAATAATAATTTGTGTGGATAATTTTTAAAAACTTGACATATATAACGCAATAGTATCAACCTTAATAGATGTCAATTTATTTTATCCACAAAACTGCTATTTGTGTGGATAAAGTATGAAAGCTTAAAAAGTTTAAAATCTATAAAGAGTTTTTCTTTAAAATAAAATTTGCTTCTAATGTCAAGCAAATAATAGTAGGTAAAATTTGTCTTTAATTGTGATTTTTAATAAAAAATTAAAAGGGTATTTATCCACAAAATTGTTATTTGTGTGGATAAATTTTGTGGGAAATTCATTTAAAAGCTTTACTACCAAGCATTTGGTTATGTGGATAAACTGTGGAAAAGTTTAAGTATCGAACTGGAACCAAAAAATATTTGTTCCTGCACTAAAATTAACGAATTAATTGTTGACCATTTCAAGGATTTTTTGAACCGTTTTTTTATCCCCTTCACGTAGAATTTTTATGTTTCCACCTTTGAAAGTTTCTACTATGGTTGAGGGCTTTCCTTTTAAAGGTCCGGCATTGTAATAGACCTTTACCTGGTTTCCAAAGTAAAGAAATGCTTGGAAAGGGTCTTTTGCAGGAGGAAACCCCTCCCAGTTGGCGCTAGGCGCCACTATAGGACGCCCATATTTTTTTAAAAAATCTTTGATAAAACCTTTCTTGACAAGTCTAAAGGCTATTTTCCCGCTTTTGCGGGATATCCATTCGAACCCTTTTATTGGTAAAAGAATTGATAACGGCTCCTCCAAAAGAAATAATTCTTTTACTTTCTCCGGCAGAGGTTTGATAAAAAAGAATTTTTCCAACCAGTTTAGGTCAGAAATTAAAACTATAAGAGGTTTTTGTGGATTTCTATTTTTCAGGCGATAAACCTTCTCCACTGCTTTATAATTCAGGGCATCCGCACAGAGCCCATATAAGGTATCGGTGGGTAAAACTATAATCTCGCCTTTTTTTAAAAATTTAGTTCCCAAACTCGCTTTTTCAGCTTTTGCTTCAACTATAAACATCTTTACCCGTTAAGGGATAATAAACAAACATCAAATGGGTTGGTTTAATTGGAAGAATATAGCAGCCATAATATTAGGTGGAATTGTAGCGGGTGGTATTATTGCTGTTTTTAATCAGTATCAAAGTAGCAAGAGAAATAAGATAGGGTTGAAGCTCTATGAAGGGCAGAAAGCTCTTTTGAATAACAACACGTTAGAAGTTGATAAACTCATAAAAGAAACTCCAAAACCCTCCCGTTCCTTTTTGGAACTTTTGTTGGGAGATAAATTTTTTTCCCAAAAAAAGTTTGATAAAAGTGAAAGATACTTTGAAAAAGGTCGTGAAGATATCGAAGACAAAGATAGAAACTTAAATTTTCTAATCCTAGAAAAGGAAGCTTATATAGATTACCTTCAAGGGAAGTATAAAAAATCCTTAGATTTGCTTAACCGAATCGATGAAAATGCTCCTAACTTTTGCAGTTTTAATCTTTTAAAAGCGGAAATTTATATCTCTTTAAAAGATTTTGAAAAAGCTAAAGATCTTATAAGTAGGCTTTTAAATGCATGTACCGATAGTAATACTCGATTAACAGCCAAATGGTTATTAATAAAAATAAAAGAGCAAAAAGAAAAAATCAAATAAGATTCTCCTTTATAAGGAGTTCCGCTATCTGAACTGCGTTTGTGGCCGCTCCCTTCCTTATGTTATCTGCCACAACCCACATATTGAGACCGGGCTTAAAGACCCTATCCTCCCTTATACGGCCTACAAAAACCTCATCTCTGCCTGCAGCGTAAATCGGTAGCGGATACTCGTTGTTTTGTGGATTATCTACCACAACAACGCCCGGGGCTTTACTTAAAATTTCCCTAGCCCTCTTGGGAGAGATTTTCTTTTCCGTTTGAATGGAAACACTTTCGCTATGACCGTAAAACACCGGAACCCTAACGCAGGTGGCAGATACATTTATGTTCTCGTCGTGCATAATTTTGCGGGTTTCAAAGAGCATTTTGTTTTCCTCTCTGGTGTATCCATCCTCAAAGAATCTGTCTATATGGGGCAAGGCGTTGAAGGCTATCTGGTGGGGAAACTTCTCCGCCTCGGGAAGCTGCTCTTGTATTTCCTTTAAAAGTTCGGGAGAAACTTTCTCTCCCTTTTCCTGTAAAGCTTTGCACCATGCCAAAGTTTGCTTTACAAGGTCGGCTATGGCTTTAGCACCGGCACCGCTAACGGCCTGATAGGTGGAAACCACCACATTTTTTATTCCCGCTTCGTCGTAAATAGGTTTAAGGGCAACCACCATCTGAATAGTTGAACAGTTAGGGTTGGCTATTATTCCTTTGTGCCACTTAACGTCCTCCGGATTTACTTCGGGAACTACCAAAGGAACCTCCGGTTCCATCCTCCAGGCGGAGGAGTTATCCACCACTACCGCACCGTCGGAAGCAAACTTGGGAGCCCACTCTTTGGAAGTAGACCCTCCGGCAGAAAATAGGGCTATATCTATCCCTTTGAAAGAATCGAAATCCTCCAATGCGCGGACCGTGTATTCTCTACCTTTAAAGGTTATCTTTTTTCCCCTACTTCTTGCGGAGGCAATCGGTATCAGCTCGCTTACAGGAAAATCTCTCTCTTGGAGAACCTTTAAAAATGTTTTTCCGACCTCTCCGGTAACCCCTACAACGGCAACTTTATAACCTTTCATAGGAAAGATATTGTCGAAAAGCTTAAACCTCAAAAGGTAAAAATTTTTCTAACCTATTATTTGTTTAGAAATGTTTGAACTGCTGACTGGAAGAATAAAAAACGCTGTAGATAAATTGGTAGGAGCCAAAAGACTTTCCGAAAAGCAAGTTAATAAAGCCCTTCGGGAAATAAGATTGGCACTTCTTGAGGCCGATGTGGATCCTACCGTAGTTAAAAACTTTATTAAACGTTTAAGAGAAAAAACCCTTAACAAGGAAATTATTAAAGGTCTCAACCCGGGCGAAACGGTTTTAAAAATCGTTTATGACGAACTTATCGATATTTTGGGCAAAAACCCTCCCGAACTTAAGGAAGGGGTGGTTCTCTTTGTAGGTCTGCAAGGAACCGGTAAAACTACCACTATAGGAAAAATCGCCAACTGGTTAAAAAAGCAGGGTAAAAAGGTAGCGGTAACATCTACCGACGTAAGAAGGCCGGCTGCAATGCTTCAGCTCAAAAAGTTAGCCGAGCAGGTAGGAGTTCCCTACTACGATTTTGAAGGAGAAAATGATCCTCTGAAAATAGCACAAAAGGCAGTTGAAAAGGCTAAAGAAGAAGGAGTCAATTACCTTCTGCTCGATACTGCCGGAAGGCTTCACATCGATGAAGAATTAATGGAGGAACTTCGAAAGATAAAGGAAATTACCCAACCATCGGAGGTTATCTACGTAGCCGACGCAATGCAAGGTCAAGAAGCTCTACCTATCCTTAAAGAGTTCCACGAAAAATTGGGACTTACAGGAGTAGTTCTAACAAAAATGGACGGAGATGCCCGAGGAGGACTTGCACTTTCTGTAAAAGAAACTATCGGAGTTCCCATTAAGTTTGTAGGTGTCGGTGAAAAAATCGATGATCTAGAACCTTTCTATCCCGACCGTATGGCCCAAAGAATTTTAGGGCTTGGTGATATTCAAACCCTTATAGAGAAAGCCCAAAGCGCTATCCCTGAAGATGAAGCGGAAGAATTGGCTTTAAAAGTTTTGCAAGGAGAATTTACCTTAGAAGATCTAAAAAAACAGCTTGAATTTATGCTCAAAATGGGTCCCTTAGACAAAATCCTTAAAATGGTTCCCGGCTTGGGAGCTTACGCCGACAAGATAAAAGTTGATGAAAAGCTGATTAAAAGAAAAATAGCCATTATTAACTCAATGACTCCCGAGGAAAGAAGAAATCCTAATATTATTAACCTTTCAAGGAAACAAAGAATTGCCAAAGGTAGCGGAACAACGGTTGCAGATGTTAACCGTCTACTTAAGGAGTATAAAGAGATGAAAAAACTCCTCAAAAGGTTTAAAATAAATTCCTTTGGTGGTAAAAAGGGAAGGTTCCCATTTAGATTTCCCTTTCCCTTTTAAGATTAAATAAAATTGGAGAGAACTTAGGGAGGTAGAAAAAGGTGGCTGTAAGGATAAGACTCGCAAGGTTTGGAAGGAGACACCACCCCATTTACAGAATTGTTGTTATGGATAGCAAAAGACCTCGTGAAGGTAAATATATTGACATTATTGGAAGTTATGACCCGGTAAGGCACGAAATTATTTCCTTTAACGAAGATAAATACAATAAGTGGGTTTCTTTAGGTGCGGAAGTTACCGACCGCGCTAAGGCCATTTATAAGCTTTACAAAAAACTTTCAGCTAAACAATCCGCTTAACAAATAAGGAGGAGGTATAGGAATGAGCGCAATGAAGGACATTGTGGAAATTTTTGCTAAAACCTTGGCGGAAAAACCCGAACAAGTTCAAGTTAGGGAGATCGAAGGTGAAAGGACCGTTGTTATTGAACTTAGGGTTGCTCCCGAAGACTTAGGAAAAATTATCGGCCGCCAAGGTCGTATTGCTAGGGCCTTGAGGCTTCTTTTAACGGCTATGGCTAGAAAGCAAAACAAAAGAGCCGTTTTAGAAATTCTCGAATAATCTATGCCCGCGCGGAGCGCGGGTATTTTTTTAATAATTCTCTTTTTAAGCAAAAATATTTAATATCTATGGCCGTACTTTCCCGCCAGCTGTTAAACAAATTAGAAGCGGTAGAAAAACGTTATTTAGAACTTCAATATAAACTTTCCCAACCGGAAGTTTTTCAAAACCCTAAAGAGTTTCAAAAACTATCTAAAGAACTAAATTCGTTGGAAGAACTTTACAAAACCTACCAAGAGTATAAAAAAATCCTTTCTTCTATAGAGGAAGCAAAAGAGTTAATCGCGGAAGGAGATGAGGATTTAAAAGACCTTGCAAAGGAAGAGTTAAAAACTTTAGAACCCAAATTGGAGGAATTATCCCAAAAATTGAAAGTATTACTTTTACCTAAAGATGAAAGAGATAGCAAGAATGTAATACTTGAAATCCGTGCAGGGGTCGGTGGAGAAGAGGCAGCCCTATTTGCGGCGGACCTTCTAAGGATGTATCATCGCTATGCGGAGGAAAAAGGTTGGAAATTCCAAATATTGGATGCAAATAAAACCGGACTCGGAGGTTATAAGGAGGTTATAGTCCTTATAGAGGGTAAAGATGTTTACTCCCATTTAAAGTATGAGAGTGGAGTTCATCGAGTTCAGAGGGTTCCCATAACCGAATCGGGAGGAAGGATTCATACCTCAACTGCCACTGTGGCTGTTTTACCGGAAGTTGAAGAAACGGAAGTAGAAATAAACCCCTCAGAACTGAAGATAGAAACCTTTAGAGCCAGCGGCGCAGGTGGTCAGTATGTAAACACTACCGAAACGGCCGTTAGAATTACCCACCTTCCCACTGGAATAGTTGTTCAATGTCAAGATGAACGTTCCCAATTTCAAAATAAACAAAAAGCTCTAAAAATTTTAAGAGCAAAACTTAAACAATTTTTTGAAGAGCAAAAGATAAAGGAACTTACCGAAGAACGGAGACAGCAGGTTGGTCATGGAGATAGGTCGGAAAAAATAAGAACCTACAATTTCCCCCAAAATAGGGTAACGGACCATCGTATAAACTTAACCCTTCATAAATTGGACCAGATTATGGAAGGCAA
>Ga0256833_1002039_pt1 | contig 14529 bp, 15 predicted proteins | sample 356284metaG_FD_190535 | JGI IMG/M metagenome (GOLD analysis project Ga0256833, IMG submission 190535) | Hydrothermal vent microbial communities from Mid Atlantic Ridge, Atlantic Ocean - 356-284 | ecosystem: Environmental > Aquatic > Marine > Hydrothermal vents | place: Atlantic Ocean: Mid...
GACTGACCGTTTTCGCCCTCTTCCCACAGGATTTTCGCCGTTGGATGACGTAATGAGCGGCGGCGTTCGGCGCGGGGAATTAGTGATTGTCGGCGGGCAATATGGCGTTGGGAAGACCATTTTTGGTTTGCAAGTGGCCCGAAATGTCGTCCATAATGACCCAAATGCGTCAGCCATGGTCGTATGCTACGAGCATGATCGCACTCATTTACTGATGAGGTTGCTTTGTCTTGAGAGTGCAGAGCTGGCGGATAGCAGATCTAAACTCACACTGCGGAAACTATCTCAAATGCTGACCGGGCCCGCCGATGGCGTTGGTCTGATACAATATCTACGCACTTTGCCAGAGTATAAGCGGATCGTCGATATCGTGGACAGCTATGCTGATCGATTGATTTTAGTGAAAGCGAGTGGCGACACATCGGATATCAGGCGGGTTGGCGAATGGATGGAAGAGGCGGCGCCAAAAGATGAATCCAGCCATTTTTTGGTCGTTGTCGATTATTTGCAAAAAATACCTGTCGATCTCTTAAAGCTTGCTCCAGAATTGGAAGTTACAACTTTTCTGACTCAGAGCCTGAAAGAATATGCCATGTCTCTGAACATCCCTATTATCGCTATTGCGGCATCTGATCGAGATGGCCTGAAGCGCAAGCGTATGCGTTTGGATGATCTCCGAGGGAGCTCTGCGCTTCAGTATGAGGCGGATATCGGTCTTATTTTGAGCAACAAGCATAAAATCGTGAGCCGTGAACACCTGGTTTACAATTTGGTTAAGGCTGAACAAATGCGAAATTGGGTCGTATTCAGCATAGAAAAGAATCGCGCTGGACGCAATGCTATCGATCTGGAGTTTGCGTTGGATGCGGCCCACTTTCGTTTTGTCACAAAAGGTAACTTTGTCCGCGATCGTCTGGTGGATGAAAAAGTTACACTGGAGTAATAGCCATGTCCGCAACGCTTAACGACAATTCAGAAATTACACAGTGGACGCTGGATCACAAAACGACAGAGCCTTTCATCTTTCGCTCCGGCGGTTTTTTTGGCTTCGGTAAGAAGGCGTGGTCGATACGGTCTGCTGTAAAGTATATGGATCGTCATCCAGAGGATGGGATTTATCATCTGGAAAATGGCACATTGGCGATCTGGCTGGCGGAGCAACATGGCGAGGCGCTGGCGGATCTTGCCAGGGGAGCGGCGCGCAATCGCGGGATAGACGCCCGCGCCATGCTCGAGACATTTCTTATCGGAACCGGGTTGGTGCGTCGTCCGCGCTTGGCGTTAAAACCGCGGAGATTGGGGCCTGTTTATATCTTGGCCGGGCAAAAGGCTGAATTAAGTTTACGCATTCGCAAAGGAAGAGGACGCGGGCATTTATTTGGCGTATTACAGGCTGATGATTATCGCGTCAGGATTGATCCCGCCCGGTTTGGCGGTGATAAAACAGATGTCGTTGTCACCCTGGATACAGTCAATCTCCCCATCAGCGCCAAGATTCAAGAAACAAAAATTTCAATCTTGTCCAGTGCTTCTGATGACCCTATTGCTGTACCCATTCGCTATAAGGTTGTTGGCAAACCGGCGCCTTTTGAACGTTGGATCCTTCGTCCTTTTCTTGGATTTCTTTTTGCAGGACTCATAGGTGCAGCCTTGGGGGCGTTGTTTGGAAAGTCAGGGGTTTCTCTTCCTCCACAGGCCCGGCAAGTCGCTGCGCTCTCTCCGGCTGGCGGTTGGGCCGTGCTTATGGGCGTGTTTTGGGGGATATTGGGCGGGCTTCGCGGGGCTTTTCAACCTCAGCCCTGGCCAGTCGGTTACGCCCTCCGGCGGTGTTTGGTGCGTCTGTTGACATGGTTCGTCACACTTGGCGCCAGCGTTGCCATACTTCGCTACGCCTGGTTGCAGACGTCAGGATTGAATGCGTTCCCTTGGGGGCTTTCGGAAGTGGGCGTGTACCTGGCCGCTCTTGGTTTGGCTATCATCCCCGCCGCCATCGGCGAAATATGGAACGAGCGTACGACTCGCGAAGCGACGCTTGTCCAATCCAGGCAACCCCTTATCCGACGGGGCGTCTTGATCTTACTTGTGGCTTTGTCCGGTTTGTTGGCCATCGGCGCACTGCGTAAAGGTGATGTTATTATCAAGTCTTTTCAGGATATTCGGGCCACTGCTGCAGCTCAAGGATGGGGCGAAAAACGATTGCAGGAAGTGGAAAACGCCGTCAATGACTGGACCGATAAAGCCATGATTCTTTATTTTGATCATCGGGCCCCTTCCCACACCCCGACTCCCACGACAGACGAGACGATTATCCCGGACTCTTAATCATCTCTCCCTTGCACCGACATTTCAAGGTTATTTCAGGACATGATCGCTATAAAATTAGTTCTTGGGTTTGGTATTGGCGCGATTTTGGGAGCTCTTGTCTGGTTGACGTCCCGGTATTTCATCGCCGCCTATACTGACGCCGCCTCCATGGGGCAGAAGATAAGTCTGCGTGATTTTATTTCGGCTTCTGGCCTGGCGTCGGTGTTGGGCATGGCGACATGGGGAGGCTATGTCGCCTGGCGTTTGAGCGAAATCGATTTGATTATTGCGACATCGGTCACCACAGCCATTCTGCTTGTTGTCGTGTTGGTGGATTATCAAGTTCGCCGCATCCCAAACAAAATGGTGATTGTGCTGTTGCTCTGGTCAACTGTTCAACTGCTGTGGTTGGGACGCCCGTCACCTCGTTCGGCATTGCTGGGCGTTGTGGTGGGCGGCATTGCTTTTCTCCTGTTGGCCATTTTGGGACGCGGCGCGCTGGGGATGGGGGATGTGAAATTCATTGCGGCCGTGGGGGCATTGTTGGGCTATCCTCTGATCCTTTATAGCATGTTTTGGGGGATCATGTTTGGAGGATTGGCTGCTTTTTTGTTGTTGGCAACCAAACGCGCCGGGCGTAAAGATAGTTTTGCCTACGGGCCTTATCTGGCCCTGGGGGCCTGGATGATTTTTTTGGGAACAGTGAATTTGTTGCCCTGGCAGCATTAGACGCCTGCACATTCATCAATTTGAGGATATGAAAATGACACGCGCTCGACAAACCCCGTTGATTGTAAAGAACACCACGCGAAGCCGCATTCTTGTCTCGAGTGGAAAGATCGCCAATACTTTTTTCACGCGTTTCAAAGGGCTGATGGGGAGCGCTCCCCTTGAAAAAGGCGAGGGGCTGCTTATTTCTCCTAGCAACTCAGTCCATACCCACTTTATGCGATATCCTCTCGACATTCTTTACATCGATAAAGATCATCGGGTGGTGGCGATGGATGAAAGCATGAAACCCTGGCGTCTGGGACGCATTCATAGACAAGCGTGCTGTGTATTGGAATTGCCCGCCGGCGTCATTGAGTCGACGTTAACGCAGATTGGCGATCAACTTGACATCATTGGTTTCGATTGAAAAAAGATTGATCTCACGCAAAGTCACAAAGCCGCAAAGAAAAATACCAGGATTTCGCCAAGAAAAATCGGCTGAAACCCCATCATCTTTGCTGTTTTCTCTGCCGCCGCTGTTGATTCCGGCCTTTTTCAGGAGAGCCATCATTGGTTTCGATTGACAGTTTTCAAAAGCAGTGAAGCGTTTCGTTGTTGACTTAATCGGGCATGGCCAGCAGGAGTTTGCGCCGCCAGCGCCGCCAGCGGGATTGCTGACGCCGGTATTCATCGGCCAAGTCATCGGCGACAGCCAGTAGCGGTTTTTGCAGGCGGACGGTTTCGTCGTCATCCAGGCCCGGGCCCAGGGCCACGCGTGGATAGGCGATGTAGGGGCGGGGATGGAAGAAAGTGGGGCGCAACGCCCGGATGTAGGCGGCGGTGCTTTGGATTTCGGCCATGGTCTGACCCGGCAGCCCCACCATTACATAGGCCCGCACATTGACGCCATGCTTCTTGGCAGCGGCCACCACCTCGCGGATGTAGGCCAGATAGGTGCGGGCGTGAGCAACGTCGGTCACGCGCCCGATGCGCACCAGCTCCTCGGCGTCTCCCGATTCTACGCCGATTTTGATGGTGGTGCAGCCTGCCTGCGCCAGCTTTTTCAATAAAGCCGGGTCGAAATGCTCGGGCCGGGATTCGCACTCCCACGGCGTTCTGAACCCATCGGCGATGAGCCCACGAGCCACATCTATGGCCCAGGTGCGGTCGGATGCAAAAACAGGGTCGCGGGCCATGATGCGCTTGGGACCGAAAGTGCGCTCCAGCCACAGCATCTCATCCACCATATCCCGGGCGGGGCGCGGACGTTTGGATCGGCCCTGCACCCGCACATAAGCGCAGTAAGCGCAGTGCTCGTCGCAGCCGCGAGAGCCGAAGATGGTCAGAAATCCATACTTTTGCCAGGGCGTCGCATCCCAGGCCGGGCGAGGCAATTTTTGAGGATATTTGAGCAGGCCCGCGTAGTTGTGGTCCTCGGGCAGCAACTCATTGACTTTGACAACGCCCGGTTCGGGCAGTGCCCCGGTCATCAGCGTAACGAAAGCCAGCTCGGGGTCTCCCAGTAAAACATGGCTGGCGCCAGCAGCCAGCAGGTCCGCCGCATTATAGCGGGCGCCCGTTCCCAGGGCGATGACGGGCGTTTTGGGGAAGGCCGCGCTCAGGCCCGCCAGCGCCGCTTTGTCCGCCTCCAGCGTTCCCCAACTGGCGTACACGCCCAGCGCGTCGGGCCGGGCGTGGCGGATGCGGGCAATGACATCCGCCACGCTCAGGTTCTCGCCCACAGCATCGATGAGCGTCGCCTCGCGCTGCGCTGCGCGCAGGGCCGCCAGAATTACCGCCAGGGTGTGGGGTGGATAGAGAAAGCCCGTAGAAAGCGCGCCAAAGCTGGCTGTTCCCTCGCGGTTGGCCAGGGCGTCGGGGAGAGAAGGGGGATTGACAAGGGTGATTTTCATGGCAACAAGGGAATTGATCGACGAGGATTGCGCGGAGAACGGTCAGACATGGCGGCATTTTACCGCAACCTGTGATTTAATGAAACATCGGCCAACCGCCATCATATCTGCAAGAGCCGGTTTCTGCTTCTCAACCTGACAGGTTCCCGCTGCTGCGTGGGAGAGGATGGGGCGGTTGGCGGCGAACATCGTAGTAGAACGCAGCGCCGTGGCCACAGGAACCTGTCAGGTTACGCCAGGGGCGACGTCTGCGGCCGTGGCCTTATCTCTACCAGCATGAGGGCGCCTCCTGAATGAGGTTGGCAGCGTTCAGGCGCCATCGTCCTAAATTGAACCTCTGGACTACCTTTGCCAGGCCCGTTTGCCTTCACCCTGCTGCATCATCAGTTTCTGCGTTCTCGATTTTCATCGGCGCCGGCGGGCGGCCGTCCGTGACGCATGTTCTGAAAATAGGCCCGAAGCAACTTCGCATTCAATTTGTGTGCATTACGTGCATTATATGCAGGCATTTTGATGCAAGTGCCGGTGAAAGCTGTGTAAAACAACTCAATTCGCGCAGTGCGATGCAATCAATGCAGATTCAGCGCAAAATATGATCTAGATCATACAGAGCGTGACATCTATACAATATAGTGTACTGTAAATCACAATTGATTTCATGTATTCACATAAGCGGATTTCCGGTCTTTCCCCGACACACTCCTTGCACGATAGCCATGCTAAATGAACGAATGCGGGAGGAAATCAACCTTCTGCACGCCCGTATGTGCAGCGGCATCGCCGATCCGGTGCGCATCGCCTTGCTTTATGAACTTTCTCAGGGGCCGAAAAATGTCAGCGCCTTGGTGGCGGATCTGGGACTTCCCCAGTCTTCCATCTCGCGCCATCTGCGGGTTTTGCGGGATAGACATCTGGTGCGATGGCGACGCGAAGGAGCCATGGTCTATTATGAATTGACAGACGAACGGGTGATCGAGGCGCTGGATGTGCTGCGCGACGTGCTCTATGGTCGCCTGGAGCGTCGGGCGAATCTGGTGCAGGCCGCCCGCACCAAACATTGACGCGCCTTGCTATCCCCCACACACATTTCATCCTTTTCCCTACAACATCTCTTCACCCACACCGAGAGGAGGAAAATGAAAAGACGCCACTTGTTCATGCTGAGTCTGGCCCTGGCCCTTTTCATAGCGATCATGGCCCCTTTGTTCATGTTCAGCACGCAAGAGGCCCAGGCCCAATGCGGGTCGCAGGCTTCTTCCTGCAAAGATTGCCATGAAACCCAGGGCGCGATGCCGGTCAACAACAATGGCGATTGGCACACCCAGCACAGTTTTGGCGATTTTTGCGAATTTTGCCACGCCGGCAATGTGCAAGCCAAGGAAAAGGACGCGGCCCACACCGGTCTGGCTGCGCCCCTGGGCGATGTGAAGGCCAGTTGTCAGACATGTCATCCCGATGATTTCATGGATCGGGCCCAAACGTACGCCGCCACCCTGGGCGTGGAGCTGGGCGCAGGGGGAAGCAGCGGCGGCGGTGGCGCCAGCAGCAGCGATGCCAGCGGAGGCGGCGGCGACGCTGGCGGGGGAGGCGCTTCGAAAGCGGTGGCCCCGGGCGCAGCAGCCCTGCCCGGAGGCGAGGAGATCGATTTCAATATCCTGTACGAAGAAAAAACATCCCCGCCCACCGGCAATCGCGGCAATCTCATCCTGCTGGGACTCATCGCCCTCACCGCTCTGGCCTTCGCCGCCCTCATCATCAAGCTGGAAGATATCCCCAATCGCCTGGCGCGCTGGTATCGGGAAAATATCCTGGCCTATCAGCAGCAGGCCGCGGCCGCCGAGGCGCCGGGCACGGGGCAGGTGGCCATGCCCAGCCTGGACGAACTCGCCGGAGGCCTGCCTGAGGTCATGCCCGAAACCATTGCCGTCGAGCTGCAAGGATATCCTGAATTGCAGCAACTCTGGCCGGCATTGCAGCGCTTGCATCCGCGTACGCTGCGGGCCCTGGCCACGCTGTTGCAACAAAATCCCTTTGGCGAAAAGGCCATACAGGCCCTGGCGCGGCTGGACCCGCAATTGCTGGACAATGTGCGCCACCTGAAAAAGGAAGATCGCCTGTTGTTGCAAGCCCTGGTGGAAGAGTTGTAATCCCACCCCATTGCTCCTGCGGGAGGACATTTTATGAAATGGATCATCGCACAATTGCGTAAAGAAAGCTGGTCGCCCTACACCTCCGGCGCCATGCTGGGGCTGGTGGTGGTGTTTTCGGTGTGGCTGACAGGCCACAGCCTGGGGGCCTCCGGCTCTTTCGAAAATGTGGCTGGCGGCCTGCTCAAGGTCATCAGCCCCCAGGCCGCGGATACTCTTTATTGGAAGCACATCATGCCCGCGGGCATTAGCTGGCAGGTCTATCTGCTCATCGGCGTCTTTTTGGGCTCGCTGGCAGCTTCGCTGCTTTCGAGCAGCTTCAAACTTTCGGCCAATCCCGACTTCCAATGGCGGGCGGTGTGGGGGCCGCAAGCCTGGAAACGCTGGCTGGCCGCGTTCGTGGGCGCCATCATCCTGGAATATGGCGCAGGCATCGCTGGCGGCTGCACCAGCGGTCTGGCCATCTCTGGCGGCGTCGCCCTGGCCCCGGCCGCGTTCATCTTCATCACCGGCATGTTTATTTCTGGCATTCTGGTCACCATGCTCATTTACCGGAGAAAATTCTAACCATGAACGATATTCTGGCAGCAATTCTGATTGGTTTCGCTTTTGGCTGGTCTTTGCGCAAGTCGGGCCTTACCAAATATCACAAAATCGTCAACGTTTTCCGCTTTACCGATCTCACCGTGCTCAAATATATGCTGAGCGCGTTGGTGGTGGGCATGACCGGACTCTTCCTGCTGGATGGCATGGACGCCATCAAGCTGGCGGTGAGCACCCCCACTTACATGGCGGGCAATCTTATCGGCGGGCTCATCTTTGGCGGGGGCATGGCCCTCGCCGGATTCTGACCAGGCACCTGCGTCGCCGGTGGCGGCCAAGGTCATTTGGATTATCTCATTCCCGGTCTGTTGGGATTCCTCAGCGGAGCGATTCTTTTCGGTCTCACTTATCAATCGGTTTATCCCGCCATCTCCAAGATCGCCAACCTGGGCAATGTGACGCTGCCCGAGGCGCTGCATGTCAACCCCTGGCTGGTCATCATCTTCTTTGCCGAAATCAGCCTGCTGCTCTTCTACTGGTTGGCCCGCAAAGGCGATCCTCGCAAGGATGTCATTCAGGAGTCGTGATATGTCATCAACCCCCCATCCCGAGATATCTGCGCAATCATCGCCCGACTCGGCCTGGCCCTACATCACCCGTCGTCGTTTTTTGGGGGTGATGGGGGGCGCGGCCACCGCGCTCATCTTCTCCCAAAAACCTGATATCCCCTTGCTCACGTCCGAGATGGCTCCCGCCTACGAAGGGCATCGGCCGCCCACTCAATATGAGGTGGTGCACACCTTGTGCGAGCAATGCGTGTGGCGCTGCGGCGTGCGGGCCAAGGTGAAGGATGGCCGCGTCTTCAAGCTGGATGGCAATCCTCATCACCCCCACGCCAAGGGCAAGCTGTGTCCGCGGGGGCAGGCGGGCATCGCCACCCTCTATGATCCCGACCGCCTGCAATATCCATTGATTCGGGCGGGCGAACGGGGCGGCGGCAAATGGAAGCGGGTGAGTTGGGAAGACGCGTTGGATTATGTGGCTTCTCGCATGTTGGAGATCAAGGAAAAATATGGCCCCGAAGCCATGATCTTCAGCACCACCCACAATCTCATCCAGACCCAATTCGAAAATCTGCTCAAGGCCTATGGCTCGCCCAATTATGGCACCCAGCGTTCGTTGTGCTTCAACGCCATGATTCTTTCCAATCTGATGACTTACGGGTTGGAGGAGCCGGGCCGCGACTACAGCTCCGCCCAATACATCATCCTCACGGGGCGGAATCTGATGGAGGCTATCTCCAATTCGGAGACGCAAGACCTGGTGGCGGCCATCGCCCGCGGGGCCAAGGTGGTGATGTTGGATCCCCGCTTCACCAAGACCGCGGCCAAGGCCAGCGAATGGCTGCCCATCAAACCGGGAACCGACCTGGCCTTCCATCTGGCCCTCATCCATGAGATCATCGAAAACGAGATGTATGATGAGGAGTTCGTCCAGAATTACACCGTGGGGTTCGATGAGCTGAAGTCGGCGGTCAGCGGCTATACGCCCGAATGGGCCGCCAGCAAGTGCGAAATTCCGGCGGACGCCATTCGCCGCATCGCCCGCGAGTTCGCGCTGGCTGCGCCCCACGCCTTTGCGCATCCCAACTGGCGCACCAGCAATTTCCTCAACTCCTTCCAAACCGAACGGGCCATTGCCATCCTCAACGCGCTGGTGGGCAACTGGAATCAACCCGGCGGGTTGGTGGGCGGCGGCGGGGGCGAAGGCGAGGGCCTGGGAACCATTCCCCAGCCTCCCTATCCCCGGGTTTCGGCCCTGCGCCTGGATGGCGTGCCCTGGAAATATCCCCTGGTGCCTTTCAAGCTGGGCGTCTTCCAGGAGCTGCGGGATAATATCTTGCGGGGCGATCCCTATCAGGCCAAGGGCTGGTTCATCTATCGCCAAAATCCCCTCAATTCCCTGCCCGAACGGCGCAAGACCATCGAGGCTTTCAGCAAGCTGGAGTTCATCGTCACCATCGATATCAGCATGAACGACACCGCCTGGTTCAGTGATGTAGTGCTGCCCGAAGCCACCTATCTGGAACGCTACGATCCGCTGGCGGTGGTGGGGGATAGCGTATTCATTCGCCAGCCGGTGGTGGCGCCCATGTATGAAAGCAAGCCGGGATTGTGGATCTTCAAAGAGTTGGGCGAACGTTTGGGCCTGGGCGATTATTTCCAGTATCAGGATGAGGAGGATTATCTGCGCAAACAGCTCGAACCTCTGGGCGTGACTCTGGAGGAGCTGAAGGAGCTGGGGCATTTCCCCATGCCGCGCGGCGAAAGTGCGGCGGGCGAGGAGGAGACGCCCGCCCTGAGCTGGAATACGCCTTCGGGCAAGGTGGAGCTGGCCAGCGAGGTGTTGCGCAATTCCGAATTTCCGCCCACGCCCATCTGGGAGGAGCCGCCCGCCGCGCCCGCGGATCAGTTCTATCTGCTCACGGGCAAGGTGGCGCAACACACCCAGTTCGCCACCCAAAACAACTGGCTGCTGCACGAACGCGTGCCCGACAATCCCCTGTGGATTCATCCCGATCCCGCGCGAGACCGGGGCATCGAGAGCGGAGATGAAGTCTGGGTGGAAAGTCCGGGCGGGCGGGTGAAGACCGTGGCCCTGGTCACCGAACGCATCCGCCCCGATTGTGTTTATATGACGCCCGGTTTCGGCAAGGTGAGCAAGGGCATGTCCCTGGCTTATCGAGCGGGCGTCAGCGATTCCGATCTCCACCTGAGTTTCATCGATGAAATCAGCGGCTCTCAGGCGCTTTCTCAAACCACTGTCACCGTCACCAAGGCATAGAACTATGACGACGAATCTCAAAGGAATGCTCACCCACATCGAACCGCCCAAGCCCAACCCCCAGGCGGGCCGCCGATGGGCTTTCGTCATCGAACCGGACCGATGCATCGATTGCGAGGCGTGCATGGTGGCCTGTTCGGTGGAAAATCAGGTGCCGGTGGGCCATCATCGCAACTGGATCGCCCACCGCGAAAAGGGGAAATTCCCCTACCTGAGCCTGCACTTCGAACCGGAAAACTGCCACCATTGCAGCAATCCCCCGTGCGAGATGGTGTGCCCCACCGGAGCCACCTTCCGCCGGGAGGATGGGCTGGTGCTCATCAATTATGACGATTGCATCGGCTGCCGATATTGCATGATGGCCTGCCCGTATGACGCCCGTTATTTCGATGAAGATCGAGGCGTGGTGGATAAATGCACTTTCTGCGTGCATCGTCTGGATGCCGGACAGCCGCCCGCGTGTGTGGAAACCTGCATCGGCGGCGCCCGCCACTTCGGCGATATCAACGATCCCGAAAGCGAGGTGGCCAAACTGCTGGCCAGGCACGAGGTTTATGTCCGCTATGCCGAAGCGGGCACCGGTCCCGCCATCTTCTACATCATGGACTAAAGGAGTGCATCATGGAACATGGACACACCGTTTTCGAATGGGGCCTGTTGGTGGTCATCTATCTTTACACCGCGGGCATTAGCGCCGGCATGTTCGCCACCTCGGCCTTTGCCACTTATGTGGGTGGCGGACGCTATCGCCGCATCGCCCGTCTGGGCGCGCTCCTGGCGCCCTGGCCATTGGCTCTGGGACTGGGGATGTTGGTGTTGGATTTAGGACGCCCCCTTTATTTTTGGAAACTTTTTGTCACGATTCAGCCCACTTCGCCCATGTCCATCGGCAGTTGGCTGCTGAGTCTGTTCATGCTGGTGGCGATGATCAATCTTATCCTGTGGCTGCCCCGACCCTGGCGCAATCTCATCAAATTTCCCCATAGCCGGGCCGATGTGCGGGATCGCCTGCGCTGGCAACCGTTGACCGCGCGCATGGTGCGCATGGGGCGCGGCGTTGTTGCGGCCATTGGTTTTCCTCTTTCTTTGGGAGTGGCCATGTACACCGGTATCCTCCTGGGCGCGATTCCGGGGCGTCCGTTTTGGAATACGCCCATGCTGGCGCAGCTCTTCCTTTTTTCCGCCATGTCCACGGGCGTGGCTGCGCTGCTTTTGGTGGCGGCGCTGTGGGGCCGCATCTCCGATCCCCACGAACTGGCCCACGAACGCCACATGCTGGTTTCCATGGATGTGGTGCTGATTCTCATGGAGTTTTTCATCATCATTCCCTTTTTCCTGCATCAGGCCCTGAACACCCGCAGTTCCGCAGAATCGTTGAATCTGGTGATGGGCGGGCCCTACACTGCGCTGTTGTGGGGCGGCGTCATCAGCCTGGGGCTGTTGCTGCCCCTGCTCATCGAAGGGTATGAGCTGTATCCCGTGGCGTTGAAGGAAGGAGCGGTCAAGTATAACCGGCTGTTGGGCGGGCTCAGCGGCTTGCTGGTGCTCATCGGCGGCTTCCTGTTGCGTTATGTTTTCGTCTACGCAGGCCAGCTTTCCCATTTTCTGCCTGTTTTGCCTCGCTGAAGAAGGTGCGGCGCACTTCCGAAGTGCGACGCATCTGCCACCTGAACCCTTCCCACCCTCTCTGGAGATGATTATGAAACGTTTTGTCATCGGGATGGCGCTGCTCTTATTGGCTCTGGGCCTGGGAGGCTGCGCTCGCAGTACGCCCACGCCCCAAATCATTATCGTCACGCCCACTCCCATCCCCTCTCCTGCCACCCAAAACGCCTCTGTGTTCATCCCTGAACTGGGTCGGGGGCAGCAGGTTTTCATCGATCAAAAATGTGTGGCCTGCCATGGCTTCAAGGCGGAAGGAGGCATAGGCCCGGCCCTGGCGCATCTCGACATGTCCTTTCCCGTATTCCTGGAACAGGTGCGGGCGCCGGCCGCGCCCATGCCGGGCTACGATGTTTTTATGGTCACAGAAAAGGACGCCTACGACATTTACGGCTGGCTACGTTCGCTGCCGCCCGCACCCGTCACCTCCGCGCCCACTGCCACTGCCATCGATCTCGAAGAATGCGAGGATATGAATGGCATGACCCTGTGGATCACCTTCCATTGCGATGATTGCCACGGCGTCTTTGCCCAGGGCAGCTTCAATGGCCCCCCTCTGGCGCAGATCAGTCAGCCTCTGGAGGAGGAGCTGGCGCGGATGCGGGCCACCGGCGATCAGATTCCCGAACATCGCGCCGACCGCATGAATGACAAGTTGTTCGGCCGCCTGTATGACTGGTTGCGCACCGGCGCGGGCATCGGCGAAGGCGAATGCGCGCCCCAATGAGGAGAATGAGCATGAAACGAGCGTTGATTCTGCTGATTTTGTTATTGCTTCTTACCGCAGCGGGTTGCATAGGGCGCGCCATTCAGCCGGCGCCGCCCACGCCCACGGCCACGCCCGCATCCGCACTGAATCTGGCTCCGCCCGCTGTGGCCAATGGCCAGAGTCAGTTCCAAAAGCATCAGTGCGTCAGTTGTCACGGGCCGCAGGCCGCGGGAGGCGTGGGCCCGCAACTGGCCCGCACCACCCTGGATTTTCCTCATTTCCTGGAAAAAGTGCGCAACGCCATTCCGCCCAAACCGGCCTACAGCCCCCAGGAGCTGCCCGACCAGGATGTGTATGACATCTACGCCTGGTTGCAGCAAATCCAGGCGGGAGCCAAGCCCACACTGATCGCGCCCCCCGCGGTGCAGGTGCAACCAGGTCAAGAGACATTGCCCGACGGCCCCATCTTGGGCATGAGTCTGTGGACGGGCCTCCGCTGCGATGGTTGTCATGGGGCCTTTGCCCAGGGGGCGGCTCAAGCGCCGGCGCTGGCGGGCCTCAGCTATCCCTACGAACGGGAGCGGGCCAAGATGCGCCAAACGGCCGCTGAAATCCCCGAGCACAGCGCCGATTTCATCCATGATGTGGTGCTCAAGAGGTTGTATCAATGGCTGCAACAGGGCGCGCAACCCCTGGGCGGATGCTAGGAATGAAGAAACATCCCGCCGCGCCTTTCCGGGGGGTGGGAGATGCCTGTCGGAAAAACTCCACACACACATAACGACAGGTTGCCCCAACGCCCTCTTCTCCCACCTCCCGAAAGGTTAGAGTCTACATGAATTTTCGCAAAAGCCTGCGCTGGCGCCAGCGTCAAAGCATTTTCTACGCCCTCCATCCCCCGCAATTGCCGGCCGAAACCTTGCAGCTGCGCTACACCTGGGGCCTGGGGGGCGTTAGCGTCCTGGCGCTGGTGGTGACCGCCCTCAGCGGCGTCTTGCTGGCTTTTTATTACACCCCCACGCCCGAACAGGCCCATGCTTCGCTAACCCTGGTGGAAGACCTGGCGTTTTGGGGCGGTTGGCTGCGGGCGTTGCACTATTGGGCGGGACAATTGCTGTTGGTCGCGGCCACGCTGCATCTGGCCAGGGTGCTCTTCACCGGCGCTTTGCAGGCGCCGCGGCGTTTCAATTGGCTGGTGGGCGCGGGCCTGCTTCTGCTCATCTTGCTGTGGGATTTCAGCGGCTACGCCCTGCGCTGGGATGCCCAGACCTACTGGGCCTTGCAGGTGGGCGCAGAGCTGGTGCGCGCCATCCCGGGCGTGGGGCACCAGCTTTATCTGCTGCTGATGGGGGATGTGCGTCTGGGCGCGCCCGCTCTTTTGCGCTTTTACGCCTGGCATGTGCTGGGTTTCAGCCTGCTGGCCGGATTTGGCGTGGTGTATCATCTTTTTCGCCTGCGGGTGGATGGCGGCTTATCCCGCCCCCCAAAACAGGCGCCTGGCCCGCGACGTTTTGTTCCCAAGGAGCGGCTTTTCGAGCGAGAGATCGTAGCGGGATTATTGATCCTGGCTGCGCTTTTTCTGCTGGCGTTGCTCGCGCCCGCGCCCCTGGAGCCGCCCGCAGATGTGACTGCGCCGCCCGAGGTGGTGCGGGCCCCCTGGTTCTTCCTGTGGGTGCAAACGCTGTTGCGCTGGCTG
>Ga0256833_1002040_pt1 | contig 14521 bp, 12 predicted proteins | sample 356284metaG_FD_190535 | JGI IMG/M metagenome (GOLD analysis project Ga0256833, IMG submission 190535) | Hydrothermal vent microbial communities from Mid Atlantic Ridge, Atlantic Ocean - 356-284 | ecosystem: Environmental > Aquatic > Marine > Hydrothermal vents | place: Atlantic Ocean: Mid...
CCTACCCCGATTTTACGCTAAAAACATATATTCTCTCGAATAGCTACTCTACGAAAGATAGTGCGGGGCTGATAGAGAGCATAAGCGTACAGAAGCCGCCTTTCTTTCTGCCTCCTTCATATACTCAAGCCGGAGTAGGCTTTTTCTTCGGTTACGACCAGAAATATAGATATACAAGAAGGTGGAGACCCTTTGTAGATTTGGATCTTTTTTACAACAGTGTAACGAAGGAGGGGTACAGTGCCGTATTCGGCGTAGGGGGACCGCTCTTTCACAAAGACAACCTTAGTATTACGATAGGTTTGTCAAACGACTTTGGAGGAACGGGGCAAGGGTACAGCGAAGTCTCTCTGTACTACTTCTATCTTTTTTGAAACCTTACCAAAAGAGCCCCGGCAAAGGCCCTCTTTTTGTAGAATTCTACGCGAAAAAGAGAGCCGTTTTTGTCTACGGAAAAGCGGGGCAAAATATCTTTTTTGTATATCTTGAACCCAGACTCCTCTTTCGTTCCCGGTCTGCTCCAGCCGATCACGTTGGTTCTTACACCCTTTTGGCCGATGATTTCAAAATACTCTTTTGCATCGATTATAGAGCCGATCTTCACATTTTGGGTTTTGCCGTCGATGGAGACTTCGACCTTTCGTAAAGGCTTGCACTCGGTAAAATAGTCAGGCTTCAGTCTGCTTTTTAGGATATGCCCTCTTTGGAGCAGGATGTATCCATCGTGATTTTTTCGTATTCCGACAAGCGGATCGTCGCTTTCGACGAGAGGGTTTTGCGAACATAGCGGAAAGTAGTTTATGTACGAACGGAGGTTTTCTATGGGAAGTGTGTAGATTTTATCGAAAACCACTTCGCTTCCGCTGTTTTGCAGCAATCTCTCGATGCTTTCTCTATTTAACGAGAAATCCCTTTCATACTCGATCTCAAGCAGTTTCATGAACTCCTCTATAGCATTTAGCTGGTAGTATATTTTCAAAGAGAGATCCGTTATGTTTTTGCTTGTCTCTATCGCAAGAGCAGGCTTTCTGTTTTTAATGGCGAAATATGTCAAAGAGAGTCGCATCTGCTCATCTTTATCTTTTGTCTTCGTATTTTTTATATGGAACTTGTGGTATGGCTCTTGGAGATTTTTTCCATTCAAAGAAGCGTTTACCCTATTGGCTAATTTGTTGAGGTCTTCCAACTCTCCTGAGCCTATTCTCTCCTGGTCTATGATGCATGCCTGTCCCCAGACATAGGGGTTGAAGATACTGTTTTGCCACTTGTGTCTGTAGTATCCTCTTCCGTCATGAAGGTTCAATACAAGAGAGACGTGCGGATCTATGATGACTTTTTTGATATCTTCTACTATCTTGAAGTCGGGATCGCTCTCCTTTATATCTGCAAACTTTCTGTTCATATCTCCGTATACGCCTCGGCGAAAGCGCAGAATGGAGTCGAAGTTGAGGTTCGGTACGACCCACAAGGATCCTTTGCGGATTTTGTAGTGTTTTACCAAAAGGGCGGCACTGAAGTAGCCGCCAGGCTCATCCCCGTGGATTCCTCCTATTACAAGGAGTGTCCTGTTGGAGTCGTTTTCGCCTTTTTTGAAGAGCTTGAAGTGGTTGTCCGCTCCAAAAGAGAGAGTCGTAAGTATGGATAAAAGAAGAAGGCGTATCATTTTTCCGCAATTATCTTCCACCCGTCAGGGCGTTTTAAAAAGTATAGCTCCTTGTCACCGTTGAATCTATAGTCTCCCGAGTCGTACTTTTCGAAAAATGTTACTCTGTAGAGCTTTTTATCGTCCGTTGTTTGATAGGGAACAACCTCTATGTTTTGAAAAACGATCTCTATGTCTTTCCCTTTTTTACGACTGAAAATGCTTTTTTTAACTCTTTTGAAACTATCGAGCTTTTTTCCGTCGTACCTTACGAAAGTATCGTCGTAAAAACTTATGTATCTTTCAAAATCGCTATTTTTCCAGCTGTTTCTCCATCTGTAGAGTGTAGATAAAATAGAGATGATTTCATCCGGGTCGGCCATCTTCGGCTCATCTTCATATATCCACAAAACGCTCTTTTTGAAGTCGATGTCATGTTCAAGCTTTTTCAAAAGAGAGTTCTTCAAAGCGATACAGCCTCTGGTACTCAGCTTTTTTTCGCCGCTTAAAGGCATACCGTGAATCCATATGCCCGAGCCGTTCTTGCCTCTTATCTTGTCGTAAAGGTTCGGATAGTCGGTGGCAAGCGCAAATGGGCCGTAAAACTGGTCCAGGTTCGTCAACTTTTTAGTCAAAGAGTAGACCCCTATAGGTGTTTTCAAATCCCCTTCTCTCTCTTTGTCCCCGCCGTTACGCCCCGTCACAACCGGCATCGTGCTGACGGTGACCAAGGAGTTTTTTTTGACAAGAAGGTGTTTGAGACTCTTTTTGGATTTGTCGCATATCAGAAGATGTCTGTTTTTTGAGTAGAGGCCAAATCGAAGGTCGTAGTTTGCAAGCTTTTTTTGCCAATACTCCCTACTCTCCAAAACTCTATCCATAGCTTTGATCGCCTCTTTAGTACCCTTTTCTTCGTAAATTGTGACAATGTCGGAAGAGTAAAGCAGAGTAGTAAAAAACGTAAGAAGCAGATATAATTTTTTCATTGACTCCCTTGATTCTATCATTTTTGCAACGCAATTGTAATAAAACCACTATAACGTTTACCTGATGTATTTTTACATAATAAGCGCATAAAGTACGATTTATGAATATTTTGCGTTTTTTCGATGGCTGAATCCTGGGGCAAAGATATAAGTTGATAGATCATTATTTCAGTGGCCAAATAATTTGCGCTAAAATAGCGTAAAAGTTTCAAGGGAGATATTTTGCAGATTAAACAGATACAGCAATATTCCGAGGTCCGCCCGAAGGCGAGGGCTTATCTTTGCTACCTACTATCGAGAAATATCCCGAACCGTACTCCTGAAGTGACGCTCGATACGATCATAGCCGCTCTTAAAAAGATAAAAAAAGAGGTCAAAGAGATCGACACCCTATATGTTCTGGACCCTAAAGGGAGACAGATAATAAACAATGTCAGCCGTATCCGGTCTTACCGTACCGGAGAGGGGGAGAACAGGGCTATGAGAGCCTACTACTACAGAGCCGTACGGGAAAAGAGGTGTATCTTGACGGATCCTTACCCCTCCAAAATAGGGGGTGTTCTGGTAGTGACTGCGGCATACCCGGTATATAACGACAAAGGTCAGCTTCAGTATGTGGTGTGTGCCGATATTCCTCTCGACAAGCTTCTTCATATGGTCCATCCCGCTTCGGCCGAGACACTTTTCGGGAAGTTTTCCAAACTTGCCTACAGCCTCTTTTCCGTCGCTCTTCTTGCCGTCGCACTTCTTCTCTTTCTCAACGGAATAAAGAGTTTTCTCGTTCATGGGTTCGACTTCATAAAGATAGATATAAAGGAGATGTTCGAAGCGACGATCCTTCTAACTCTCTCACTTGCCATATTCGATCTGGTCAAGGCTATCTTCGAGGAGGAGGTTTTAGGAGAGCAAAAGAGAGGCGAACATGACGAGATACACAAGACGATGGTCAGGTTCCTCGGCTCCATCATTATAGCCCTTGCCATAGAGGCGTTGATGCTGGTCTTCAAATTCGCTATAATCGATCCCGAAAAACTGATATATGCCGTCTATCTGATCGGTGGTGTGACGATGCTTCTGTTCGCTCTTTCGTTCTATCTGAAAAGTATCGGCAAGAGGCTCGATTGATGGTAGCTATCGTCGATTACAACATGGGTAATCTTGCAAGCGTGAAAAACGCTCTTAGCAAGATTGGAGCCGATTGTAAAGTAGTTTCCGACCCGGACAAGCTTGCTAAATTCGATAGAGTCCTGCTGCCCGGCGTCGGAGCCTTCGGCGATGCTATGGAGCATCTTCGCGAAAATGGAATGGATGAGGCAGTAAAGGAGTTTGCGGCTTCAGGTCGCCCGATGCTCGGAATATGCCTCGGTATGCAGCTGCTCTTTTCAAAAAGTATGGAGTTTGGGGAGCATGATGGGCTTTCTCTTGTGCCCGGAGAGGTTCTTCCTTTCGATCCGAATCTGTTTGAATCTCCCCATAAAATCCCCCATATGGGCTGGAACGAACTTTTCGTGCAGAAAGAGACTCCCCTTTTCAGGCGGATGCCCAAAGAGTTCTACCTCTATTTCGTCCACTCATATCATGCCGTCGCACCGGATGAGTATGTCATAGGCAGGACATGGTACGGTTACGAGTTTGTCAGTGCGGTTCAGAACGGAAATATCTTCGGTATTCAGCCTCACCCGGAGAAATCCCACGACAACGGCCTTGAAATATTGAAAAACTTTGTGGAGTTGTAATGGAAATTTTACCTGCGATAGACCTTAAGGATGGAAAAGCCGTAAGGTTGACAAAAGGGCTTATGGAGAGTGCCAAAGTTTACAGTGACGAGCCTTGGCAGTTGGCGAAAAGATTTGAAGAGATGGGCTCAAAGTGGCTTCATCTGGTAGATCTGAACGGTGCATTTGCCGGTGAGCCGAAAAACTTGGAACAGATAGAGAAGATAAGAAGCAGTTGTAACCTTAAAATGGAGCTCGGCGGAGGAGTAAGAGACGAAGAGACCATCAAGCGCTATCTCGATCTTGGAATAGATCGCATCATCCTTGGTTCTGTAGCCGTCAAGCGACCCGATTTCGTAAAAGAGATGGCCTCCAAATATCCGATAGCCGTAGGAATAGATGCAATTGACGGTTATGTGGCGGTAGAGGGGTGGGCCGAAGTGAGCCAAATGAGAGCGACCGATCTTGCGAAAGCATTTGCCGAGTGCGGTGTGGAGGCTATCATCTGTACGGATGTGGGAAGAGACGGAACTTTGAGCGGTGTGAATGTAGAGTTTACCGTATCTATCGCCGAAGCTTCCGGAGTGGACACGATAGCGAGCGGCGGAGTGCGTGATATGGGAGATATAGAAGCCTTGCAGGAAACCGGCAAAGTTGCCGGCGTCATAGTCGGAAAAGCCTTCTACGAAGGGACCATCGATTTGAAAGAGGCATTCAATCTTATAAAAGAGCGATAAAAGTCGATATAGCAAAAGAGCTTTTGTCTCCGATCTTGATAGATAAGTTGTTCTTGAAACTTAATCTTAATTAAATGGTCGAGACGATAAAATGAGCAAAACATAATTCTATATTAAAGAAGGATATCCATTGAAGATAATGGTAGTCGACGACAGTTCCACGATGCGAAGAATTATAAAGAATACTTTGGGCAGGCTGGGTTACAAAGATCTCCTGGAGGCCGAAGACGGTGCTCAGGCATGGGAAGTGATGCAGCAGAACAAAGATGATATAGGGGTGCTGATAACCGATTGGAACATGCCCAACATGAATGGTCTGGAGCTTGTAAAAAAGGTTAGAGGCGACAGCGCCTTTGAAGATATTCCTATCATCATGGTAACGACGGAAGGTGGAAAGGCTGAGGTCATAACGGCTCTGAAAGCCGGAGTCAACAACTATATCGTCAAGCCTTTCACGCCTCAGGTACTAAAAGAGAAGCTGGAAGCGGTTCTCGGCATAAACGACTGATGAGCGGAACCTACCATGAGCTGAAAGTCACTCCGTCGGCATACAAGGATCTTTTTCTCGACTTTCTTCAGGCACTCTTTCAAGACTCCATCGAGATAGGCAAAAAGAGTCTCATACTCCGCTCCGAAACACCCTTGGAAGATATAGCATGGGGTGCCGAAGAGTTCGCGGCGGCACTCTCCGAAAAAGTAGGAGAAGAGGTCGGTGTAGAGATAGAGTTGAGCGAGAGAGAGAACGAGGATTGGATAGCCAAATATAAAGAGTCGATAAAACCGGTGGAGGTTGGAAGTTTCTACATCCACCCAAGCTGGGAGGGTGCGGCCGAAGGGAAAATGAATATCGTGATAGATCCGGCTTTAGCGTTCGGTTCGGGTCACCACGAGACCACGGCAGGCTGCCTTGAGTCTATACAGAGAGTGGTCAAAAGGGGAGATAGGCTGCTCGATGTAGGGTGCGGAAGCGGGGTGCTGGGGATTGCAGCTTCGATGTTAGGCGCTGAAGTCGACGCTTGCGATACCGATCCACTCGCAGTCGAGAATGCGCTAAAAAACTTCAAACTCAACGAGCAGACGGCTAGGCGCATCTGGGAGGGTTCGGTAACCCAAACAAAAGAGCTCTACGACATAGTAGTCGCAAATATCGTTGCCGACGTATTGTGTATGATCTCCAAAGAGCTCAAAGCCCGTCTGAAAGAGGGTGGTGTTTTGATCCTCTCCGGCATTATTGAAAGCAAAGAGAGTGAGGTCGAAAGAGCTTTCGGCGATCTTGATTTGCAAGAGACTATAGCCAAAAATGAGTGGCGCACGAAAATCTACAAAAAAGAGAAGGAAAAAAATGGCGGATAAAAATCCAAAAAAAGATCCAAACGATCAGAACTTTTTTAACAAAAACCCGCTTCTTACGTTTGCGATCTTCTCTCTTCTTATCATAATTCTTTTCAAGAGTTTCATAGATACGCAAGAGGGGCAGTTCGGATCTCAGAGTACGAGCGGAATGAGCGGCGGAGCACCTGTTACACAGACAAAGACTATCCCCTATAGCGATCTGAAGAAGATGATCAAAGAGGGGAAGATAAAGTATGTCTCCATAGGTCAGATGACGATAAAGGCGATCTCCAACGAAGGTGGGTACAAAACCCTTTACATCGCCAAAAAGGTAGGCGAAGACAACACTCTGATACCTCTACTCGACGAGAAGGGTGTCGAATATAGCGGTTATACGGAGAGCAACTGGGTAGGAGAGGTACTCTTTGGCTGGGTATTACCAATACTTATCTTTTTCGGTATCTGGATGTTTCTTGCGAGCAGGATGCAGAAAAATATGGGCGGCGGAATACTCGGCATGGGGAGTGCCAAGAAGCTTGTCAACTCCGAAAAGCCCAACATAACCTTCGACGACGTCGCAGGGGTAGAGGAGGCCAAAGAGGAGGTCAAAGAGATAGTCGAGTTTCTGAAGTATCCGGAGCGCTACATTAGACTCGGTGCCAAGATCCCAAAGGGTGTTCTTCTAGTAGGGCCTCCCGGTACCGGTAAAACACTTTTGGCCAAAGCGGTTGCAGGTGAAGCGAACGTTCCTTTCTTTTCGGTCAGCGGTTCGAGTTTCATAGAGATGTTCGTAGGTGTCGGTGCCGCGCGTGTAAGAGATCTTTTCGAGCAGGCGAAGAAAGAGGCACCGGCCATCATCTTCATCGACGAGATAGATGCGATAGGGAAGAGCAGGGCCGCAAGCGGGCAGATAGGCGGAAACGACGAGAGAGAGCAGACTCTTAACCAGCTTCTTGCGGAGATGGACGGCTTCAGCTCCGATACTCCCATTATAGTTCTTGCCGCGACCAACAGGCCGGAAGTGTTGGACCCCGCACTTCTTAGACCCGGACGTTTCGACAGGCAGGTTCTTGTGGACAAGCCCGATTTCGAAGGGCGTATAAAGATACTCAAAGTCCATGTAAAACATATAAAGATGGCGCCGGATGTTGACCTGGAAGAGATAGCGCGCCTTACGGCCGGGCTTGCCGGAGCGGATCTGGCGAACATCGTCAACGAAGCTGCACTTCTTGCGGGACGAAAGAACAAGGAGCATGTGGAGCAGGAGGATTTCAGAGAGGCTGTGGAACGCGCCATAGCCGGTCTTGAGAAGAAGTCGAGAAGAATCTCACCGAAAGAGAAGAGGATAGTCGCATATCATGAAAGCGGCCATGCGCTTATAGCGGAAACTACGGAGGGTGCCAAGAAGGTATCCAAAGTCTCCATAATCCCCCGCGGTCTGGCAGCTTTGGGGTACACGCTCAACACTCCGGAAGAGAATAAATATCTTATGCAAAAACATGAGCTTGTTGCGGAGATAGACACCCTTCTTGGAGGACGTGCGGCCGAAGAGGTATTTATAAAAGAGATCTCTACCGGAGCCAGCAACGACCTTGAGAGAGCTACCGATATAGTCAAGGCGATGGTAAGCATATATGGAATGAGCGACGTAGCCGGTTTGATGGTATTGGAGAAGCAGACGAACATGTTCCTGGGCGGCGGTATGAGCCAGAAAGATTACAGCGAGAAGACGGCCGAACAGATGGATGAGTTTGTGCGCAACTTTTTGGGCGAAAGATACAAACATGTGGTCAACAGGCTCAAAGAGTACAGCGGAGCGATAGAGAAGATGGTTGAAGAGCTCTTCAAATCTGAGACTATAGAGGGGGCAAAGGTTCGGGAAATCATCAGAGAGTTCGAGAAAGAGCACGGCATAAAATCGCGCCTTGTCGAAGAGAAGGATCCTCTGGATAACGGATTTGAAAAGAGTGAAGAGAAGAGAGAGGATAGTAAAGAGAGCAAAGAAGAGAAGGGAGAGTAGGCATGACCGGAAACGGCAGGTTTTTAAGTATCGGATGGCGTTACATAGTTCCCGTATGGGGTGCGACGCTTGCCGTACTGATTTTCAGCGATGCCGTTTTTTTGAATCTACTCTTGATAATCGTAAGCTTCTTTACGGCATACCTCTTCTACGTTCCTGAGAGAGTTCCTGCCGAAGTTTCAAAAAATGCCGTCATATCGCCTGTAGACGGCAGAGTGGAGTCGGTAGACGAGAAAGGGGAAGGTATCTCGATAGTGATAAGAAAGTCGCTCTTTGACGGAAGCAGCGTAGTGCGTGCGCCGATGGAGTGCGATATAGAGCGCAAAATTCGTATTCACGGGCTCTTTCTTCAAGAGAGCCTGCCTCTTGCCAAAAGTCTGAACGAGAGAGCCGAAGTGTCGTGGCATTTGGCAAATCGTGAGTATCTCATGAAGATAAGATGCGGCTTCTATGCGCTCGCTCTTCCGTGGATAAACTCCTCCAAAAGTGTTGAAGCCGGAAATGGCATAGCACTTTTGAGTGATGGAAGCGTAGAGCTTGTGCTTCCTAAGTTTTCGAAAGTTGAAGTGGCTGTCGGGGACAAAGTCGTAGGCGGCTTCTCTCTTTTAGCTTACGGTAAAGAGTAATGGCCGGTACCTCTTTTCAACTTATATACATTCTTCCGAATCTTTTTACCGCCGCCTCAATTTTTACCGCGGTAGTCGCAATGGTTTCAGCTATCAACGGAGATTTCGAAAAGTCTGCATGGCTTATCTTTCTCTCCTTGGTTTTCGACGGTCTGGACGGCAGGGTCGCACGCCTTACCCATACGACCAGCAGGTTCGGTGTCGAGTTCGACTCGCTTGCGGATATCATAGCTTTCGGTGTGGCACCTGCGCTTCTGCTCTATCTATTTGCGGGAGAGGAGTATGGGAGATTCGGTGTCTTGATCGTGGCTCTTTATATAATCTTCGGAGCCATACGCCTTGCAAGATTCAACATCATGAGCCCAAAGACCGATCCATCCGTTTTCATAGGGGTTCCCATTCCCGCCGCAGCGATATTCGTCTCCATATGGGTGCTTATGTTCAATCGATACGACTCTTTACACTCTTTGAAAATTATACTTCTCATCTCTGTGCTTATGATATCGCTTCTTATGGTCAGCAATATCAGGTATCCGAGCTTCAAGAAGATAGGCCTTGAAAAGCCAGCGCTTACAAAGACTCTGGTCGCTCTTATAATCGTTGCATCCTTGCTGTATCTATACCCGGTAGAGGGATTCGCTCTTTCGATAACTGCCTATATGGTCTGGGGAGTTGCAAGAGCCGTTAAAACTCTGATGAGCAAGAGGTTTACGGGTGATAGAAAGTAGATAAGAAAAATTATCTTTTAGTAAATAATTTTAAGCTCTTTGGCCTGCCGATATGTTATACTGTCAAAAAATAAAAAGGAGAGGTGATGCAAGGTTCTGATACCGGCAGAATAAAAGCGATAAAACATTTGCCAAAGATCGAGATAAAAAACACCCTCCTATCGCCGCTCATTTAAACACTTATTACAGTTTTACAACCCATTTTCAAAACAAAAGAGATCAAGGATTATAGTAATGAAAGAGAGAGTATATATATTCGATACGACTTTAAGAGATGGCGAGCAGAGTCCCGGTGCTTCCATGAATACGGAAGAGAAGATCAAGATAGCGTTACAGCTTCAAAAGCTCGGAGTGGATATCATCGAAGCTGGGTTCGCAGCCGCCAGCCCCGGTGATTTCGATGCTATCAAAAGAATTTGCGAAGTTGTCGACAAGAGCAAGGTATGCTCTTTGGCCCGAGCGGTCGAGAAAGATATCGTTTTAGCCGGAGAGTCTCTCGAGGAGGCGAAGTTCAAGCGAATTCACACATTTATAGCCACAAGTCCCATTCATATGGAGCATAAGCTGAAGATGAGTCCGGATGAGGTTATCCGCCGTGCCGTGGAGGCGGTGAAGCTTGCACGAACGTTTACGGACGATGTAGAGTTTAGCTGCGAAGATGCGGGACGTAGCGAAATGGGTTTTTTAAAGGAGATTCTCGATGCCGTCATAGAGGCCGGTGCGACAACTTTGAACATTCCCGATACCGTAGGGTACAGGCTTCCTCAGGAGATGGGGAAGATGATAAAAGAGCTCCACGACCATGTAGGTGAACGAGCGATCATATCGGTCCACTGCCACAACGACCTTGGGCTTGCCGTAGCCAATTCGCTCTTTTCGGTAATGAACGGAGCGAGGCAGGTAGAGTGTACGATCAACGGTCTTGGCGAGCGCGCCGGAAATGCGGCTCTTGAAGAGATCGTTATGGCTATGAAGACAAGGTCGGACGTTTTCGAAAATGTAGAGACCGGCATAAATACCAAAGAGATATACCCGACGAGTCGGCTTGTAGCGGCAATTACGGGTATAGAGCCGCAACCAAACAAAGCGATAGTCGGTAAAAACGCGTTCGCACACGAGAGCGGCATACATCAAGACGGTATGCTCAAGTGCCAGGAGACTTACGAGATAATGAGGGCCGAAGATATAGGCTTGGAGAAAAACCGCCTGGTTCTTGGAAAGCACTCGGGAAGACACGCTTTCAAAGATCGTCTCGAGGCGCTGGGATTTGAACTTGGCAAAGAGGATCTCGACAAAGCTTTCGAGAGGTTCAAAAAGCTTGCGGACAAGAAGAAAGAGATATTCGACGACGACATCAGGATGCTTATCGCGAGCGAAATCACCAACATACCTCAAACGTTCGAACTTGTAGGACTTCAGATAGCCGACTGTTCGGCCGGGGTTCCCAGTGCGGCCGTAACTATAAAACACAATGGCGAAAACATAACGGATGCCGGAATCGGTGACGGAACGATAGATGCGATATTCAAGACCATCGACCGAATCAGCGGCCATGCGGGAGTCTTGAAAGATTACAGGGTCGAGGCTGTAAGCCAGGGTAAAGACGCTCTTGCAAAAGTGGTCGTAAATGTTCAGTTCGATGAGAGCAGAAGTGCCGTCATAGGGCATGGTCTTAGCATAGATACGATGCTCGCAAGTGCCAAAGCATACATAGGAGCACTCAACAGCTATCTTTCGATGCTTCCGAGCGATTGCTCCATAGATAGTTGCGAAGGGGTGTAGCCAAAGGGGCTACTCTTTGCCCATTCCGGTTATCTCGAAGTCGAAGTATTCGGACTTGAAGACTCCGTTTGGAATTTTGGAAAACTGAATAGCGGCTGCATCGACGTTTCCCTGCTCCAGGTAGAGAAGACCAAGAGCGTAGCGGCTATCTAAATTGTTTGGATCGCTCAGTTTTGCAAGCTCAAGAAGTGCGGCAGCGTTCGCCGGGTGGCCCGCTCCCACGGAAGCGAGTGCCGCTAGAAAGAGAGTTCTGCTATCTTGGTGTTTGTACTCGTCTACAAGTTGGTTGAAGAGTACGTAAGCCTCTTCGAATCTCTTGAGATAGATGTCGCTCAAAGCTACCGCTTCCACTATACCTGCGGGATCCTCCTGCTCTTCAAGAAGCCTCTCTTCGGAGCGCTTTTTGAATCTGTAAAGGGTTCCCGTTATAAAACGCAAGGCTATGTAGTTCTCCCTTGTAAAAGCGCTTCCGTAGTAAACTTCATCCAGATCGAGTCTCCTCTTTTTCAGATAACGTCCAGCTTTGGCGCTGAAAGCTTTCATATCGAGATCTTTGTATCTGATTTCAAGGTATATCAGATTGGCCAGAACATCTTTCGGCATCACATCACGCAGTTTTTTCACCTTCTCTTTGGCCTCATCCCACATACCCTGGTTGGCTGCGACCAGCGTATCGAAAAGAAGATATATAGGTCTGTTGTCGTGCGGTGTCTGGAGCCACTTTGTAGCACCGGCATTGTTTCCCTGGTAGAAGTAGAGCAGGGATTGGTAGAAGAGTTGTTTGGTGTTCGGGTTCTCTATCTGCTTCAAATCCTCCTGTATGAACTTTTCCACCTGAGGCACGGCTTTTGCGGTAAAGGTTTCGCACATAAGAGCGAAAATCGCAGATAGGTAGTTGGATGAGTCGAGGTGGTAGCTTCTCAAAAAGTGTCTGTTTGCTTCGGTGAAGTTTCCCATCTGGGCATATGTAAGTGCCAGGTTGTAGTGTAAAATGGAGTGGTTCGGGTAACTTTTCAGAGCTTTTTTCAAGAGTCCGTTCGCCTTTTGAAGCCTGTTCTCTACGGCGGCCTTTATCGCTTTTGAGATCAGAAGATTGACCCCCGATATTTTGGAGCTTCTTGAGAGATATTTGGAGGCTTCGGACTCTTCGTCTACATAGATGGAGGCGTTCCCCTTTTTTATGTAGTTGATGGTTTGGTGGGCATTGAAAACCTTGAAGGGGGCGAATTCGAAAAGGAGTCTGTAGGCCGTTGGAGGAGTTACGAGGGTTTTCGCGCTGAAACGTTTTTGAGCGGCATCTATATCGTACACCGCAGGGTGCAGAGAGGTTTTTATCGGGTATAGATCGAGCCCCTTGCCGTCGAAATCTTTTTTTAGCTCTCTTAAGAGTTTTGCCGCATTTTGGGGCCGTTGGTTTTTAAGGTCGACAAGTGCGAGCGCTTTTCTGCTTCTGTATGGATAGAGCGCCTCTTCGATCGCTTTTTTAAGATACTGAGTGGCGAGAGTGTAGTCTCCGGCTCTGGCATAGAGCTGACCGAGAAAGAGAAAATCGCGGGGAGTTGTGCTTCTTTCAAGCAGGTCTATAGCCTTTATGGGACGTTCAAAGAGCGAATAGCTTATGGCGCCTATATGGTCGAGCTCTTTTTTGTAGGCATCGGAGACCGGGTGGTTGACCGCACTCAAAATCTCGAAAAAGTTTCCTCTGTAGAAGTTGACTACGGAGTAGAGGTAGCTATAGAGCGGGGAGTTGAAGCTTTCGGGCAGGTATACTTCGGCAAGCTCCAGGTAGTACTCGAATCGCTTTTGATCTTTCAAATGGAGTGCGCAGGCTGCTGCGTTTATAGCGCTTATAGTTCTGTTTTCACCGTTTTCTATCGCCTTTTTGAAAGATGCTATAGCCTCTTCGTAGTGACCCTGTCTCATTTGAGCTACGCCAAGGTTGTAGTTCGAGATGGAGGCGCTGTAGGTCGCTATCTGCTCGAAAAGCTCGAGCGCCTCTTTTTTATCGCCTCTTTCGTAAAGAATGTTCGCCTTTTTGATCATCCTCTCAAGCTGAGATTGGGCGGCAAGCGGTTTGATCTTTTCAGCAGCCTTTATCTTTTGGGCTAGCTCGGAAGAGTCGATATTTTCGGCGGAAGGCTCCTCTTTTGTCAAAAAGATGACCAAAAGAGCGATCAGTAAAATTATGGCTGCTGCGAGAAGGCCAAGAAGGATGAAGAGGTTTTTTCTATTTTTTCTCTCTTTTGGACCCTCATCTTCAGGTTCTTGCTCGCCGCTTGAAGAGGAGCTTCTCTCCTCCTCTTCGTCAAGGATGATCACCTCCTCTTCAGCCATATCTCAACTCTCCTAAAGGTAGGCTCTCAAAGCTTCCGGCACAAGGATGGAGCCATCCTCCTGCTGGTAATTCTCCATGATGGCTATAAGAGTGCGTCCTACCGCCAGACTGGAACCGTTGAGCGTGTGTACTGGTAGATTCTTTTTCTCCTCTTTGTAGCGGATCTTCGCACGTCTTGCCTGAAACTCCCTTGTATTTGAGATGGAGCTGATTTCACGGTATCTTCCCTGCCCCGGCAACCATACTTCAAGATCTACCGTCTTTGCGGCGCTAAATCCCATATCGCCTGCGCACAGAAGCATCTTTCTGTGCGCAAGCCCCAAAGATTTCAGCAGGTCCGAAGCGCAAGAGACCATCTCTTCAAAAATATCATCGCTCTCTTCCGGGGTAGTTATGCATACAAGCTCAACTTTATCGAACTGATGTTGTCGTATCATTCCCCGGGTGTCTCTGCCGGCAGACCCGGCCTCTTTTCTGAAACAGGGTGTGTAGGATGTGAGTTTTACGGGAAGATCCTCTTTTTTCAAAATCTCGTCCCTGTAAAGGTTCGTGAGCGGAACTTCGGCCGTGGGTATCATATATAGATCTTCCCCCTCGATCTTGAAAAGATCCTCCTCG
>Ga0256833_1002041_pt1 | contig 14521 bp, 19 predicted proteins | sample 356284metaG_FD_190535 | JGI IMG/M metagenome (GOLD analysis project Ga0256833, IMG submission 190535) | Hydrothermal vent microbial communities from Mid Atlantic Ridge, Atlantic Ocean - 356-284 | ecosystem: Environmental > Aquatic > Marine > Hydrothermal vents | place: Atlantic Ocean: Mid...
ATATGTTTCTTGCAATAGTTGAACTATGTTATTAAGTTTTGCTTTCATAGACTCGAAGCTAGCTTTGTATCTTTCTCCAGCAATCTGTTCTAGTTCAATAACGTAGTTATACATACTTTGTAGTTTACCAGTAATAACTCTTAGTTGACTCATTAGTCTAGATCTTTCTGATTCATATACACTTACTTGAGTACTTAGCTTCGTAAGTTCTTCACCCATTCTCTGTAGTTCTTGATTAAAGAAGTTAGACAAGTACTTGTACTTGCTTAGTTCAGATTTTAGATATGTAACTTCAGACTTCAACGCAGTTAGTGTAGCTATTAGTGTAGCTATTTCCTTGTCTCCCAGGAATCCTGATTCGTTATATAATGGATCTAGTATTATTACTGTCGACTCTTCTAGATTCTTGTTTACTATATGATCTTTCCTGAGAGGTAGTTCTTTGACATCTATTAGTTTTATTGAATCGTTTTCCTTAATTACACGTCTACACACTAATATTTTGTATGTTATAGGATGTATACCTGCAAAGTAGCCAATTACCTTTGCTTTTCCTTCGGTTGGATCGTGGATAACAACAAGTGTAGGTCTACCTATCACGTTGAAGTAAGGATCATCACTCTTTACTTCTAAAGATTTAAGTATGTTCTTGCTTTCTTGTAGTTTTGATTGAATGAAATCTATGGTACTGGATCCATCACCTCTGATACTACCTATTATTCCCGCAAGTAAGTTTTCTATCGATTTTATTTTGTTTTCTATTGAATGTATTCTTTCATCAATTGGTCTAATCTTTGGACTCATGATTTCATTCCTCGTTTTTGTTGTTCTTTGATTTCCACATCTTTTCGTTAGAAATCAGATTATCTATAGGAGATTCCAATAATTCTGCAACTTTCTTTTCAAGTTCTTCTTTCTCTTTTTTATAGAATCTTAACCTTACAATCAGATACATTATCATAACAGAGAGTACGATAGAAACCAGCAACATTAGATTGAATTGCTCGTTTATTTTGTTGTTCAGTTGATATATCTGATATTTAAGATTGTCTCGTTGCTGTTGTAGTTCTCCTATCTTTTTCAGTAGCTTGTTCTTAATCTCGTCTTGATTAGCCTCTATCTTATTCTTTAGTAGTTCATAGTTTTGCTTATACCAGTTTAGTTGCGTGTTGCAACTCATGTACTTAGAACTTATGAGTTTATTTAGATTGGAGTACTCGTCTTCTATTCTCGATATGTCTGCTTCTATCTTTATTACAAGATTGTATATCTTGTCGTAGTTACTTGTTCCAGACTTCTTGATCATAGAAACAAGATTCTGTAGCTGATAAGATTCTTGAGCTATTTGATGATACATTGATTGTAGTTGCTGGTAGTATCCTATTACATTATTATATTTTGTGGGTGGAAGAATAACGAACGTTATGTAGTCCATATTAGGTAAATACACTCTCTCTATTCCTGTCTTTACCGCTCTTAGAATTATGAATGTTTGGTTATTTATTGTCTCATAAGTTACTAGTTTAAGTTTCGAAAGTTCTTGACCTATAAACTTGTTAGATCTATAGTATATTTTTATTATATCTCCTTGATGAACAGTGTATAAATTAATTGCTCTGGCATCAACATAGTATCCATTAACAGTTACATAATAAGAATAGTTACTAGCATATACTATAATGTTAACACTATCTGTCGGATATCTTCCATTAGCTAAGAAGAATAAAGTTGCTGTCACGTTGTATGTTCCTTGCTTAGTAAATCTACAGTTTAGAATTATGTCATAAGTACTATTTGGAGGTATTATTGCTGGTAAGTAACTATTATCAGGTTGACATGTGAATCCAGAATAGTTCAATACTTGTATACTGTAGAGTGTTACGTAATCGTTATAAGAATTGTTATAATGAACTATTATTCTTACATCTTTTTTAATCGGAACAAAATAATATGCATTAGCTATATTTAAAAATAATAATAAAATCATCAAATACAATAACTTTCTCATGCTGATGAGTAGAAGAATATTAAATAAAAATTTTTATCAACAACCTAGCAAAACGAAATAGGTACTCGTTTTTTCTTCTTCTTTATCTTATTATATATGTACTTTTCTAGCTCTATTGACATTCCTGATATCTCTTCCATCGTCTCACAACATTCTATTAAATATGTAATCTCTTAAAAATGTTATTACTATTAGTAGTAACGAAAGAACTAGTATCACTACAGGATTTATCATTGCTAATGGAACTATACTTCCTTCTAGATGTATTGAACGCGGTCTAGTAACATATATTACTCTACTAGTGAACGTGTTCAGTATGTAGTAGTTACCCCCTTGAGTAGTGTAGTAACCTGCAGGAATGTGTATAGTTACTTCGTACATACCTTCTTTATGAGGTACAAAAACAACATCCGTGTATCCTGAATACGTGTATGTAGTGTAGCTTTCTACTATAACGTATCTTCCAATGCTGTAGTTGTACCTACTAATTATCACATCGACAGGAACTTCGAGATAGTCTCCCATTAGTTTTACGAACACCTGACATCTTATCGGTTGAGACACTATCGAAGTGTATGGACAACTTAGCTCGACATTTACCTTGCTCAAGTTACCGAGTCTTTTTACTATTTTTCCTATCTGTACAGATAGCTTTCCAGACAACTCTATGTTTAGTTGCTGTAGTTTACTAAGTACGAGATTAGTCTGGTTAATCACGGTTAGCTGAACCTCTGCAGATGCATTATATATATTATTATTTATTGTTTGGTTAATCATCAATGTTAGATTATACAATTTCATGAGTTCTTTGTTCATTACGTCTAACTTATTTATTATTGAATACAATGTATTATTCATGGAGTTAATTGCTTGCTTAACATTGTATATCTGGTCTATTACTTGTATTCTAGCATTATCTATCTTATCACTCAAGTTCTTCTGCAGGTAGTATATTAGCAAAGAAGTCTCGTTCGATAGTCTAGTTATATTATTTATTATATTATTATAATATGAATATATACTAGAATTGAGGTTAACTAAATATCGTGTTATGTTAGAATATGTTTGATTTAGTTCATCTTTTACTGCATTAAGATCATTTATAGTAGAGTTAAGTTCTTGTATAAGAGTTGATGCATTACCGTTGAACTTGCTAACTACATCATATAGTTCTGATGTAATGTTAGATAAATTATGTGTTACATTTTCTATTCTCATCAACGAAGAATTAATTTCTTGCAACTTTTGATATGTTTGATTTAGTAGATCTAATAATTGAGAGGTTATAGTGATATTCTCTACTACAGCTATTTTCTTGCATCTGTACGTATTATATGCTGTACAGCATAAGTAGTAGTAGTCAGGACGTGGTGGTGCAGTAAGATATAGAGTGACATTTACGGTATTGTTCACTGGTGTTACTGTCTTGTTAGCCTTACTTACATATGATTTGCTTAGATTATCGTATATAGAGCAAGTTATCGTAGACTTACTAGATACGTTTGTTACCAGTATTCTAACAGGTATCTTGCTCAGAGAATAGAAAACGTTGCCAACGTTAATAGTAACGTTAACAGTGTAGTATATCGATACATTAATTGTAGGTTGTTCTGATTTAGGTAACCATACTCTTACTCTTACCCAATCGTAATACCAGTAACCGTAATCAGAAGTAACGAATACATAGTTAAAGCTACTAAAACTTGTATCTCTAGTACTTAATGTGATCTTTCCTGTAGATTCGTTCTCCATTGCGTACAAACTACCGTTGCTACACCATATGAATGCTGGTGTATAATTAACATTATCTGTAACACTGAAACTTGAAGTAGCAAGATCAGTTACCGATCCTGAACTAGATCTAGAAATTGTTATTCTTGAATTACCATATCTTCCATATCCAACAAAGTAACCATTTACTGGTTCATCTCTAGAGCTAGATATTTCTCCAGATCCATCCTCGAATCCAAACAAGAAACCGTCTCCAATATTCTTACCAAACGTTTTTAGATCAAGGATGACACATTCTCCTGATGGAGGTAGTTTTATTACTTCATGATTCGCGTGAACTCTGTTGGAAGTGTCTGGAGCATACAACACATAAAATCCATTTTCACTGTAGCATTTTCCGTTCCCTCCTCCATTATAGCAATTCCATCCATTGCTTCCGTTGTTAAAATCACTATAGAACAAGAATACCTTATCTCCAGATGTTGCGTAGTTACTACCGTTATTAATAATATATAATGTCGTGTTACCTACAGAAAGGTTAACCTTTATCCAGACTATGTTACTTGGTGTTTGATTACATTCACCGGTTGGTTGCTGATAACAGTATGGAACTACTGTATTGCTACAAGTACTATAATTACTACATACAATAATTGGAGTAGATATATTGTATTTAGTTAGATTTATCATTAAACTATAGTTCTTTATTTCTTTATTCAGTTTATTTGTGATAGTTAACTTGTACACGTTTGAAAACGCATATTTAGTACTAAAAACAAACAATAAAACAAATATTAGTAGTGTTATCTCTTTGTTCATAATTATTTTAATTACATATTATGATATTTAAATTATGAAAAAATAGATAAATATAAACATTAGACCGAAAATCAGTATATAAATAAAGATATCGCGCAGTAATTTCTTTAGTGAAATTTGCTGTGTATCATTACTAATCAAGTTACTGGAATCATTAACGTTGCGTTGATATGAACTTTTGCTACCATACTCGTATACTATATTATTATAATATGAATAATTACTGGATACAGAATCTTTCTTGTCAAGATCATATTCCTGTTCTGTAATGTTATTATCGATATAATCAAGCATGTCTATTAAGTCTTTTGCTAGTTCATATAGTGTAGGAGAACTTTTTGCAATATTAAGAATATTCTGTTTAACAATATCAAGACTGGTTCTAAAGAGTAAATAATCTAGAAGAGTTAGTATCAGATTTCGAGTATTTTCATCTATATGATTAAACTGTTGATCTCTGCAAAAATGAATCAGAAACCTTGCGTTTTTCACTACCTTATATATTTCTATAATTATATATAGTAGTATGATCTTGTCTGCATTTACATCAGTGACAACGTTCTTTATCTCTAGTAACGAAGAATAGAGTTTTCGTGATATAACAGATGGTGATAACTTATCAGATAGTATTCTCTCTAATTCTTTGTTAATAACAGTTTTATAGAATTCGACAACAAAGCTATCATCGTAGATATGTGTCATATGATACACAAACAAAAGATACTAATAAACTTATCTTAATGATCAAACCTTAAAAAGTTTAACAATCACAATATTACATGAAATATGGATACATCATTAATATAATTCTTGTACTAATAGCAATAGATATATTTCATTTGTTCCTTGTAACAAGTAATACACTACTGTTTATTGCATCTATATCAACTCTTTTTCTTGCAACTATAAAGTATGACAACACGACAGTAAAGTACATAGTATCAGCAATAATATCTTTAGAGATATCGTTTATACTTGCATATTACATAACATTAATACCTTCACTATCTGTTTCTGCAATATTAATGTATATTAATACCAAGAAACGTATCAAGAAAATATACTTTCCAGCAATATTCATAATATTGATAGCATTTTCAATAGTAATTCTATTCGCAACGTTTTACTACTGGTACTTAGTTCCATTAGTGAGCTATCCATTACTAACACATAACATTAACTACATTCTTAAAGAGTACAACGCGACATATAATAGCAATGTATTAATGATAATGAATCCGATCAAACACGATGTTGTTTGCAGAGACATTGCAAGAATGGTATACTTTCAACTTCTTAAAGATGGTAAACATCCAAAATACGTGATGCTATTGAGTATACCTGTAGAAGGCAAGTTTAGTATCTACGATTTATTATTCTTCAGAATTATTAGCAAGAACGACTGGCATACTTTTGTCATCGATGATAAAAGAATATACGATTTCTATATTACAGATAATAATAAGATAGTACTATTTAACACGAGTATTAGAAACGCAAAGAGTATATATCCTGACAACTACAGTTTTTGCATATATCACGTTCTGTATATCGATTGCAAGTTAGTTAAAGATGTCTAAATATTATCTTCTTTAAGATACTTGTGTTCATTTCACCTATTTCTTCTTCTGGAACATTATTTAATTTATATATTTTTATCATATAATCATCGTTTAGCAACTGATTTACAGTACTGTATATCTTGTTCGCTACCTCATTTATTTTTTCTTTGATAGATATGTTCATTTCTTCTTCAACTAGTTCTAGCTTCTTTTTTGCAGAATAGTACTTATCAATTAAATCGAATATTCCTTTAACATCAGCAACGAAGTTTGGATTCGTTTTCCAGAGATACTCTATTGTATTACAGTAATCGTTAGCGGATAGATTGTACTTCTTTGCAAATTCAGTATAGCTTTCTTGGTCTTCCTTAGGAAAGTAGTACTTCTTTCCATCTTTTAATACAGCAATGTTGAAGTACTTATTTTCATCTTCTTTTATTTCTTCGACAACAATATATCCAAGAGGTTCTACATTAACACTACAAGCATTTATTGATATTTCCTTATTTTTTTCGTTCTCGTTCATAAAGACCACCAGTATCTCTTTCCTCCTTTCTTTTCATTTTTCTTTTCTATGTAATTAAATACATAGTATCCAAAGCCACCAACATGAGAATTTAGTTGTTGCTCGATTTTCTTTATACTTATGTTGTCTATTTTTTCTCTTTCTAGCTTTTTCTCTGTTTTGAGTTTAATCATAGAAATACTATGTCTTAGATCGTCATCAATGTACTTAAGTTTTACAGACAACTTAATTATTTTACCTAGGAACTTCGATATGTATGTTTTATAGTCACTCCATGGTATTATTAGACTTCCTGAATCACTATCGTATTCAACTATTTTGAAGTGATCAACATCAGAAGATCTGTAATATATGTAAATATCAGGAAACGAAATCATTCCACGAGAATTCACAGAATGTACTAATTTTACGTTATTGTCAACAGTACATATTAAAAATCTACTAGAAAGTCCGTTATATTCTACAACTTCACAATTCTTGAAACCATAAGTATTTAGAAATCTCTGAATTTCTTTTGTTTCAACCAGTTTATATGCCATAACAGTATAATTTTAGAAAGAAAAATATAAAATTTTAGAAAGAGCAAAGTGTATGATTTAAAGTCTTCCAGTTGCTTTAAGCAAGTATTCTCTTCTTCTCGAAGATCTTGCAACGTTCGTTGGAGTCATTGATTGCTGTGGTATAAATCTATTGAAGTAATTGATTGCAGCTAAACCTAGGACTTTTTGTCTACCTCTTAGAATATCTGCTGAATATGGTCCTTCGACATTAGTAATTCCTAATCTTTTACAGAAATTAACTGCTTCCTGTACACTACCAAAATGTAGAGTTCCTTTATGTAGTCCGAACTTTACCATTACGTTATTAGATAATTTCCTGGGATCAATTATAATTTTACATGTTTTAGTTTCTCTTGCAACATTAAGAATATTTTCCGCAACTTCATCGGTTAAAGTATGTTCTCTAACTAGTTCAAATTCTTTTGGCTTAGCAACTGGTGCTACAGGTTGATCCATTCTCTCACCTATGATTTTTTCCAAACTAATATATTTCGTAAAAATATAAAAGAGTACCGATTATTCCTTGTTATTCTTTACATATTTGTTATATATCAACGATGTAGTTGTGATGTTTGTATGTGGCAAGTACTTAGAATATGCAAGAACTAGTATATTAGCTATTACTAATGTCATATCATATATCAAATGAGTTAGAAACACTGATACATATGCAAGAATTATACTACCTAGCATATCAACTCCTAAAGATATGTAATGATTTAATGCTGTTAGGTATACATAAACTAAAACTATTCCAAGACTGAAGAATTCTGAAAATAATGTTAGTACCTCTATTCTTCCTTTCTTATCTTTTAGCTTTTCTTTTAGTTGCTCTGGTGTATAGAAATTGTATAAATGTAAGTAACTCCAGACTATGTTACCAACAATCAGTCCAAATAAACCTAGTAAAGATGGAATTACTCTAAAAGCAAGTTCTTCAAACGCAACACCCACAACTAGTATTAGAAACACGTATGACATAATATATAGCATTCCTTTGTAGCTGTAAGTATTGTATATTTGCTTTATCAATTTAACTGGTAACGATACCTTGTTAACTCTTATTCCGTACTTCTTGTACAGATAGTACCAAATGATCATGAAGATAAACTGTACAGTAAATAATGCAAGTACTCCGGAAAGAACTAAACCGATCGTACTTTCACCTCTTCTTCCTTTTCTTTCTTATAGAGAGAAAAGTACTTTTCTGATTCTCTTTGAAGTTTGTCTAGAACTGATTCGAAGTTGCTCTGATTTACATCTTCTATCACGTGAAATTCTAGCTCTTGCTTTCGTATATTGTACATTGCCATACCATATTCAGGTGTTATTACTCTTTCTATAATCATTTTCTTTTTTGCTATGAGATCTAGTGTAGCTTTATCTTTAGACACGATTAACGCAATGTCTTTTACGGTTTCATCGTTCGTTTCGATTAGTTGAGATATTGCTTTATTGTCATCGAGTTGATCTTGTATGCTGAACAAGAACTTGCTATACTCTAAGAATCGTTGATATGCATCAGGTAGTTTTCTATTATTAAATTCGCAAACATATATACTCTTTACTTTATTATTCTCTATTTTTAGTTCTTGATGATAGTTTCCTCCTAATTCGAGACACTTATTTTCTATCACTGTCATACATCTTATTTTATATTATAATATGTATATAATGTTATGCTACTCGACATGCTACTTCAGATACTCAGACGTAGAAACGATCCAACACTAACTCAAATAATAAATAAATATTGGCCTAATCTAAGAGGATTGTACGAAGAAGTTCTATACATGCGTAAGTACTACGGTACTTACCGTAAACCGAATTGGAAATTGTACTTTCATCGTAATTATTATGAAATACTTAGAATGGCATGTAATAGATATAGAATGTGTGACATGATAAGAGAAATAGTGTTTACGTACAAGAATCCTAAATATGTTGAGTATGCATGTAAGATGATAAGAAACTACTTCGACAGCTACGAGATGTACTACATAATAAAATCTCTCTATCTAGAAAAGTACATGTGGTACAATGAGTAATAGAAATGTTTACTTACTTTGTAGTTTCATCAAAGAAATGATATATTTTTCTTTACATTTTTTTGGAGTTATTGTCGTTATTCTTTCTAGACCATTATAATATATTATTACTGTAACGCATAGTTTATCTATATTATTTATTAGTTTTTCAAGAGTTTCTTTGTTAACGAGAAATACTTTTTTTATGTGATAGTTGTATATATTTGTCAGATTAATTACTTGTATTGGAATGTCTCCTTTTTTCATTTTTATTCCTGTTAGTATTTTGAACAATAATTTGTCTGGTAATGTAATTAAATACTCATGATTATAGTCTATCACTCCTATAACTCTTGCTTTATATCCTTTTTTAGATAGTATTTCGTTTATTTTGTCTACTTTCTTATTTACTTGAATAGAATTAATAATTTTGTCCCATTTCTGTTTATACCAGTATTTTGCTAAGAACTTGTTATTTGATACTACTATCTTCTTGTCATTATATTTAATAATCCATATTCTGTAGATGTAATTATCTTCTGGTAGACTCTGTGTTATAAAGAATTTTATAAATTGTTTTTTTAACGGAAATATGTATTTTATCTTTAAATTTTTTGGATAGAGTATGTATAGTATTATGTTCTCACCATATATTTTCTATTCCTTTAGTTATTTCCTTAGATATTTCTTGATTTTGTTTTTTTGATAGAAATATTAGTAATACTAAAACTTTATCTGGAATTTGTTTGTACGGTTTTTTATGTATTGTTATACTTATTTTTTCATATTTTCCATATTTCGCATCTCCATACTTTTTCATTATGAAAAAATAGTAATTATTCTCATTGTCTTTAAATACTCTCATGTCAACTATATTGTGATCTATTTCATTCTTATCTACTATCTCGTTTTCAATTAAATAATCTTGTATTATTTTTTTGCTTTCTTCGTCTAGTTTTATTTCTCTTGTATTATCTAATATTCTCTGAATTTCTTTTATTAAAAAAATCAAAGAAGGAAGGACGGGGTTCATCAAGTGATTATTGTGAAAAACTAATATATAAATGTTTTGTTTATGAAGACATTCTGTTTATTTTGTTTTTGTTTACTATGATATCTATGTTTTTATTTTTTAATCTGATAATTACGTGGTTTTGTCTCTCTATTATTTCATATTTTTTCTTGTATAACGAATCTATTATATCTGACAATGTAAAGAAATCTGTATTCTTTAAAAAGAATGCTATGTTATCTAGATCTTGTTTTATTTTTGATAGTTGTAGCATTAAATTTAAAACAAATAGATCAATGCTATTCATACGTCATGATAGTTTGCTACTATACATATAATATTTACTCAATTTGCAGAAAAATGGTAAAAGAGTTTCAAGAGAGTTGAAGCTATTACTTATTTCTTTGATGCAACAACAAAGTAAGTAAACAATAACGCAGATAGTACTAGTAAGAACACAGGGAAATAGAACTTAACTAATAACATTTTATTTGTATTATTTGCAGTTTCTATAGATTCTTTATTAATATCAGTGACAATTTTCTTTGCTTCTTGAAAATATGTATTATTTATATTCTCTTTTAATAGTGTTGGATCGTTTTCTATTTTCTTTATATAGTAGTACACTCTCTGAGGTACAACAATATTGTATTGCTTATTTAACGGTACTGTTATATTCTTTACGAGTAGCCTGTAGTTGAAGTAGTTAATGTATATATCTGTTTCGAGATACTTGTCAATAGGACTGAATATCATTGACACGTAATTATTGATGTTAGTACTACAGATGACAACACCAACACCATCTACGATACCGTAACTCTCTTCATAAAGAGACGGTATGTTGATAGACCAGTTGTAACCTTTTATTACAAGTGATGTTGCACTGCAAAGAAGTTGTCCTATCCAAGATGCATTTTCTTCGTTATGTATATTAATTAGTTTATACGCAACAACTGGAACAACATCGTACTTCTTTCCAATAATCACAGTTAGTGATGATATTTGCTTTCCATCGTAGTATATGTACTTGTCAGATATCCCAGAAAGTTTTAAGTACCATAGTATCGGAGAAGAGCTATATACAACTTGTGACTGATTTCTTGAAAGAATATATGCTGGAGCTATTTTGTTCATTATTATTATTATCATTATTAATATAGTACTGAGAAACGAAATGTACTTGAATAGCTTTATTCTATACTTCAGATAAACATCGTAGAGAACTGATGATATTGTTAGAATTATTACATATGGTGCATATTCAAGCAAACTTGGTACAAGCAATGTAACAAGTAGAACCGCGAACAAAAATTCTGTCACGATTATATTGACCTTCATTCTCTCACCTCTATATATTCATATTATAATATATTATAATAATAATTACTGGGAATCGAACGGGTTGAACGGTTCGTCTTGTAATGCATAATCAATGCTAGTAATTATTCTATCTAAGAATCTGTGATAAGTATCATCTTTCCTTTCAAGACATTGTATTCTGTACTTTCCATTAACAATTAAACTTACTGGATAGCTATCATCTTGCTTAAGCAATGCTACACTCTTACTCATTCTTGTTTCTATTTCGTTATCGATTATATTTATATCAAGTGTAGATCCTGTTACAAGTGATATCGTTATCAGTGCTGGAACATCGTATACTAAACACTTTCCTTTTCCGATGAAAGTAAGTCTCGGAATTTGGATTTGAAGTATCTTAGCTTTTCTTTCAATTTCTCTTTCAACAAGATCCTTTGCTTCGTACTTCCAGTAGTAGATGATTCTCTACCCCCTTCTATTATGTTTAGCATTGCATTTAAACTATTTGCTATTGCTTGCTTGTCTTTTTCGTTAATAAGAGAATTTCCTAATGCTAGTAGTTGAAAGACTTGAGAGAGTTTAGATTGAATCGCGTTTGTTAAGCTAGTACTTGTCTCTACATTTTTTATTTCTTCTGATTCATCTTCTTCTATTCCTAACATTTTGTAGAAGAAATAATCTATCTCGTCAATCATGTCAATATACATGTTATTATTTACGAACTTAACTCCAGTATTCTTATCTTTTATTATTTTCATGCTACATACCTCCTAACTCATTCTCAGAACCAATTCCTGGAGTACCAAGACCTTTTGATTCGAGAAGATTGCGTAGCTCGTCCGTTGGTACGTATCCTGTTTTTGAATCTCCGTTTATGAGATTTCTTCTCTTCAATACTTTTATTGCTGGAGCTATTAGTCTACTATCTATTCCATATTCAGAAGATACTTGTCTTATTTGTTGCGGTATTACAGGTACATTTGTTGCATCGTATAGATCTGATATTATTTTGCCAACAATTAAATATTCGTCTTTTATTTCTTCTTGTTTTTCTTCTGTCTTCTTCTTTATTCTTGAAGTTGCTGCAAGAAATACTGTATAATCTGGTTCATTTCCATAAGTAATGCTATCTAAGTACATGAATATTGGAAACAGTGTTTGTTGTAGTATTTCATAAACACTAATTGGATCCACGTCTCCTCTTTTTAGCTTTTCAAATAAATCTTGTATCTTGTTATTAATTGATATTATGTTCTTGTTAACAACACTTGCTATTCTACTTGAATATTGCTTCAATTTGAGATACTCTAATGTTATTAAGTGGATAATTCTAAGATAATTTGACATATCGCGTTTCATCCAGTTAATAATATTATAATATGTTTCTCTTGTTTCATCATCGTCTAGTTCACTATAATACTCGTTTAGTTCATTCTTTACTTGATCTAATATATCTTCAATTAAAGAAATTAGTATTGGAGCAACTATACTTTTTACAACGTTTATGTTTGTTATGTATGGTTTTAATTCATGTATTTTATTTTGCTCTATGTACGATAATATAATATTCTTAACGTTATTTATATCATCACTCATATTGCTTTAAAATTTTCATAGAAGATATAAAAGTTACTTATTATAGTTTATAGTTTAATGTATGCTGAATACTTAATCGATCTTCCAAATTTCTTTATTGCTAGATACTTGTTATTCGTTCTGAAGTAATCTTTTAGCTTATCGATTGTTTCTTCTATTATGTTTTGTTTTATCATAACATTCTTTCCATTCACGTATCCTCTCATATCATTATATAATAGTACATATGATTGATATGTTAGTTTTAACTTTCCACGTTCCATTATTATGTCTCGAGGTAATATTGATTTTGTTATTCTCACGTCTCCAAAAATATTACGTAGTTTTTGTTCCATATCTTTGATTTTCATTTCTCCTCCGTTTATAAACAATATGAATCTAATTGTCTTTCGTATACTATATTGTTTTTCTTTTTTCTTTTCCTTACCAAAGAACAATTCTTTGATTTTCATTTTATCACCTATTTAAATATTATATTTTTCGAATTTTATCGACTGTATTATCATTTCTTCGATATTTTTTGATTTCTCTTTTCTTTTATTGATAATGTTTAGTAATTTATCTTTATTCTTGTCTATTTGTTCTTTTATTTTTTTGTCCATTATATTTGATAGAATGTTGTTTGCCAGATTTACGTACTTTTCAATATTATTTATTACATCTTTATCGTATAATATTGAGAATAGTATTCCTTTTTTCTTGTTTTTAGTGAGTATGTTTATTCTATCATTTTCAACATATACAGATATATCTTCGTTTTCATCTACTATTTGAAATACATCTATTGCTAATTTTTCGATTTCATTTTCTGTTTTTGGTTTGAATTCATAATCTATAGAATTATTTATTATCAAAGATTTCATTCTAGTTAGTATGTTTTGAATCTTTATTGCCATAGTATTCATTATATTTGGTAATAGTTCTTTTATTAATTGTTTAGTATTATTATCAAATAAATATACGTAATTTATCTCTATTCTATCAACAAAATTGTATTCCATTATCATTCCAAATTCTACTTCTACTCTTTGATCTAAAAGATATGGTATTATTTTATTATTCATTAATTTTTGTACAATTTTTTCTTGATCATTTATTATTTCGTTCATTATTTCTTCTAAATTAGAAAATGAAAAACCAGGGTTCATCAGATGATTATTATGAAAAACTATTATATAAATATTATTATAAATAGTATACCTTTAAACTAAAGAAAAATAGAAAGAAAAATAAAAAGAAGAAAGAGGAAGTAAGCTATTCTGATTCAATGTAAAGTATTGATGTTACTGGAATAATTACCCATTTTTCTCCTATTTTAACTAGAACTGAATTTGTGTCATTTCCATGATATTCTCCT